>QQTW01000374.1_pt1 | contig 27571 bp, 26 predicted proteins | sample 1904831 | NCBI WGS metagenome assembly QQTW01 (sample SAMN09435610, study PRJNA476489) | Subsurface metagenome, whole genome shotgun sequencing project. | reverse complement strand
CGGTGAAGCGCTCAAGCGTTTCTTGGTCGAGAAAAAACTAGTCAAAAGAAGTGGCCAGTGGCGAGTTAAACCCCATAGTTAAAACGTGCGGATTGCGATCGTCCATTATTATGTGAGACACCGAGCCTGCGAGAAATAATTTTTTCTACTTTCTCCATAAATAAATTTAGGGGCATGAGACCATTATCTTCGGGGCAGTTCTTTTTACTACTCACTCCTACGTCGCCACTAAGATAGAAGGGGTTGGTCAAACAGTCAACTGGGTTGCTCAGCTAAAATTAATTGACATCGGCAACTTGTAGTGCTATGCAGCCAAGTCTAACTAAAGGTAGATTTTAGCAATTTATTAATCTTTGGCTTAACAGACCATTACGATTCCCGCGATTGGAGTTAAACTCTAAATATAAGTACCTCCTCCACAGGTATCAATAGGCTGTCCTCCTGAGTAATTAGGGGCTTACAGCGAATCTCTTTATCTATATTAAGGTGTGAGGATAAGAGGAAATATGTCTAACTTGTGGAAAACTCTACTGCTTTGCCCAGCTGTTTTGGGTGCAACGATCGCTGTTTCATCCTCAGCGATAGCTACGACAGTACCAAAAGCAGAAAATTTGCAGACGAATGTTAATAAGACTGATTCGTTGATAGCACAAGTGTCTGGAGCAGCAACAGCAAATCCAGCAACTTCTGTTGCGCCTACGTCTGTTAACACTCTGGACGAAGTTAACCGCTATGGCAACGAAGGCAAAGGCGATAGTAACCAAATAGCTCAGGTTACATCAGTTTCCCAACTGTCGGACGTGCAACCAACAGACTGGGCATTCCAAGCACTGCAATCACTAGTAGAGCGCTACGGCGTGATCGCAGGTTATCCAGATGGAACGTTCCGGGGTAACAGAGCCATGACCCGCTACGAGTTCGCAGCTGGTTTGAATGCTGCCTTGGATCGGGTGAATGAATTGATTGCTGCTGGTGGCGGCGGGGTAGGTAAAGAAGACTTAGCTACCCTGCAAAAGTTACAAGAAGAATTTTCGGCTGAACTTGCCACGCTGCGCGGACGAGTAGACTCATTAGAAGCAGTAACAGCCGAGTTGGAAGCAAATCAGTTTTCAACCACTACCAAGTTAGTGGGTGAAGTGGTTGCCGCAGTTACAGATTCCTTTGGCGAGGATACTGATTCCAACACCGTCTTTCAAGACAGAGTACGCTTAGATTTTCAGACCAGCTTCTTTGGTAAGGATATCTTACACACTCGTCTAGCAGCTGGTAACGGTCAGCGCTTGGATGTTGGAGATGTAGAGACTTATGAAAGTACTCAAACTTTCCAAATCCAACCGGATGAAAACTTCAGTAACGATATCAAGATCGACTGGGCAGCATATGACTTCCCGATTTTAGGTCAGTCAAGAGCTTACGTTGCAGCTGCGGGTGGAATCCACAGTGACTACGCGCCTACTGTCAACCCATATTTTGAAGACTATGATGGCGGTCGGGGTGCGCTGTCTGCCTTTGCTTCAGAAAGCCCGATTTACCGAATCGGTGGTGGCGCTGGTGCAGCCGTAAACCTATCTTTTGGTAAAGGTAGTATCTTAAAACCATCTTCACTCACCGTAGGTTACTTAGCAGACAACGCCAATAACCCCAATCAAGACTTTGGTCTGTTCCAGGGTGACTATGCTGGTTTGGCACAGCTGAATTTTAACTTAGGCGATCGCATTTCCCTTGCTGCTACCTACGTCCACGGATATCACAATGCTGGTGATGGAATTTTTGATCTAGGTGGTTCTTTGAATTCCAGCAACCAAGCAACAGGGCCGGTCGTCGGTACGACTCTGGCAAATAACCCAGCATCGATTATAGCTGGAGGCTCAGTTCCACTTGTCACAAACTCTTATGGTGTTGAGGCAGCTCTACGTTTGAGCGATCGCATCTCGATTAGTGGTTTCGGTGCTTACACCAACGCTACACTTATCGGTCGTGGAAGTGGCGATATTTGGACATTCGGCGGTGGAGTTGCTTTACCTGACTTTGGTAAAGAAGGAAACTTGCTAGGAGTCTTCGCTGGTGTACAACCAACCCTGAGAAATCTTGACGTTCCTGGTAATCCAAACTTCTCTCGTGACTACGGAGTTCACGTTGAGGGCTTCTACAGATATCAGCTGACGGATAACATCTCAGTCACCCCTGGTGTGATCTGGTTGAGTGCGCCCGGTCAAGATGATAACAACGACGACGCTATCATTGGTACCCTGAGAACGACTTTCAACTTCTAAAAGCGATCGGCATCTTAGTAATTAGCGATCGCGGTAGAGACGCGCACTTGATTGCGTGTCTCTACGTAGTAAATTTATCTAACCCCGCTTCGTCGCGGGGTTTTTTGTCTATCAGCGCACTCAGCACTAGGTAAGAAAGTCAAGCATTCGGGCATTCGGGCATTCAAAAGTCAAAAATTAAAAACCTATATAGCAATTTAGGGTGAAAACCTTATCTTACAGGCGGTGAGAAAACCCTTGTCGCAGCAAAAATCAACATCTAAAATCTAAAAAGCTACAAACCCCACTGGAGAACCGGAGTATACTGAAAGAGGGCTATATAAAGTCTTGATAACCTTTAACGTTAGATCGGCTTGTGGAACTTTCATGTAAATCTGAATATGCGCTGTTAGCCCTGTTAGAACTGGCAACTCACTATCAGAGCGGAGAGCCTTTACAAATTAGGCAAATTGCGGCACAACAAAATATACCAGATCGCTATTTAGAACAGTTGCTAGCAACTTTAAGGCGTGGCGGTGTGGTTAAGAGCCAACGCGGGGCAAAGGGAGGTTATATCTTGGCGCGAGAACCTTGGAAAATCAACCTACTGGAAGTTTTGACTTGTCTGGATGGTTTGGATGCTGGGGCATCAGAACAAGAAGCCAAACCTAAAACCGTAGAGAGTGCAGTAGTGCAGGAAATCTGGCAGGAAGCACAGCAAGCGGCTAACTTAATATTGCAAAAATATACTCTCCAAAATCTTTGCGAACAGCAAACTGCCAGACGACAGTTAGACTTCATGTATTACATTTAATTGGTCATTTGTCATTCTTCATTCGTCATTAGTTAAGAGTCAACAGTCAAGAGTCATCGGTTTTGAACAAATGACAAACGGCAAAGGACAAACAACAAATAGCAAACAACAAATAGCCAAGGACAAATTATGCGCATTGCACAAGACATTACAGAATTAGTTGGTCATACTCCATTAGTACAACTGAACCGCATTCCCCAAGCAGAGGGCTGTGTAGCTCGAATTGTTGTGAAACTAGAGAGCATGAATCCGGCGGCTTCGGTTAAAGATCGGATTGGCGTTAGCATGATTAATGCGGCGGAACAGGAAGGTTTGATTACCCCTGGCAAGACGATTTTAGTTGAACCTACTTCAGGCAATACAGGTATTGCTCTAGCAATGACTGCGGCGGCAAAAGGGTATCAATTAATTTTGACCATGCCGGATACAATGAGTTCTGAACGTCGAGCCATGTTACGTGCCTATGGAGCAGATCTGGAGCTAACGCCAGGAATTGAGGGCATGAGCGGGGCAATTCGACGGGCGCAGGCGATCGCCGACTCAACCCCGAATGCTTATATGTTGCAACAATTCCGCAACCCTGCTAACCCCCAAGTTCACCGCCAAACAACCGCTGAAGAAATCTGGGCGGATACAGACGGACAGGTGGATATCATGATAGCTGGCATTGGCACTGGCGGCACGCTCACAGGAGTGGCAGAGGTAATCAAAGCCAGGAAACCGAGTTTTAAAGCGATCGCCGTCGAACCAGCCAACAGCCCTGTTTTATCTGGAGGACGACCAGGCCCCCATAAAATTCAAGGAATTGGTGCTGGTTTTGTGCCGCAAGTCCTCAAAGTTGATTTAATTGATGAAACGATCGCCGTCAGCGACGAAGAATCAATTGCCTATGGTCGGCGCTTAGCTAGAGAAGAAGGGTTGCTATCTGGAATTTCCTCCGGGGCGGCGTTAGCAGCTGCAATTCGAGTTGCCCAACGTCCAGAAAATCAGGGTAAATTAATTGTCATGATTCAACCCAGCTTTGGCGAACGCTATTTGAGTACACCGTTGTTTCAAGATTTAGAGCCAAGAGTGCCAGCTACGGTCAGTTAGCGCTAAATTGATTGAATGGTTCAGACAAATCACTACGAAACCCTACGAATTCATTCCAATGCCACCCAAGCGGAGATCAAACAAGCCTATCGCCGCTTGGTGAAGCAATTCCATCCTGACAGTAATCAGGCAACAGCAGATCGCGAACATATCATTCGCATCAATGCAGCTTATGAAGTCTTGGGCGATGTGCAAAATCGCTCCTCTTATGACAGACAACTGCATCTAGTGCGATCGCCCTTTCGGACAGAGGGGCCCTATGGGCAGCAACAACGTGCCGCAGCTAGACAAACTCGATACCAAGCCTCGCGCCCAAACGGCAAAGATGCCGATAGACAACTGGAAGAATGGCTGCGCGCAGTCTATCAGCCAGTCAATCGCCTACTATGTCGCATCCTCAATTCTCTAGACGAGCAAATTGACACATTGGCAGCCGATCCGTTTGATGATGAACTGCTGGAAAAATTTCAGAGTTACATCGAAAATTGTCGAGACTGGCTCAAACAGGCTCAAAGAACTTTCCGTTCTCTGCCTAATCCTCCCAGCGTAGCTGGAACCGCCGCTCACCTGTATTACTGCTTGAATCAGGTAGCCGATGGGCTTGACGAGTTAGAATACTTTCCACTCAACTACGACGAACATTATTTGCACCTGGGTCAAGAAATGTTTCGGATTGCTGCTGGGCTGCGTTCCCAAGCTAGAGAATCAGTACAAGTGTATGCTTAGCCTTAGCCTTGGCGCTTAAAAATACAGACTAGGTATAGTCATATGTCAAATTAGGATTTAAATCGATTGGTAGAATTAGGTAATGCAATAATTTTGCAATAAACGCGATCGCACCGGGTTGTCTCTACACCTGTTGCGGACAGGTAGCCGCTGCTTTCATATAACTTAACTGCTTCCACCAAAACGCTAGCGGTTTCAATCCAAAGAAGCTGGAAACCTTGAGTTGAGATCGCAATTTCTAGTTGTTGCAGTAAAAATCTACCTAATCCCAATCCCCTCACACTCGGTAAAAGGTACATTTTCCGAATTTCTACTGCTTTTTCTCCACGCGGCACCCGATAGTAGCCACCCGTACCCACGAGTTGACTCTGTTTTTCAATTACCCAAAATTCGCCGCCAGTGGATAAGTAAAAGTTTTCAACCTCCAATACATCGCGATCGGCACCTAATGGTTCCCAACCCAAACCGTATTCTGCCAAAACAGAAGCAATAACTTCAGCCGCAGCAGTGCGATCGCTCGCTTCCCAATCCCGAATCAAAAAATCTTTATATTGGGCTTTCACTCGCCACTCTCTCCTAACTATGAATTCTTGGTTCGGGATAAAGATTTGCCAGTAACTGACTTTCCACTACGGCTAATTCTTCCAACCTTTTAGTAAAAACAGATCGCTCAAAATAAGTATCAGCTAAAATCCAATACGTGCCGAAGTGACGCGCTTCAGATGCCATTAAACCGCGATAAAATTTAGATAGAGCGGGTTCGGGACAATGAGTTGCCAACAATCCCAACCGTTCGTGACTACGAGCTTCAATTAGACCAGAAACTAGTAAGGAATCTAACATTCTATATGGTTCCTGAGAGCGAATTTGTGCTTTCAAACCCGCACCATAAGGAGGTGGAGACAAAGGCGCAAGCGAAATTCCTCGCCGTTCTAACCACTGATTGACTTGCTCGAAATGTTCTAGTTCTTCGCGCGAGATCGCAGTAAGCATTCTTACCAGCTTTGTACTCGATGGGTAGCGAAAAATCAAATTCAAAGCCACACCAGCCGCTTTACGTTCGCACTGAGAGTGATCTAGCAAAATAGTATCCAAGTTAGCGATCGCCCCAGTTACCCAATCACCGCTAGTGGGCGTGACGAGAGCATTTATTGTAGCTATTGTATAATCAGACACGCTCATACTTACTTGTTTTTACTAAAGGCAATCTCGATCGAGCGAGGCATAATTAAAAATAAATTTATATTCCAAAGTCATTTTTCATGAATTCTTTAACCAAGACTTGACGAGTATAGATAGGCTGGATGTAAGAGCGTCAGTATTATTCTTAACTAAAACATCGTATGAGAATGGCGAACAACCGTCGCATAATTATTGGGGATGTGCATGGTCACTATGATGGTCTCATGGCTTTGTTAGAGGCGATCGCCCCAGGCTCAGACGATCGAGTATACTTCCTTGGCGATCTAATTGACCGAGGGCCACAAAGCGCTCAAGTAGTTGATTTTGTCCTTCACAGTCCCTATCAATGTCTGCTGGGAAACCATGAGCTAATGCTTTTAGACGTTTTGAGCGGACGCGCTTCCAATCAGGTGAGGCAAGCTTGGCTATACAGTGGCGGGTATGAAACCTTAACTAGCTACCAAACAGTTAGTATTCCCCACGATCACATAGACTGGATGCAAAGCCTACCCACCTATCTAGATTTAGGTGATGTTTGGTTGGCTCATGCAGGTGTAGACCCAAAACTTACTTTAGCAGAACAAACTGCCGATCAGCTTTGCTGGGTGCGGCATGAATTTCATGGTACGAAGCAACCTTATTTCCCCGACAAGCTGATTATCGTCGGTCACACCATCACCTTTACTCTACCAGGTGTTAAACCTGGAAAACTCGCCCAAGGGCAAGGGTGGATAGATATAGACACTGGTGCTTATCACCCGAAAAGTGGTTGGTTAACTGGACTAGACATCACAAATCAGGTGGTATACCAAGTAGATGTCTATGATAAATTGGTTCGTACCCTACCTCTTAGTGAAGCAGTAACGAGAATTAACCCCACACAGGTGTTAGCTAGGCTTTAGCAACTAGTAGGGGTGGGGAGAAAGTAGTTTTAAGTTTTAAGTTTTAAGTTTTAAGTAAATAAGCCTTTGTAACTTAAAATTTAAAATTCAAAACTTGCGCATTATTGCTTGACCCGCCCCTACACAACTGTGTAAATCTTAGAGAAAATATTCTGCCTTAAGTCAATAAAGGTCGAATATTAGCTTTATAAGCAGCATTGTCTAACCCTACACCACTAGCCTTCTGAGGTTCAATAGCTTCTCTGAGCCTAGTAATGCGATTCTTCGTTGCTGGGTGAGTACTCAAAAATGTTGGTACTCCTGAACCACCTTGTTTGAGTAACTTTTCCATAAAAGAAACCATCGCCGACTCAGCGTAACCAGCACGTCCTAAAGTTCTCAGTCCCGTAGTGTCAGCTTCATATTCATCTTGACGACTGTTAGGTCGCCGCAATGCTAAATCTACACCAATTGCTACTGCTTGATTGCGGTCTACACCAGCTGCTGTCGCAACGCTACCCGCGATCGCTGTTTCTCGCATTTGCTTAATTAGATGTCGATTGGAAATATGACCGATCTCATGACCTAAGACACTGGCCAACTCAGCTTCATTGTCCGCAGTGCGCAACAATTGAGTTGTGACATAGACAAAGCCGCCAGCTGTAGCAAAAGCATTAACACTATCGCTTTCAACCACCTGAAACTTATAGGAGAGATTGGGGCGGCTGCTCTTGGCTGCTAGACGCTGACCAACGCGATTAACGTAATCATTTACAGCTTGATTGCGATAAAGCTGAAACTCTCTACCCACCATTTGTTGATTAATCTGCTGACCTAGCTGAATTTCTTCTTTGTCAGAAACGTTAGAAAGTTGAATCACCTGAACTCCCTGACGAATCAAGTCAAACCAAGGAACAGCTTGCGTTGGGTGAGGCGAACTCGTAATCAGACCAAACGCCACCAAGAAAGAAACTAAAGGATAAATCCAACGATGGGAACGGCGGGAAAAGAAAGATAACAGGTTAAACATGACAGAGAATTATGTTACAAACACTCAAAATACAAGAAGATTCTTGAACTAATAAACTCAGGAACACTGAATTAGTCTTAAAAAGTAGACGTACAGAATAGCGAAGGGGTTGCCGTTTTTCCACTTGCATAGGAGGATTACATTTACCTCACACCAAACACAGTACCAATCCTAGCCGCAGACATATCCTCTAAGCTAAACTTACCCCGATTCTAAAATATCTCCATCGTGCTAATCTGGCACAAGAAAATTGCCAGAAAGCTGATTTTCTCTGTATCTTTCTCTCAAATATATGAAAATATTGGACTCTCAAGGGCGTTTATTCGGTAAGATCAGCATCCTAGATATCGGAGCAGCTTTGGTCATTCTGCTGGTTGTAGTAGGCATCTTTTTCTTTCCTGGCACCTCCGGGGCGCAAATTGGTGCTACTACCAAGCCAGTAGAGATTGATGTCATGGTTCGGGGTTTGAGCGTGCGCGATCCACAACAGTTATATGAACAAGGGCTGAAATCAGGCGGTAAAACAAATGTTATTATCCGCAATCAGCCTCACGGACAAGTTGACGTTGAATCGGTCAAGCAGATACCTAGAACTACACTTGTGCCTCAACCCGATGGCTCGGTGAAAGATTTACCCGATCCCAGAAAGAACCAATATATTATGGATTTGCTGGTGACGCTGAATGGCAAAGCTCAAATCACAAAAAATGGCCCAGTAATAGGCAATAGCAAACTCAAAATCGGTGTTCCTGTCGAACTAGAAGGCTTCAATTACGACTTCACTGGTAGTGTCATCGATATGCGGTTTAAAGATCGAGCTTAAATGCTTTGAAGGATGAAGGCAGAACGATGAAGTGTGAAGTGTGAAGGATGAAGGCAGAACGATGAAGCGGTTAACAGTAAACAGTGAACAGTGATAACTGATAACTGATTACCTTCATCCTTCATCCTTCATCCTTTTTCTAGCCCCTAGCTCCTTCAAGATTCGCCGATTCAAATAATAAAGGAAAAAATTGCCGAATTAAGCCAATTGTTACCGCTGGTAATTCCAGTTGAGGTGTCAATCCCACTTCTTCCAAAGGGTGAAAAATTCTGATTGCTTGAGGGTTCATCTGAGCAAACCTTCGTCCAATTTCTGGGCTGGTAAATTGAGACTTTTGACCCCAAATAATTGCTGTGGGAACGGTTAAATCAGGGATGTATTGCGATAAATCAAAGCACAAGTCGCCGCGCACAAAAGACAGTGCCGCATACTCAGCATTTGGCTGTGTAGCAGATTCCAAGTAAGCGTCTACAATCTCTTGATAGACGCGGTTAGATCGGGCAAATTGACGCTGTTCTAGGAAAGAACGAATACCGTTACTTGTGGCAACACCCGTGCTGTAGAGTAAGCGATCGAGAATCGGGACGCTCACTACTTGAGCGAAGAAGCTACGCGAATAGTTTTCGCCAAAATCTGACAGTCCAGCAGGAGTGGTTAAAATTAAAGACTTGAATAATTCCGGACGAGCGATCGCCACTCTAATTGTAAACGCAGCAGTTAAGGAAGATGCAATTACCCTCACTGCACCACTACAGGTTTGTTCTAAAAACTCTGTAATCGTAGTCAGGTAATCTTCTATGCAATAATTCCGCTCTGGATGCTCCGAGCGACCCCAGCCGATTAAGTCTGGTGCTACAATGCGATATTCGGCGGCGAAAGCTGGATAAACCTTTGACCACTCGTAAGCAGAAGATCCACCACCAAAGCCATGCAAAAATACTAACGTCTCCATTTCGGCTTCTGAGGATTTTTCTGCTTGAGACCAAGGTTGTCCAGCATTAGTGTAGTAAACCATTCTGCCGAGGGAAGTCATCACAGAGCGTTGTTCAAACCCAGGTGGCTGAAACATGGATTTACCTCATGTACGCTATTTCTTCTATGGTGGTTGATTTTCCTCTGTTTTGACTTCCGCTTGCGGGTACAGAATAATAATGGCGAGTGCCTTCAAATAGTTTTAAGTTTTAAGTTTTAAGTTAAAACTGGTTTTTCACTTAAAACTCAACATTTATTACGAGAAACTATTTTTAGCTCCTCTTGTCCCCTTGTCCCCTTGTCGCTATCTAAGGGGTTCAGCTTTCTCGACTGAGTTATTGTTTAACCCCAATGTCAGCTGCAAGGGTATCTTCTGCGGATAGGCTTTTACAACCTGCCTGTATACTTGATAGTTTGTCGGTAGAGTTACCTGGCTAGAATCAGTGCGATAACTCAACTGGTAATCGACAGACTTCAATAATTGCGGTGTGGATGCTATTTCCTGGGGGCGCTTCCTTTGTTCGACTTCATCTACACTAGGTCGTGGCGGCAAATGCGGCCACCAAAGTCCTCGGTCATCTGGGCCAATTACCGCACCTGCTGGTTTTATACCATTACGATTTACTAAGGAAGTTGAAGTAAAAGTTTCAAACCTGGGCGTTTTGGCACTAGTAGGATCGAGAGAATATTTGACTTGCCAGGTGTAAGTAGTTTTCGCTGTGGCAACATATTCCTTAGTAGTAATGTTGGTGCAACTGGTAAGGGCGATTGCACTCAAAATCGCCCCAACTCGACCTTGCCAGGAATTGTTAAATTTAGAATTCATCATGACAAAGAATAACTCGCTCCTCCAGAAGTTAGAAGAAGGCTCTCAGGTTAACTGTCTTGCCAAAGTGTAGCGCCAGCGCGTACAAACTTCATCCTTTACATTTCATACTTTCACTTACCACTTACCCATGCAGCTAGCTCCGTTTTTACCCTTAATGTATCGAATTCTCAAACCCACTTTTCCTAGCTGTCTGTGGTCAGGTTATCCCAACTCAAAAGCGATCGCTTTGACTTTTGATGATGGGCCTCATCCCCGCTACACTCCAGAACTGCTACAAGTTTTAGACTCTTACTCTATTCCTGCTAGTTTTTTCTGGTTGGGTGCTTGTGTTAACCGTTACCCAGCAATCGCCAAAGCTGTATACAAAAGGGGGCATGGAATTGGTCTTCATGGTTACGATCATCGCTCTTTTCCCTTACTAACTAATGCTGAACTGAAGCAAAGTTTGGTCGCCACTGCTGATGCGATTGCTTCTGCTTGCTGTGTACCTAGCAATAGCATTCGTGACGTTCGGCCTCCCAACGGTTTATTTACACCCCACACAATAAATTTGTTACACGAATGGAACTACAGACCTGTGATGTGGAGCGTTGTTCCGGAAGATTGGGTGCGACCTGGAGTTTCCACTGTAGTGCAGCGAGTCCTCCAGCAGGTTCAGAACGGTTCGCAAATTGTTTTGCACGATGGTACTTGCGGCGGACAAGATGTGGCTGCGATCGCATCTCAGCTTGTCCCCCAATTGCTAGAGCAAGGTTTTGAATTTGTCACAATAGATCGTTTGTGGCAACAAACCGCAAGCCCTTACCAGTAGCGTCATGCCACCCGCTTAAATATGTCTCATTTCCCAATATTTACTGAGAATCAATAAATTTCTTATGAGGAACCCTGTCAGATAGGTGTTGAATTCACTACAATGGCAAAGAAAAGTTTTTTCATTTGTCAAGGACTATTTGGTTGAAATTTCAGCACTTTCTCGGTTAACTTGTGAGTATGACTGAAAACTTAAATTTCAGTTAATCTACAAGCAGGTGCAACCTTGATGTTAAGACATAGTGCAATTAGTTGCTCGGAGGCTAAAAGCTCAGCATTCATAGCAATGAAAGCGCTAAGGATATAGTAGTTCGAAACTGAACTGATGAACAAAGGGTAAAGATAGGTGACTCAGAACCTTTTTCCTTGCTAAAGATAAACAGGTAAAAACTGGCTAATCTCTAGTCCACAGAAACCTAAAATTAAATCCGTTGGCTCACTTGTGTTTTAAACTTATGAGTAAAATTACGTCAATTGTCTCCAAACGTTTGGAGACATCTTTAAAATAAAACAGCAGGTGTGTCTATGGCTGTGGAAAAATTAGACTTAACTCACATTCTGACTACATGATTAGAACATTAAATGCGTGCAACTTTTGTGAAACAGGCTACAATCGGAAGGGTCTTCACGATCCCTAAAGATTAATAGTATTCACTGGCATTTCTATTAATCGCCAGATTTTACAAGTTAAGTAGAGTTCCCTCTAAACCGATCGGTCAGCCCAAATGTGTTTTAAGGGTTCAGAATCTAGCTCTCCCGATCGCTGGGATTCGACTTCAGAATCTCCGAGCTACAAAAGCTCTGTGCAGTTTGCCGTTGGCTGACATAACAAGAGCAGTAAATAAATTGAAATTTTGTGTGACTAATTGTTTGTTGATTCAAGGAGCATGAGGAACGCGGCATGAACCAGGCTAATAACGTACTACTCGCAAACATTCAGCAGCCTGAACTCGGAAAAGTTCATCAATCTGATTCTGATAACGATTTTGAGTTTTTAATCGATGCAGAAGAGGAGGAATTGCAAGCCTTAAACGTTGACGACAGTGATGAATTTTTAGAGGCTCAGCCTGACGAGGACGACGCTAAGTCTGGGAAAGTCGGAAAAACTCGACGGCGGGCGCAAACTAAGAAAAAACAATATACAGAAGACTCAATTCGTCTTTATCTGCAAGAAATCGGTCGGATTCGGCTGTTGCGGGCAGACGAAGAAATTGAATTAGCACGGAAAATTGCCGATCTGCTCGAATTAGAGCGAGTTAGAGAAAGACTGTCCGATCAGTTAGAACGCACTCCCTCAGATAGTGAATGGGCAGAAGCGGCACAGTCGTCATCAAATTTAAAAACTTTTCAAAAGCGCGTCCACGTCGGACGGCGGGCAAAGGAAAAGATGGTACAGTCTAACCTCAGACTAGTCGTTTCCATTGCCAAAAAGTATATGAATCGGGGTTTGTCGTTCCAAGACTTGATTCAAGAAGGTTCTTTAGGTCTGATTCGGGCGGCGGAAAAATTCGATCACGAAAAAGGATACAAGTTTTCTACCTACGCTACATGGTGGATTCGTCAAGCAATTACGCGCGCGATCGCCGATCAATCCCGTACAATCCGACTTCCAGTTCACCTCTACGAAACCATTTCTCGGATCAAGAAAACTACTAAGTTACTGTCGCAAGAAATGGGACGCAAGCCGACAGAAGAAGAAATTGCTACCCGCATGGAGATGACGATTGAGAAGCTGCGGTTTATTGCTAAGTCTGCGCAGCTGCCAATTTCTTTAGAAACACCGATCGGTAAAGAAGAAGACTCTCGACTGGGCGATTTTATTGAATCTGATGGGGAAACACCAGAGGATCAAGTTTCTAAAAATCTCTTGCGTGAAGATTTGGAAAAAGTTTTAGATAGTCTTAGTCCCCGCGAACGGGATGTTTTAAGACTGCGCTATGGTTTAGATGACGGTAGAATGAAGACCTTGGAAGAAATTGGGCAAATCTTCAATGTTACCCGCGAAAGAATTCGCCAAATAGAAGCAAAAGCACTGCGCAAGTTACGTCATCCCAATCGCAACAGTGTATTAAAAGAATATATCCGTTAAGTAGTGGTTAGTGGTTAGTAGGCGCGTGCTTAGAGAAAACTAAACGAGCGCTACTTACTACTCACTTCGGTCAATAATACAAAAAGACTTGGGGATATTTGCTGAAATTCCCAAGTCTTTTCTGTTTATTTAAAACAATATGTAGCCTTCAACCTACATAATTCCCCAGAAGTGGAGAAAACCTTGTCCTGAAAACAATTCAATTAGTGCTGCGGCTGAAAAGCCAATCATTGCTAAACGTCCGTTCCAAATCTCGCCTTGAGGAGTGAAGCCCCAACGCCAAGCATTGCGATCGTCCATCACGGGAGTGGTTACTTTCGTGGTGTTTTGCATAGTTAGTACTCCAGAAGTAAGCTTGTAACTTTTTGTTTAGCTATGTTAATTATTGTAACTAAAATTTTCCAAAAGTGCAACAATTATGTACAAATCCTGAGCAAATATCTAGCTCAATATCAGAACTGTCTAACCTTTGAAAAGCAAATGGGAGCGTACTTTTATGCTCCCACTTAAGTTAGTTAATGATGCTTATTCCTAATTACCCACCCTTACTAGTTAGAGAATGCCCCAGAAGTGGAGAAAGCCCTGTCCTGAAAACAATTCAATTAGTGCTGCGGCTGAAAAGCCAATCATTGCCAAACGTCCGTTCCAAATCTCGGCTTGAGGAGTGAAGCCCCAACGCCAAGCATTGCGATCGTCCATTACGGGAGTAGTGATTTTTGTTGTACTTTGCATAGTTTTAGCTCCTCTTTAACTTATTTTTTTAAATAATGTATCTTTACATTAACTAATGTAACTAAGTGTTATGTTTATTATCTCTATCTTAGGTAAGAGCTTGGATCGTGCTGAGATCGGGAAAAAAGGAAAGACTTGGAAGAAATCCGAGCAGACAAATCTAAAATCTAAATTTCAAACTGCTTCAACAGTGTGGAGAGCGGCTCAAAGAAGTATTATTTGATGCAACTTGTGGTGAAGGTAGGCTGTTTAGCAGAAAAACCGCTATTTATAATAATTATCGCGGGCGCACTCGGTCGGAATATAGAATTAGGAAAGAGGCAACAATCCAGGCTAATTCACCAGCAAAAGCGTTTATAAAGATTGTTTGTCGCCAAGTTGGTGCTAATGGGTGGTAGTTTAGCGACAATAAGTACCAAAAATTTGTTCTAGAGGGCGATTATATCGGGGTGCTTGCAGCGCAGAAAGTTTTCTTTCCCGGTATATTTCCTGAGTGCGTCGTGCAAAGTCGATTATTTTGGTGGTTCGTGCTGGGTATCTGCAATCTTTAGCGGCTCGATCTGGGGTGTTAGTTCACGAAATATCGCCATCCATGCTGCTGTCAAGAGCAAATCTAGGTTGTATTGCAACCGTTGCAAATATTTTTTCACTTCTTTTGAAGAGGTGCAACTGCAAGACCGAAGCGCCATGTTTTTCATTTTTTGATAGCGGATGCGGTTTTATCATGATAGTTAGCCTTGTATTGAATTGTGCGCAGCAGCTTGTTAGTAGCGTTCTGCGATTGCGAGGGGATGGAGATCCACATCAGAGCGTAAGTAAGCGCGATCGCTTGGTCATCAGTTGGGTTAGTAATACAGATCTCCTTTTGACATTTTCCCCAGTCTAAAGGCGTGGGGAAACCTAAGACTCACGACTTAGGTTTCTGTTTCCTTCCCTTTCGGGTTTTGCTCAGTTGCCTTTTAGACTCATGCCTATCCGGTCTTACACTCGATCCGCAGACCGCTTGCAAGCGCCGCAAGAGAAGAGCGGCGAAAATATTAATACTTGCGTTGATATCCCGATCGTGGATAGCACTGCACTTTGGGCAGTCCCAGTTACGAATATTCAACGGCAATTTATCAACTATATGTCCACAATTTTCGCACCTTTTGGAGCTTGGAAACCATCGGTCAACTTTTATTAGTTCACGTCCGTACCACTGGCATTTGTAAGCAAGCTGTCTCACTATCTCGCCCCAGCTTGCATCAGTGATAGAGAGAGCAAGTTTCCGATTCTTTACCATATTCTTCACAGCTAAATCCTCAACGGCAATGGTTTGGTTCTCACGCACAATCGACTTGTCAACTTGTGAAGAAAATCTTTTCGTGCATCACTAATTTCCTGATGCACCTTTGCTACTTTGAGAGTGGCTTTATGGCGATTGTTAGAACCCTTTTGTTTGCGGCTTAATGCCTTCTGCGCTCGACGCAGCTTAGCACGTTTCGCCTTGAACCTTTTGGGATTAGCAATCTTTTCACCCGTACTCAATGCGACCAAGCTAGTTACACCCAAATCAATCCCAACAACATTTGGAGAATTCGGCAATGGCTCAATCTCGATATCCACCAACAAAGAAACAGTCTATCGACCAGCAGGGGAAAGCAACATCCTGATAGTAGAAGGCTCTACTCCTTTAGGCAACTGCCGACTTCAACAAATAGGCAAGGCTTGCGAACATTTAGCAAGAAATACTTGCTCATCCTTGGACTTGAATGCCGGCTTGGTGAACTCTGCACTACCACCATTCCGCTTCTTCTTGAAAGTTGGGTATTTAGCTTGTCCTTCAAAGAAGTTCGAGAATGCTTTTTGTAGGTGTATCAGTCCTTGCTGCAAGGGCACACAGCTAACCTCATTCAGAAATTGCAAGTCTTCTTGCTTTTTCGACTGGGTCAGCATGGCAGAGGTTTTGATATAGTCAACCCTCTCAAGTCTTTCGTACCAAGCTTTCGTTCTTGCCGCCAGCGCTCGGCTATAGACCAACAGGAGCGCAACCTATAGTTCTGCCCAACAATATCTCTCGTTCCTCAGTCGGGTAAAAACGGTAGTGGTAAGCTTTTTGCATACCTCACATTATAGCAGAAGCTATGTGAAAATCTCCGGGGCATCGAACCCCATCGATTTTCGTGACGTTTTCCCTCCCCGCCCTAGAAGAGCAGGGTTTCTCGGAGAATTCTGATGACTTAAAAGGCTCTTTCGATCGAAAGAGCCTTTTTTGTAGTTGCAAGGAAGGGCGCTTTGTGTCCTTAATTTTCCGGATCGTACACAAAGCGCTTTAAATTATATATAAATTTTTAGCGTCAATATATAAAAGTGTAAATAGGTTAACGTTAAGTTGTGGTAAAACAGTTAAAGCAATGAATTTGAAAGAGTTGCGTGAGAAAGCGAATCTAAGAACGATGGATGTCGCGGTAGCGTTGAATGTTGCTGAATCTAGCGTTCGCAACTGGGAGCATGGCAGATCTGTTCCCAGCCTAAAGCTAGGTAAGCCATTGGCAAGGCTATACAAATGCACGCTGGAGCAGTTGTGCGATGCAATAACCGCAAATGAAGGCGAAAAAGAGAATATCGGTGTTTAGGTGCTAAGTTCGCTCACCTCAGATGGCGGTGGAGGCTGGGATAAACTTGGCCTTAAAAGTTAAGAACAGTGTTGCCAGTGTTCAACTCCTCCACTAGCTAGTAGAATCACGAATTGCCATGCCCGTGTCAGGATCGAAGAAATGAATTTTCTCCAGTGCGATCGCAAGCCATAATTGTTCGCCAATACTTGCAAAGCGATCCGGGGGAATTCGCACTTGTAGGGGATTAGTGGCAGTATTGGCAGCGCCAACTAAAATCACAGAAAGATAGGTTTCGTTACCAAGGGCTTCTACTAGTTCTACCTGAACTGGTAAATTCTTAGGCGCAGCAACACTCAAGCTTAAGTGTTCTGGTCGAATACCTAAAATTAAACTTCTCTTGTCATACTTTTGCAATGCGTTTGCCCAGACATCTGGAAGACTGAAGCGAAATTGGGGATGGGTAATTAACAAAGGGCCATGAAACTCTACTCGGAGGAAGTTCATCGGTGGCGAACCGATGAATTCTGCCACAAACTGAGTTGCTGGACGATTGTAGAGTTCCAAAGGAGGAGCAACTTGCTCGATTTGACCTTGATGCATCACCGCAATGCGATCGCCCATAGTCATTGCTTCTGTTTGATCGTGGGTGACATAGATAGAAGTTGTGCCAAGCTGACGCTGAAGCTTGACGATTTGGGCGCGGGTTTCGGCGCGGAGTTTAGCATCTAAATTAGAAAGCGGTTCATCCATCAAAAACACTTGGGGATTACGAGCAATCGCCCTACCCAACGCCACCCGTTGCTTTTGTCCGCCGGATAACTGCTTCGGTAGCCGCTTTAGGAGAGATTCAATTTGTAATAGTGTTGCCACATTCCGCACTCGTCGATCCACAGCGCGTTCGCGCTCGTTCATATATCGCAAACCTTTAGGTAGCGATCGCGTCATCCCCAGCAACAAATTTTCAACCCAAACAGGAGTTTTTGCCCCCCCTGCAACCGAGGCTTCCCCTGCTCCCACTGCTCTAGTCCGCCGCAGTCCAAAAGCGATATTGTCATAAACACTCATGTGAGGATAGAGGGCGTAGTTTTGAAACACCATAGCAATGTCTCTTGCCTTTGGTGGGAGATCGTTAACTCTGCGATCGCCCACCCAAATATTGCCACCAGTTGCCTGCTCTAGTCCGGCAATTAAACGTAAAAGCGTACTTTTACCGCAACCAGAAGGACCCACCAACACCATAAACTCGCTATCTTGCACATTCAAGTTGATGCGCTGCAAGACATTAATGCTTTGGAAGTGCTGGGTAGCTGAGTCACTTTCGGTTTTTGGTGTTGCTTCGACTGGAGTGAGGAGCGGTTCTGCTGTTACTGGAACTACTGCTCGTTCACCGGGACGAGCTGGAAAGCTTTTGTAAACGTTTTCTAGAACAACCTGCGTCACAATCTTGATTTAATAGAGCGATTTGCGTTTAGCAATTAGCTTAACCCCAAACCAGCGATTAGCTGGGGTGCTGTTAGCTTTTGTTATTTGTCCAAAGTTATTTGTTCAATCCGAATGGCTCTTAACTCTTGACTACTAATTGCTAATCTTTAGTCAGTAACTGCTGGCAGATTTAAAACAGTGGTAATTTTTTCGTTTTCCTTGATGTCGGTCAGGCGATCTCCTATTCCTTCTTTCCCCCATAAATCCACAGCATCAAAAGCTATACGCACGACTCGCTGATTATTTGTTACCAAAGCAACTTCAGATTCTGCTGTTGCTATTACCATCCCAGCCAAAGCATCTGACTTGCTAGTAAAAGACAATACTTGCGTAGGAAGATCGCCACGATTAGCTTTTCTGAGCAAATTTACTGGTAGGCGTTTAGCATATCCCGATTGAGTAACTAGTAACACTTCATCTAACTTATTCAAAGCCACACAACCAACGAGCTGTTCTTGCTTCCTTAGCCGCAACGCTTGCAGCCCCATAGCCGTACGCCCCATAATTGGCAGTTGCTCATCGTTTGCTTGAAAGCGTAGCAGTCGTCCCCCAGCAGATGCCAAAATTAAATTTTGACCGGGCTGTATTATCTGCACAGATACTAGCTGGTCGTCATCCTTAAATTTAATCGTTGTCAAACCGCGATTCGTCAGGCTTACTAACTCCTCTGCTAGCAGACGCTTAATTCGCCCTAGCTTAGTCACCAAAACTATTTGATAATTTTCTGGCTCCTCTGGTAGCAAGAAGTGAGCAACTATAGTTTCTGTACCACTAGTAGCGCCATTGGGTAGCAAGCTAACTAAAGGCTTTCCTCTGGCAGCTCGACCATTGTTTGAGGGAATGTCTTCTACCTTCAGCGGATAAGCCTTACCAGCACTGGTAATTGCTACCACATTTTGGTCAGTCTTGGCAGTCTCAGCTTGAATTACAAAATCATTTTCAGGCAAGCCATTGTCTGCCTTTTGCTTTTTCGGCGATCGCGAACCATTAACAGCCGATCGCCGTACGTACCCCCTATGGGTAAATTCCACCAATACCTCTTCAACTGGGGTGTGCGGTTGGTGGTTCTTTTGCTCCCCCAGCTCGCTCTGCTCCCCCACCTCCCCCAGCTCTCCTATTCTGGTGCGGCGCTCATCAGCGTACTTGCGCTTGAGACTTCGCAAATCTTTTTTCAACGTTTTGAGTAACTCGCGGCGATCGCTCAATAACTGCCGTAACGTTTGAATCTGTTGATTTAACGAGTCAAACTCTGACTGTAAATTCTGCTGTTCCAAACTCGTTAGCCGTCGCAATGGCATAGATAGAATTGCATCAGCTTGCGCCTCACTCAAATTAAATCTATTTTGCAGCGTAATTTTTGCCGTACTGCCATCACTTGCGCTGCGTAAAATCTCAATTACAGCATCGAGATGAGATAAAGCAGTTAGCAAACCTTCGAGCAAATGCAGGCGACTTTCAGCCTTACCCAACTCGTGAGTATAACGACGATTGAGAGTTTCTTCCCGGAAGCGTAAAAACTCCTCCAACATCTGCCGCAAAGATAGCTGGCGTGGTTGCCCATCCACTAAGGCAAGGAGAATTGCCCCAAAGTTCGTTTGCAATGCTGTTTGATGGTACAATTTCCGCAAAACGTTTTGATGGCTGGTATCGCGTTTGAGTTCGATTACTACCCTAATGCCATCGCGATCGCTTTCATCGCGCAGATCGGAAATTCCTTCAATTTTTCCTTGGTTGACTAACTCCGCTACCTTTTCAATCCAACCAGCCTTATTGACTTGGTAGGGTAACTCAGTCACGACAATTGCCGTCCGCCGAGAACGCCCCCGCCCGGATTGAGTTTCTTCAATGTTAGTAATTCCTCTAATGGTTATGCTACCTCGACCTGTAGTATAGGCTTCTTTCACTCCAGCTAAACCAACAATTTCGCCGCCAGTTGGGAAGTCTGGTGCAGGAATTAACTCAAATAACTTTTCATCAGGTAGATCTGGCCGCTCGATCAAGGCGATCGAAGCATCAACCAACTCAGCTAAATTATGAGGTGGAATATTAGTTGCCATACCTACAGCAATACCAGACGAACCATTCAGCAGGAGAACGGGTAATTGTGCTGGCAGTACGGTAGGCTCTTGTTGGGAGTTATCAAAGTTCCCGGCAAATTCAACTGTTTCTTCGCCAATTTCCGCTAGCATTGCTTCATAGCTAATTGGAGCTAAGCGGGTTTCGGTGTAGCGCATGGCGGCTGGGGGGTCGTTATCTACGCTGCCAAAGTTGCCATGCCCAGCTAGCAAGGGATAGCGGCTAGAAAATTCTTGTACCAGCCGCACCAAAGCATCATACACTGCTTGGTCGCCGTGAGGATGATATTTACCTAAAACGTCTCCCACTACCCGCGCACACTTACGAAAAGGGCGATCGGGAGTCAACCCCAACTCATGCATAGCGTACAAAATGCGTCGGTGAACGGGTTTTAATCCATCCCGCACATCTGGTAATGCTCGTCCGACGATGACACTCATGGCATATTCCAGATATGACCGTTGCATTTCTGTATGCAGGGCTGTGGGAATGACCTGTCCCGTTGAGAGAAGGTTTAACTGTTTCGCCATGAGTTCTGTTTCCTGATTGTTAACAACAAAAAAGTTTGAGTAACTTTATCAAGCTTACCTACAGCATCACGATTAAATAGCTTACAAAAAGCTACCGATAGTAGCCGTTGGGCAACCCGCAGTATTATCCTTGATTAGCGGGAAAAAGGATGAAAAATTGTTTGCTCCTCCAACTTGTCAACTTCAATGAGTGGCGATCGCACCTCTACTTGTTTTAATCGCACAATCCTTGCCACGCTGGCAGTTCTCGCTGCCATCCTCTCTGCTATCAAATCTTAATATGGAATCCCAAATTGCAAATTCCTATGAAAACAGTATTAATTGTGGAAGACGATCTAATTAATGCTCGTGTTTTTTCCAAAATTTTGACCAAAAGAGGCGGCTTAGACGTTAAGCATACGGAAAATGTGGAAGAAGTAATGCAAATTGCCACAACTGGGAAAGCTGACATTATTTTGATGGATGTTTCTCTCTCTCGCAGTGTTTATCAAGGTAAAGCAGTTGACGGCATTAAAATTACCCAAATGCTGAAGGCAAACCCGCAAACTGCCAGCCTGCCAATTATTCTCGTTACAGCCCATGTGATGGAAGGCGATCGCGAAAACTTTCTCAAGCAGAGTGGCGCTGATGGCTACATTTCAAAGCCAGTGGTTGACCATCAACAGTTCGTCGATCAAATTCTGGCAATGCTGCCAAAAGACTAGCAACGCCTGCTGTTTTACACTGTTCCCTTCACAAAGGTAGTTCTTTGCTACAGAATATCACCCAGATTGGCTTATGCGAGGCAGTATATCCGTAGCTAGAGAACCGATCTGCTCTTTATATTAATACAGATGTACTAAATTAAAGCGATTTAGTTTTCCCAACTACAGACAAAACACCGCGATCGCTTGTTCGCGGTGTCATCTCATCTCGAAATTAAGTTTTTATTTTGATTGAAGCAGGGAGAGATGGGGGAAGTGGCTACAAATAGTTATGAATTTTAAGTTTTAAGTTTTAAGTTGAAAAACATCTTTAACTTAAAATTCATAACTCAAAACTTAAAACTGGAGCGAAGCGACTAACCCCTTGTCCCTTAAATAATAGCCATCACTTCCCGCGCTACTGCTAGAGTGCGATCGATATCCGCTTCTGTGTGAGCAAAAGAAGTAAACCCAGCCTCAAACTGAGACGGAGCCAGATAGACACCACGCTCCAACATTCCGCGATGAAAGCGGCTGAACTTCACTAAGTCACACTTCTTAGCATCGTCGTAGTTATGAACTGGCCCTTCAGTAAAGAAGAAGCCGAACATACCGCTAATTTGACCGCCACAGGCTGCATGACCAGTTTCTTGAGCAATTTGCAGCATTCCATCGGCTAATTTCTTAGTAATGCGATCGAGGTATTCGTAAGTACCAGGCTTTTGCAACAATTCCAGAGTTTTAATTCCAGCAGTCATAGCCAGGGGATTACCAGAGAGTGTTCCCGCTTGATACACTGGCCCGGCAGGAGCAACCATTGACATAATATCTTGGCGACCGCCATAGGCTCCCACTGGTAGTCCACCACCGATAATCTTACCCAGTGTGGTCAAGTCAGGCTTGATATCAAACCTTTCTTGAGCGCCGCCGTAGGCGATGCGGAATCCGGTCATCACCTCATCAAATACTAACAACGCCCCATGCTCTTGGGTTATCAGCCGCAATCCTTCTAAAAACCCAGCATCAGGGGGAATGAACCCAGCATTTCCTACTACTGGTTCTAAAATTACCCCAGCAATTTCATCCGGGTTCTCCTCAAACAAGGCTTTGACTGCTTCCAAGTCATTGTAAGGTGCGGTGAGGGTGTCGCTGGTAGCAGCCTTGGGAACTCCAGGCGAGTCAGGTAAGCCCAAGGTAGCAACTCCAGAGCCTGCTTTTACCAAGAACATATCAGCATGACCGTGATAGCAGCCTTCAAACTTGATTATTTTGTCTCGTTGGGTAAAGGCGCGCATTAAACGCAGTACTGCCATACAGGCTTCGGTACCAGAGTTAACAAATCTGACCATTTCAATGCTGGGAACGGCATCAATTACCATTTCTGCCAGGACGTTTTCCAGCAGGGAGGGCGCACCAAAACTAGTGCCTTTTTCTAGGGCTTCATGCAATGCATTGATGACATCTGGATGAGCATGACCGCAGATAGCAGGGCCCCAAGTGCCAACATAATCGATGTATTGATTGCCATCAACATCCCAAATGTATGCACCTTTGACGCGATCGAAAACGATTGGTTGTCCGCCCACAGATTTAAACGCTCGGACTGGTGAACTGACTCCACCGGGCATGAGTTTTTGAGCAGCGGCGAAAATTTCTTCTGATTTGGTGGTTTTAATGGTGGTATTAACCAAGGTTCTCTCCTCAAGTTGGAAGTCTAAATATCTGTCTTTTGACTGTTGTGCGCTGTGTTTATAACTTCTATTTTCAAGGAATTAGTACAGCATTGGAAAAATAAAATTATGTTATATCAAACCAATCAAGATTTACCTTTAGAAATTCGCGATCGCCTTTCGGAACCAGGACAAGATTTATATCGGGCTGCTTACAATTCAGCAATTCAGTGGTATGGAGAAGCAGCCAAGGCGCACAAAGTAGCCTTGAGTGCAGTAAAAATCTATTCTGCCAGATCTTTGGCTGCGCTTGTTTAAGCCAAAGGTTTTTGGTTGTGTTAAAAGGCGATCGCTTCACTGAACAAACCAACTGACATATCCTCAATGGTATCTTGAATTGATATGTTATTGCTGGAAACTCAGCTGGTATGTCATCTGCTTCTGAACTAAATTCATTCCAACAAGCTATTGAGCTAGAAAAAATTCGTTACGATGAGCGGGGATTAGTGCCATCTATTGTGCAGGATTATTTAGATGGCACTGTTTTAATGTTGGCGTGGATGAATCGTGAGTCGTTGCAAAAAACTTTAGAAACTGGGGAAACTTGGTTTTGGAGCCGTTCTCGCGCTCAGTTATGGCATAAAGGTGCGACATCAGGTCATATTCAAAAAGTGCGCTCGATCCGCTATGACTGTGATAGTGATGCACTGTTATTTAGTGTGGAACAGATGGGAGATATTGCCTGCCACACGGGTGAGCGTAGTTGTTTTCATCAGGTAGATGGGCAAGTTGTACCGCCTCCAGCAGATACTTTGTCTCAGTTATTTGCCACTGTTTGCGATCGCAAAGGTAATCCAACTGAAGACTCTTATACCTGCAAACTATTTGCAGGTGGAGATAACAAAATTTTGAAAAAACTAGGCGAGGAAACCGCCGAGGTGGTTATGGCTTGTAAAGATGATGAGCCAGACGCGATCGCCTCTGAAGTAGCAGATTTGCTTTATCACACTTTGGTTGCCCTAGCTTACCATCAGGTCGATTTGAAAGATGTCTACCGGAAACTGCAAGCACGCCGTCGTTAAAAATTATGAATTATGAATGCTGAATGCTGAATTATCAATTTTTAATTCAGCATTCATAATTCAGCATTTTTCCGCAGCATTTTGTCTAAGTATTGCAAGATCGCAATCGTAACAACTATGCTGCCAGCCAAACCCAACCAAAGATTACTTGCAACTTGTGGCGATCGATCTAATGCCCAGCCGCCCAAAGGTGGGCCGATGAAATATCCAATTGCCCAGCAGAGGGAACTAATGGAAAAGTAAATACCCATTTGAGCAGGGGGGGCTAAATCTGTAACTAGGGAGGAGGCAGAGGGCGTATAGGAAACAGTGCCGAGAGCCAATAATCCTAATGCCAAAATCGCCCAGCCTAGCTGATTGGAAGAGGCAAAGCTTGTTGCCCAAATAACGCTAAATCCTAACCCCCACACGATCGCAGAAATGCTCAGTGCTTGCGAATGATTAAACCGTCTCAAGGTACGGGCAACAGGTAGCTGAGACAAAATAGCTACAACCAAATGCCAGCCAAACAGCGCACTGATAATTGTTTCGGAAAATCCTTTGCCGTCTCCCACTGGCACAAAGTTTTTCAGGTACAGCGGCAAGGTACTGTGTAGCTGAGAGGTGTAGGTAGTAAAGATGATATTAACCAGGATGTAGACGAGGAAACGGCGATCGCGCAGTGCTGTTACCCAAGCATTATAGAGATCGGATTTTGATTTATCTGCTGTTGGTCTGTAACTTTCTTTGATTGCAAAATAAACCACTACAAAGAACACTACAAACGAAATTCCATCTATTAAAAATAGCGCCCGATAAGCTCCAGTTGTGCCAACCAACGCCCCACCTGCAACAATTCCCATACCCATACCGAAATTATCTGCCAGTCGCGTCACGGCATAAGCTTCTTGGCGTTGCTCTGGTACAGTTAAATCTGCTACTAATGCCTCATTTGGGGGCCAGTATAAACCTTGTCCCAGCCCTGCCAATAAGTTACCAATTACTAGGGTGGAAAAATTATTAGTTGAAGCTAAAACGAGGGATGCGATCGCTGCAATAGCAGATGAAAGTAACAGTGTCCGGCGGCGACCCCAAAATCGGGAATCAGCAAACGAACCACCCAAAATTCTCCCCAATATCCCTGAAATTGAAGCACTGCCAAGAGCTAGGCCTACAGCAGTCGAAGAGAAACCCACTTGATTGACAAAAAAGATCGGCGCGTAAAACAGAGTAAATCCCGTGCCAACCTCCGAGAGAAATCGACCGATTGCCAGAATCCATATTTGAGGATTCAATTGCGGTAGCCAGGAGGAAAGTTTATATCTGTTGAAATTCATTTAAAATTTAAATATTAACACTATTTTTCAGCTAATTAAAGTAACTAAGAATCTAACTACAAATACAGAATATTTTTAGTTTATTAGTTACATAAATTCCCAAAATTTATTTCCTGTTACTGCTATAAGTAAATCCTTTTCTATAGTAGGAGTAGTTATTTGCTTATGCACACTCGTATAATGACTCTTTTGCATGAAGATGGCGATTTAGCTATGCGACTACTTTCTCAAGTCAAGATGAAAAATCCTGGTAAATCAATTGATTGGTATGTTGAGAAAGTCATCTATGATTTGGAACGCGATCGCAGCAGGTAAACTTCAGCTTGGCGTTAACTTCCTTAATAAAACAAGTGGTATGTTTTTGCACACCACCTGATTTAAACTTATACTAAGTTACAGGGAAATGAGATGCCCCCTACATCACTCGCCACTACCTAAGTAAACCAGCACCTTGGCTTCATGCTCAGGTAGATCGATAATTAAGCCGTCTTCTGCTGTCTCAATTTCTGATTTACTTAACCACTCGCACCACTTACCAGTTGCTGGAAAATTAGGAACTTTATAGCCATTCAAAGTTTGCTCAGAGAAATTAGCAATGACGACAACGCGATCGCCTGCATCGTTCCAGCGCACGTAAGCAAACACTTTTGCTTGTGGATTTTCGTGGAAGAATTCAATGTTGTCAGTTTGAACGGCGGGATGTTGTTTACGCAAAGCAATTAAGCTTTTGTAATACTCAAATAAATCGCGGTTCTCCTCTCTGTCTAACAGCGGCCAAGCAATTTTTTTTGGCTGAGTTACAGTCTCACTTTTGCGCTTGTGTTCGCCAAATTCTTGTCCCATCCAAAGCATCGGTACGCCCATTGCTGTGAATAAGAGCGCAGCTGCTAACCCCGCGCGGCGAAATGCAGTTGTGTCAAAAATACCGCGATCGCCTAATTCTCTGAATATACGTTCGCGATCGTGAGTTTCCAAATAATTAACCACATTGATAGCAGTTGCATAACCTTGCTTTCTGGGGTCTAAAACCTCCTTCAGCTTTTCTAATTCAAATGTTTCGCCACAAACATGGGGAACTATAAAATAGCGAAAACTTTCATGCCAACAAGCATCTAATGGACCTTCTGGAGTCGTAACGTTGCTGGTATCTGGAATGTTTTCTGCAATGTTGTAAAATGGTTTAGGTGCAGTATTTTTCTTCGCTTGCTGAGCCAGCCAATCGAGAAATTTATAATTATCCAATTGGCGCACGGCATCAAAGCGAATACCATCAATGTGATACTCCTGAATCCAATATCGCACCACATCCCCGACATATTTCCATGCAGGGTGAACGTCTAATTTTTCGTCGTAATTATCGTAATTAAATTCTGGACCCCAATAATTTGCCGGATCTTCAGGATAGTGTTTAGTGTGGTAGTACCAATAATCGCGATCGATTAGTAATAACGGACATTCTTCATCAGTGTGGTTATAAATTCCGTCCATGATGACGCGAATACCTCTGGCATGGCATTCGTCAATAAACCGCTTCAAATCTTCCGTAGTGCCATAGCTAGATTCTGTTGCAAAAAAGTGGCGGACTTTGTATCCCCAGCTATAATCACCCGGATATTCATTCACTGGCATTAACTCGATCGCATTAATTCCTAGCTCTTTCAAATAATCTAACTTTTCTATTGCATCTACATATTTTCCTCGTTTGTGCGGGTCAACTTCCCCACCAGTAAAATCGGCAACGTGCATTTCATATATTACTAACTCATGATTTTGAGGTAACGGTGTATCATCATGTTGCCAAACATAGGTGTCAACAATTCTTTTACCATCTTTGACACGAACCGTACCGATATGCTTCTCTTCATTAACATCTGTAGCGTAGGGGTCGATTACATCTACCCAT
>QQTW01000373.1_pt1 | contig 27572 bp, 28 predicted proteins | sample 1904831 | NCBI WGS metagenome assembly QQTW01 (sample SAMN09435610, study PRJNA476489) | Subsurface metagenome, whole genome shotgun sequencing project. | reverse complement strand
TGACTCGGAATATTTCCACTTACATCGTAAATCCCATCCAATAGCCGGTCCCAACTTCGGCAATTCATCCGCCACGCTTTGCACATCCTTATCCCCCCGTCCACTCAAACAAATCACGATATTCTTCCCCTTCTCCATCGTTTTCGCCAGCTCGATCGCGCCGTAGATGGCATGCGCTGTTTCCAATGCCGGAATGATGCCCTCGAGCTGCGAGAGCAGTCGGAACCCAATGAATGCTTCTTGATCCGTTGCTGCAACGAACCGCGCCCGCTCGGTGTCTTTCCATGATGACAGCTCGGGTCCGACGCCGGGGTAGTCGAGACCGGCGGAGACCTGCATTGACTAATGAGATGGAGGAGGTCCATAAAAATTGGAAGGGGCATTGACTTACAGAATGGGTATCGGAGATCTGCCCGTGTTGGTTCTGTAGCACGTATGTTCGCACGCCATGAAGCACGCCTTTGCTGCCCCCGCTTAGCGTCGCGCTGTGTCGAGTCGTGTTGAGACCTGAGATTCATGAGCTGGGAAGTCGATGGACAGATGTAGATTACAAACCGTCACCACCCGCCTCGACGCCCAATAACTTAACGCTGGGATCGTGCGAAAACGGATAAAACATCCCCACGGCGTTACTTCCACCACCGACACAGGCCACGACTGCATCCGGCAGCTTACCAATCATCAGCTGCATTTGCTCTTTGGTCTCGTTACCGATGACGGATTGCATGGTCCGCACGATGGTCGGGAACGGATGCGGACCGATGGCCGATCCGATGATGTAGTGCGTTGTCGAGAGGTTGACCACCCATGCTCGTAGTGCCTGGAATGAGGTCAGCTAAGGCAATATGACAATAAATTGCTATTCGGTACGAAAATACCTCATTGACGGCATCTCGCAAAGTTCGAGTCCCAGCTTCCACTGCCACAACCTGCGCCCCGAGCAGCTTGATCCGGAACACATTGAGTGCCTGTCGACGGACATCCTCCTGCTGGAGATCAATAAACGCTCCGAGAAGGCTACTTGGACAAACATACAGCACCCATGTAAATTGTACACTTCATGCCAAACTTGGCGCACACCGTCGCTGTCGCCACACCATGTTGCCCGGCACCCGTCTCGGCAATGATCTCCGTCTTACCCAGCCGCTTCGCCAGCAAAATCTGGCCCAGCGCATTATTAATTTTATGACTCCCCGTATGGTTGAGATCTTCCCGCTTCAGCCAGATGTTGGCACCCCCTGCATGCTCCGTGAGTCGGTCCGCCAGATGCAGCTGGCTTGGTCGACCCATGTACGGGTAATAGCTCCGATACTCTTTCCAGAACTCCGGATCATCTTGGGCCGACTTGAATGCTGCCTCCAACTCTGCTAAGCAGTCCATGAGCGACTCTGGCACGTATTGGCCGCCAAACTCGCCGAAGCGTGATGGAAGTGACTGTTGAATTAGCGGGATCCAGGAAATGGTACCCAAGCAACACGTACACTAGGATCCACGTCCCCATTTTGATTGGCTGCTTCTATTTGGTCTGCGAGACCGACTTCTTCCCCGTTCGTCGACTCGCGAATGACCTTGTCCACCGACACTCCGTTCGGCTCCTTGGCATCGTGGACGGCCTCGACGATACCAACCTCCCTCGTCGTTCGATCGGGTCCATCTCGCCCGGTGATCTCGGCGCAGTATTTCTGAACCGCTTCCGCGCCATGGCCGGGCGCTGCATTCGCTAAGGTGGTGATGATTTGGCTGCCAATCACCACTCCCTCGGCGATCTGAGCGACGCTCAGAAAGTGATCTCGAGTACTGACGCCAAACCCGACCGCCGTTGGGATGTTGCCTGAGTAGGTATGTACGCGCTCCAGCAACTTTGGCAGACCAGTGTTCAACGTTCCTGTTGCTCCCGTGACACCCATTCGAGACACGACATAGACGAACGAGTCGGCAATCTTGCAGAGTAATTTGAGTCGTCCCTCAGACGTCGAAGGAGCTATCAAAGGTACATATGATAACCTTGGGCAAAGTCAGCAGCTGGAACAAAGAAGATGAACAGAAATCGAAACTCACCCTCCTCGAGTGCAAAAGTTTCGGAATCGCACTGCTTCTTCTGGAGGCAAGTCGACGATGATGAACCCATTGACGCCCGCTTCTCGCGCATCTTGGATCATTCTTTCCTCTCCGTAGATCAATACGGGATTGTAGTATCCCATGAACAACACTGGCACTTTCAGCCCTCCTTTTCGTGCTGTTCGAACCATTTCCAGGGCCGAGGTGACGGTAACATTGTTGTTGAGTGCAATCTAGATGTTCGAAAATCGATCAGTTCTTCATCTAATATCAAAGACGCCATGACGACACGCGATCTACACCGAACGAATGGAGCAGCTCGGCGGTACCACCATCGCGCGTCCGATGAAGATTGCCATCACTGTCATCACAAGAATGATGGTAATGAGCTTCACCCTCCATTGCGCTTACGATGCAGTTCTGCTGAACCTCCATCGTCATGATGAAGACTTGTTCGATTTTTATTGTCGTGACGATAATTGCTCGCCGTCACTGCGGGCTGCTCCATGGTATTCTCACCAGCGCGACTGATGGATGACGTACCGTGTTCGCTTTTTGAATCGTCGGCCCATCCGCGATGGGGTCCGTAAACGGCAGTCCCAGCTCAATGACATCCGCTCCGCCTGCCTCCATACCCAGCATGATCTGTGGTGTTTCATCAGGCGTAGGATATCCGGCAGTCACATACGTGACTAATGCGGCCTGCCCATCATGTCAGCATACAATTGAGTAATAACGATGGAGATAGAAGTGGTATATACCCGTTGCTGCTCTTTGCAACGTGCAAAGGTTTGTTTGATCTCTTCCATCGTAAAAAAACGGTGAATATTTTCGAGTTCCAATTGAAGAATTCGAAATTTTGGAGTCCAGGTCGTTGTTCGGTGGTGTTTCGATGCGTCACCGCTTCATTGTTCGAATTTCATCTCGAGCCGGCCGGACTCGGTTGATCGGCGTCCGGATAAAGTTAGTGCCGATGCAAGGGACAGCCGTTAGCTCTATCGATAAGCGGCTATTCTCGGCTTCGATTCACCATTTGGCCATTTAATGGAGAGCGGGTAGTGGATGTTGATAGAGCCACGAAACTCATCTGCTTCATTCCATATTTGCTTCGTACAGCAAGCTGTTAGCATGGAGGGCCAGGTCGTCGTTGGAGATGTAATTTGATGGCAACTTATACCTGGAGGTCCCAATGGTGTTGTTCTACCTTCACCAACCTTACGATGATAGTTCATATCCTACTTCGTCAAGAGTGTGACGACATTTTCTATTTTCCATCCAGCCTTATAGAGAGGATACAGATCTTTTTTCAACAGACTTACGACGAGTATTATCTTATTGATTGTTTCATCCGAGGGAGTTCACCAAGCTCTGTAGATCGTATACTAAAGATGACGATGGAAAGACCATATAGCTTAGAAAGCCGCCTCACATTGCGACAAGTTGCGACCGGTTGGTGGTACGATGAAGACCTGGGGATTTGTTATTTCCTATCAATACAATAATTTCCATTCCATCATCCCCTTGCCTATCATTGGCTACAAGCCCTAGAAACATATTGCTAGTCGTTGAACCTGAATCACTATTGAAGGAGGATGATTACACTACTTTCAACAACGTGAAGAAGCGCGTCCCAGAATGAATGGTCCCATCATTAATCTACCAACTCTTATACCAATGCTATAAGATATTTAACGGCTTCGAAATACGTATGAGAATGGTCGGCAGCCCTCATTAGACCCACTTTCGGACGTAGTGTAGCACAGGACCCCAGAAGTCCCCAGAATCGTAAATACATCATTCTTGGTGCTGGTGCTCCAGGTGAATGCTCCAACCGGGCTGGGATTCCAAGCTTCACTTCTACGTTCGTCGTCAGTACGATGACGGTATCCTCGCACGCGGCTGAAAAATTAATAGAACAGCACAGCAGTTACCGCCAACCAAGAGGGGTTCTGCAATCGCAAATGATCATCATCAATGCGATGAAGGTTAGGTTATTTGTCATATACGTGGCGAAGATACCATCGTCATAAAGTTGATGAAGCGGTTACTGCTGAGCTGTCCCATTTCTTCTTTCACCCGTGTGCCTCGGCCTTTATCGAGCTTGAAATGAAAACTAAATGTGCTCAAATGGTATGGATGATGATGATGGTTCTCTATCTTCTCGTTAGACCCGTCATCGTAATTGTGAATATGGGGCTTATAACCATATCAATGTTACCCCCGTTTACCGCGTTGCACCCGATAGAGCCGTATGAACGCCTCGTAACCTCATCACCGTATGGATATCTACCACGCAAACCCCAAACACCCCATCTCCTCTACCATGCCTCTTAAATCGTCAAAGCTTCCCTTTAGGCCCGGTGAGCTTCGTCCCCACAAAGCCCTTCCGATTCCGTCCCGTTCGACCTCTTCCCAACCAGTTATGCTTCATCGATTTCGCCAGCTCCTCCATCTTCTGCTGGGCATCATCTCCACTCTTGAGATCCGCCAGCACGCTCACGCATTGCAACATCCTTCCGACCGTCTCCGTCACCCGAGCACTATCCGCGAGATCCGGATATGCTGATCCCGATCGCAGCAGTGTAGGCTGCGGTGTTGGTGCCGACGTGACGTGCGCGGACGGCGACGAGAGAGGGTCGGTGGTAGCGGCGGGTGAATGCGTCCCTCCCAGAGCAGAGGTGTTGCTCGTCGCGCGACTACGAGCACCCATTGACCCTCCGGACTCGTTGAGTAAAGTAGAACCCTGGGAGTTATAGCTAGCAAATCCCGGGTCCAAACTCGCCGCCGTGTCGGGCCGTCCTCCCGATTCTGGACTCGTCCCGAGAACGTCCAACGGCCCGTTGATGCTCTCGAGGCTCAGTCGCGAGAAGACGGCTTGCAAGCGACTGTACCGCGATAGGATCACGATGTCGCGAAAGGACACTAGCACGATGCGGCGCACATCGAGCGTGTCTCCAAGCGGGGTGTCGGTCTCGGAGGCGCCGTCAGGGAGCGCACCCCAGAATTCCTGCGCGTCGCGAGAACTGAGAATGGAACCCACACCTTTGAATTCCAGGTCCAGCGGGAGAAAGACGGCTTGGAGATAGGGGAGAATGGTGCCGAAGACGACCAGCCATAGCTGAGCGAGATTGGGCACAAGTCGCTCTTCGGAATTACGACGTAGCGTCTGATTCAGCGACGAGAATCCCGTGTGTAATAAATCTTGCAGGTCGTCCATGATGAAGTTGGGCGCTCGAGCTTGCACGCATCGCTGGATGTGTGCCCTGTGGTGTTCATCAGCAAGGGTCTCTTCAGCATGGTGATTCGGGACGGACAAAACTAGCTTGTTGCAGTCCTCCACGGGCAGGCGCAACATTTCGCCTTCAAAGATCACGAGCAGCTTCGCTTTGAGATACGGCCAGGCATCGTCGGGCGTCATGCCGACCAGCCCGAACCCATGTAGATTGATCGGCGCCAGACCGTCAACCGACGGAGCATTCGCATTGCCGCCGCTCGGCAGCGAGAGGCTTCCTGCTTTGTAGGGAAGTTGACCTAGAGTCGTGGTGCTACCACCCAGATGTAGCGTGCCCGGCCACTCGCCCGCCCCATACACCGACTCGTCGTCTCGCGAGCTGGCCGCCGTCGCCGCCGCCGCCGTCGCCTTCTCTTCCCTCTTCTTCTCCCGCAGCGCCCGCCCACCATGCCGGATGTCCAGCCCGCTGACCGTCTTAGCGAAGCTAGTGGACGCATATCCGGGTGACGGCGGCGCCGCGGTGAGATGTGACGATTTGGTGCTAAAGGCGGATGACGACAACGGCAGATGGTGGTGATGCGTATCGTCCTTCTCCCGCAGCTTCAGCTTCTGGCGCGATAGAAAATGATGATGTTTGGGCTTCTCGGACCCGGTCGGCTCGTTGCTGGGAAGGAGCGTCGTCGTGGAGCTGTTGCGGATGCTGTAGAGAGTCGGCGGCGGCCCCGACGAGACCGAATCCGCCAGACTCGTCGTCGACGCCGTGAACATCTGTGGCAGCGGGCTGGGTCCGTAGATGCCCATCTTGTTGGGCGACGGCAGCGGTCGCTCTTTCTTTTCAGCCTCCTTGTCCCTCGAGATGCCAATGCTCTTGGGTTTGGAGAATAGCTTCATCTTGGATCGCTCGGACTTGGGCTTGGTTTCCTTCTCCAGGGCGGGAATAGCACGCTCTGGCGATGACAAGCCCGCCGAAGAGGCCGAGCGAGGATAGGCCGCATTGGCCGCCGTCGCCGCCGTGGCCGTATAAGACCCGTTCGATGCATTGGCCGGATGTGGTCTCTTTGCTGTTGCTGCCTGCGTCAATCCCACCTGCGCGCCCGCACTCGCCTGGACCGGCGTGGGAGGTTTCCCTCCAAATGAGCTTTCCACTGGCGATTGTGGCGTGGGCACCGTCAGCGATCGCTGTCGGGCGTGTTGCTGGGTGGATTGATGCTGCATCGCCGCCTGTGCGGCGGCTTGTGACGCGCTTAGATGACTTGCTGGTGTCTGTCCGGGCGAGCTGTTCCGCGAGATGGTCGGTTCGAAGAACCCTTGCGAGTGCTGGGGTGACTGATGTGGCCTCATGGGTCCTGGCGTGGGGGAAGAAGTCCCGGACACGCTCTGGAACTGAACCCGCGCCGCCGTCGGCCGGGAGAAGTTCTGTGAAGCCGTGCTGCCACTGTGGGTTTCGGCGGTATGGAGCGGAGGTCGTCGAGGCGGTTGCGACGCATTGGACGCACTCTTCTGTTCAGGCCGCTTGTTGACGGACACCGTCGTCACCTGCGATGAGGCGGATGAATCGCTGGATGAGGAGTCGACTCGGCGCAGCTGTGGTGATTTGCCTGGAGCCTCGGCAGGCCTCCCCGGCCCACGGTTGGGCGGAGAAGCCAGCGAGATGATATTCATTGGCAGAGATGCTATTCGGGCATCGGGTTGGTACGTATAGCGGCTGGTCTGGATGGTTCGCAGTCAGCATGATGCTATCGATACTTTGGCAATCAGGGGCTGATAGCTAGAAATATTATCACATTCTACTCACCTTCAGATCTGGCCCGCTGGAGTTGTACTACCAGCACAGTAGAATCAATGCCGGCGAGATGTGTCGGAAGCCTCTCTACGCGTACTTGGTATGTCGTTGGTCGCAAGCCAACGTGAGGTTCCTCTGCGTGCGTCAAAAGTAGCGAGCTGATAGTCAGGTATAAGCCCAGCAGTATAGTGTCAGAGTTTTGACTGCCCCACTATGACCACCGTCAGCCCTACCGGCGCCCCTTACTCCGTACAGTAAGTCTCTTCTAACCTCAACCGACTCTGGCGCTACCTCGATTCCTTATATCTACCATTTCCCACATTTCAAGCTGGTTCGCATCATTCAACTCCAATCTCTGTCATGGCACGGACCACCAAGACACCAGAGTATGCGCTCACAGCTCAATATCAGTCACCGACTATGGAAAGGACCTTCACGCATCCAATGAAATCTCCTGCTCGTGCTGGTTCGAGTACCTCCGAAAAGATGGCTCATCTTGCTGAGCTCCGAGCTTCTGTGACACACTTGCAAGATCAAGTGAATACCCTTTTGACCCAGCGGATGGACGAGGAAAAACGTGCGGGTCAAGGAGGAGGGGCCAGTAAGGGCGATCAGCAGAAAGCCGCAGGAAACGAAGACATTGGTGATGATGGCGACGGGGAGGACGAGCTTCAGTAAGATGAACAACGACGAGAAGGAGAGTGACTTGAAACTTCGACCTCGACGTCATCGTTGTCCTGTTGGACTACTCATTTGTGCTGGCTCTTACGACGATCACCTGACATTATACGCTTGGTGACTCCAGCAATTGGAACAATGGACAGAGATGTTGGGGATAACATGGATGATACGTTATGCTCGAAGATATCCAACACCTTCGCTATGCATAAGAGACTGTGGTTTTCATATATACACCTTCCTCGCCATGAGATGGGGCCATCTGTCAACTTCCCGAACGAGGCCTCATGCTTGTTGGGCAACACGGTTGGCGCAACCATAATGCACGACAGAGTTGCTGCAATGTCAGTCAGCAACGGGTTCGACAGGATGATGGCTATAGACGTACTCGGGAAAGACACTGATCACGCTTCGACCCAACCGCTTGTGACAGACCCGACAGACGCGCTCCTCGGAGATGACGACGCTTCGATTGCGCGTGGCCCGACTAGCGTGCAGGTCGTCGCCGATGATCAAGGCCGCGCGCAACCGCTCGTGCTCGGTCGAGCATAGTCCTCGCAAGATGCGGCCTTCATTCATCGTGCTGGTCCCGGCGCGAAGCCGGCCGCGGAAATACGACTGCAGACTCTGGAGGGGCAGCGACGAAGGGATCAGGTCGAGGATGGACGATGCCGGTAGCCGCGAACCGTGCTTGGAGAGGATGTTCAGAGCAGCGGACCAATCCGGTTGGTATGGAGGTGGCGGAGCAAGATAGAGTGACAGCAGGGTGTGATAGATGGACTTGGCGGCCTCCTCGCTGGAATACTTCTCTTGAGATGACACGCCTTGCTTCGACTCGGACTCTTGCGTGAGATGGATATGATTGCAGTATCTGGGGAAGATGGGGTTAGATCTAAATTGGCAGGAATATGGAGGGAACAGCTCACTCCTCTGCCTTGGCATGATCCTGCAGTTTGAACACGTAGATCTCAAGCGCCTGCTTGTGATTTCCCATCTTGCTCAACACAATCGCCCGAGCCTCATAGAAGTTGGGATCTGTCACAATCAGCACTCGCAATCAACCTCAACAGCATCAGAACGGCGAACCATCTTTGGGAAGGAGATTGAAAGTTCTCCCGGTGGAATATTGACTGCTGCTCTTGAGAAAAGAGAGGAGACGGTCTCGCCAATCTTGCACGTTAAATTGACCTCCAACGCCTTGTTCCTCTGACGCTCTATGGTTGGTGAGTCCTTCAAGGTAGAGGTTGACGAGTTTTTGATGAAAATCGGGAGTCAGGTCGTTGAGCTCCTGAATGATATGTTCGAGATAGGTAACGGCCAGCGCTGGATTAATCTCCTGCAGAAATCTTAGCACCTTATCTCGCGGTAGGTTCTCCGCATTCTCCGTGTCCGCGATGAAGACCTCCATCCCGAGTTCCGGGTCGGCCTCCAGCGGCCATTGAGCGAACTCGAGAATCAGGTCAATCAGGTCGGACGGGAGGTTCTGCAGATAGGCCACGGTTCGTCGAGGACCACGCAGCGCCGGAGGTGCTTCCTCGGAGTCGGTGGACTGTCCAAATCGGCATAACAATTCCAAAGCTTGACGATGAAGTCGTTTTCCATGCAAGAAGTCGACCAGATCTTCGTAGCGTCCGGTTTCGAGCAGCTTTTCTTGGACGACATCCGGGTCACAGAAGTTGGAAATTCGGAACAATGACCCAGCCCGAGCCGGCCGCTCCACCATATACGCTCGGAACAGGGTCGTGTCCACGAGCTTGGCGATCTTGCGGAGCGATTCTTCAGTCTTAGCCTCTTCCAAAGAGCGATAGTTCGGCACCAAATTCTGGAGGATAGCCTTCTTCTCCGCATCCTTGTCAATGTTGGCGGCCTGCACCGCTGGTCGTAGACTTCCATCCGGCTCGAGAAGCGTCTGTAACCTCCGTCGAGTGTCTGCAAGAAACGAGTACAGCTCGAGAAGAGCCGCTTGCAAGTCCTTGCCTTCTGGAACCCTATCAGTAGCCTGATTTGCACATGAGCATGGCACGACTTACGGAGGGCATCTTCGGATGAGGCACCTAGAGAGGTACTGGTCGTAGCCCTGCTAGCATTACTACTCTCGGTCATGGGCTCCCCTTTCGACGCCTTGCTCGGGGTCTTTTCCAAGACAGCTTTGCTCTCCACATCTTCCTGACCCTTGGCATTATCCTTGCTTTGCTCCACGTGCTCATCACCCTTGGCGGTTGCGTCTCCATCCGGCTCCTCCTTGGCAACCACTGTTCCAACGGCAGGCTCTCTCTTGCTGGATGGATCGCCGGCGGCTAAATCACCAGCCACCACTCTGGGATACAGACGGATGACCCGTTCTGGTGGTGCAGACACTTCCGTAAACAAATCCAAGGCCGCCCGGTACCGGCGGCGCTGAAACAGGTTCTCAGCCTTCTGCATCTTGATCTCCCGAAGCCGTTCCTGCTTGTTCTCTAACAAGGGATCTTCGAGCATCTCAATCAGGCTGATCGCTTCGTCCAACAATCCCTTTTCGAGCAGCTGCTCAATCTGGCTGTCGTACAACTCGGCCGTCATGCGCCAGAGGCATCGACTGCTCGCCACGAGGAACCCTTTACCTGCATGGGCCAAGCTGACATTGGGTTGGGGCACATGCATCCGGCTGGCATTCGGCATGACGATCGACTGTAGGAGCGAGAGCGTCTTGGGGTTGCGCACCTCGAGCACGCCTCTCGATGGGCCTTGCAAAGCCAGCAAATAGGGATAAGAGAAAGCAATTGCGTCGGGCGCGGTGGTCCATTGGATCTGTCTCCGATCCAGAGGCTTGAAGTCTTGATCCACGAACAACGTGTTAACGTCCTTGGCCAGTAACAGCTCTCCGTCGGTCAAGGTTGTCGCCAGCGGTTTGGGCACCCAATTGCCCATACCCACGTAGCCCATACCGGCCGCTCCGATATTCCCAAATCTCCCTTCGTCTTGTCCAGCGGAGGCACCTAAGCCTCCGGAGCTCAAGATGTTCGACGTCTCCCGGTTCTCCACATTGACCACCACGTACCCGGAGTTCAATCCGCAGATCAATTTCATGCCGGTCGCCCACGTCAAGGTCCTCGCTGGTGCACTCAGAGTGACCTCGACGGCACTAGAGGACAACTCGGTATCGTGCCAGGACCAGAGTAGAACCTTGCGCTTGACCGCCACCGCCAAGCGCGAGACGATGGACGGAATGCCACTTGAGGGGTCCTTAATGATGTTGGAGGCGACGGCAAAGGTGCTCGCCCCTTTAGTTTTCGACAACTGCTCTCGCAATTGGTAATTTTCATCTTGTAGATCGTGCATCGAGACATATCCATCTGAGAGTGACAGCAAGATATTGGCTTCCTTGATCATGGCCAGCTGCTCGACGGCCCGTCGCGAGAATTTCTCGACCTCTCGCAGCAGCTCCACCGTCGGCTGCGGCGGTGATGAAGATGCTCCGACATCTTCATCTTGAGCGATCCCATCCGGTTTTCCTGCTGGCTCGTTGATGCGATAGACTCGAAGTACTCCAGTGCTCAAGCCGATCAGAAGTCGATTGCCGTAGGTCAGCAGAGCCTCGATCTTGGATTTATCGCGCTGCTTCAACTCCACCAGCGGTCGAGCTGTGAAGGCCGTGAGCATGATGAGATTGTTGTTCCCTTGATATATTGACTCTCGGTGCTCGCGATGCTCCTAAGCTGCATCGCTCAATAGTCCCATGATCATCATGCAGTAGTGTATGTCACTGCAGGGATTTCATAGACGGTTGACTTGCAGGGTTCATTCATCTTGTGTCACCCACGCGATGCCATCTCTCAATGCGGTTGGTTCCCGTGAGAAGGCGCCGATCTTGATCAATATTTGGATATTCCTGTTCAGCTGATGTGGATTCAAAGGCAGCATTTCATTCCCGTAGCATTAAGATCGTCACACCAGCTCCAGTCCAAGCTTTTTGAGAGGTTTATTCCCCAAGGCTGCCACCACCAAACACCACCATCAGCAACACGCTATGCCTATTCGATCCAACCAAGCAGATGTGAAAGGTGCGCCTCATCTGACCCACCAGATCTGCCGCGCGGGTCGGGCTGTCCATCCTTGCTTCGGAGTGCGCCGGACAAGCTAGGCTTACAGTACGGAGGAGGTAGGTTCGGTGGCATCAACGGCGCAAAGGCAGGGTGTGCCCCTTCCCGCGGGATGTGTCCGGTCACGCAACATCATCTGATATCGTTGATGCACTCTAGACTCGTCGGTCCTGGCGGGGAAAGAGTCATGCGCTGAAGGGGAGGAGGAGGACAAGATCTTGTCGGAGTCAAGCAAGCCCTCTCCCTCCTCTTCAGTCGTCCATGAACAATCAGAGTCGCCCAGCGATACTGTAGGGCTTTCACGTCTTTCGCTTCGAGGGGGAGGGAGAGGATACTCGTTGACGACGTGGTATCGCGACCTCGACCCGCCCGATGCCATCGAGCTTAGCAATTTCGAGGACTTAGCCCGGCGACGTGCAACAGAGACAGCTCCGCAGAGCAGTGCGGACAGAAGACAAGCCAAGCTTCAAGATTTCCTTGACGGATCCGACATGAAGTTTTCGCGCAGCATCCAGTTCAATGCGGTCCCGGATTGGAGCAGCCACTATATCGCCTATAGCAATTTAAAGAAACTGTAAGAAATTCTCTTGCTGTATACATGGTGCCCACTGTTTGATGTATAATTATTGATCGCTGTTTTGGGATATCAGGATATATACGCTCGAGCAATCGGCCCACCCCCAGAGTAGAGGTGGCGCACAGGATGTCGAGGAAGCGCTACTCATTGAAGATGGCGGGGACGACGTGGAGCAGACCTTTCGACGAGCCCTGGACCTGGAGCTCCAGAAGGTCTGTACCTTTTATGAGAGCAAAGAACGCGAGCTTCGGGATGAGGTCAATGCCGTGCTGGACGATCTGGAGACATTTAAGAATGATCGAGACTCGAAAGGGTCGACCTTCGATCTACTCGACCTGCACGGGCATGGTCGAGATCAGGGAGATGCGTCGCGTTTGAGCACGAGCGGAATTCTGAAGTCGCTACATTTCGGTCGGCCCAGGAGATCCAGTACCATGAGCGCATCGGCCGCCTCCAGGAGGGACGATCATGAGGACGACACCTTCGATGGGATGTCGGCCCTGACGAGATCACGGACGTCCTTCGACCAGAGGAACACACGAGATGCGTCTGATCTTGAGCAATCCGTGGAAGACTTGAGAGGCTCTCGAGAGATCTACCGCTCAAAGCGCAAACCGAGCGCCGTAGCGGAGGAGTACGATGATCGGACGTTCTCTGCGCTATTCGAGTCCAGCGTGGTGCTCAAGAAGCGCATCATCAGCGTTTATGTGTCGCTCTGCGAGCTCAAGTCGTTCATTCAGCTCAATAAAACTGGATTCTCCAAGGCGCTGAAGAAGTTTGACAAGACCCTGAACCGAAACCTACGGACGGAATATCTGGAAAAGTCGGTGGAGCCGGCATGGCCGTTCCGAAAGGAGACCATGAGCCGGCTCGAGGACAGCATCGCCAAGATTGAAACGGCGTACGCAGATGTGACGACCAAGGGAGATGTGCGTCAGGCGCGGAGAGAGCTCCGATTACATTTACGGGAATATGTCGTGTGGGAGCGGAACACAGTCTGGCGGGAGATGATTGGAATGGAGCGAAAAGCAGACGCTGCTCGACTCGGTCTACGGCCGACTTTGCTCAGTGGAACATATGATCATTCGCGATTGCAACGACAAGGCGATGAAGGGCAGGAACCCAGCACGACGAAGATCAACACTCCAGTCGGACGCGTCTACTGTCCGCATTGGCTTCTGAATTCGAGCAACTTCATCTTGCTTGGCATCATCATCTGTTTTCTCATCCTTCTCTTCGTCCCGATCATGAAGAAGCCGGAGCAGCAGAATTGCTTGGCCATGTTGGTTTTTGTCAGTTTGCTCTGGGCGACCGAGGTGGGTGTGGTTACTTTCCTCAGTTATCTATACGTTCTGGTACTGATTATTATAGGTGATACCCCTATTCGTAACATCACTACTAGTTCCGTTTCTCGTCGTGGTGCTACGCATCGTCTGCGCCGACGAAGCGCCTCATCGACGATTGAACGCCAAGGCAGCGACATCGTACATCTTCTCGGCGATGTGGAGCTCGGTGATCATGCTGCTGCTGGGCGGGTTTACCATCGCGGCGGCGCTGTCCAAATACCAAATCGCGCGGATCCTGGCCACCTTCGTGCTCAGCAAGGCAGGCACGCGACCGCGGACGGTGTTGCTGACGAACATGCTCGTGGCCATGGTGGCCAGCATGTGGATCAGCAACGTCGCCGCCCCCGTGTTATCCTACTCCATCATCCAACCGATCCTACGCAACCTGTCGGCCGACTCGCCCTTCGCTAAGTCGCTCGTGTTGGGTATTGCTCTGTCGGCATGCATCGGCGGCATGGCCTCGCCCATCGCCTCCCCCCAGAACATCATCGCGCTGGAACACATGAAGCCCGAACCGAGCTGGTTCGTGTGGTTCTTCATCAGCATCCCGGTATGCTTGGTCTGCATCATCCTGATCTGGATTCTGTTATTACTCTCCTTCCGCATCGGCAAGGGGACGACCATCATGCCCCTGAAACCCGTGCGGGAACGATTCACGGGGGTACACTGGTTCATCTCGCTCGTCAGTCTGGGCACGATTCTGTTATGGTGCGTGACGCACCAGTTGAATGGGGTGGTTGGAGACATGGGTGTCGTGGCCGTGATTCCCATGGTGCTGTTCTTCGGCAGCGGAGTACTCACCAAAGAAGACTTCAACAATTTCCTATGGACCATCGTCATCCTGGCGGCGGGTGGTCTGGCACTCGGCAAAGCGGTCAATAGCTCGGGATTGCTGCATACGATCGCAAACGCCATCACGGCCAAAACAGAGGGAATGGGCATCTTTGCCGTGTTTGTCATCTTCTCGGCTTTGATCCTCGTCGTAGCTTCGTTCATTAGCCATACCGTCGCCGCCTTGATCGTGCTGCCGCTGGTGCAACAGGTCGGGATGAGCATGGATCAGCCCCATCCGAATCTGTTGGTCATGGGGAGCGCGTTGATGTGCTCGGCCGCCATGGCTTTGCCGACAAGTGGATTTCCCAACATGAGTGAGTCCATTATCTCTTATATATGTATAAAGACATATATTCCCGATCCAAGCGGCTCCCGTGGTTTGACTTGAAGCATTCATATGGCTAACGCAAGGACAAAATGTTATAGCTGCCATCATGATGGAAGACTCTCGAACCGGCCAACGATATCTCCACGTCAAGCATTTCATCTCGCGAGGCGTGCCCAGCAGCATCCTTTCGTTTCTGGTCGTCATCTCGTTGGGTTATGGTCTGATGCTCGCGGTAGGATTTTGAATTTCCTCTTACAGCAGTCCGGTGTACAACGCCTCCTTGGTTTTCCTCTAGAGACTCATGACATTACTGTTTTCCTTTTTACTTGCATCCCTTTCATCACGACCTCACAGTCACGATACAACAAGCATGGTAAGTTTTCTTGATCAGCTTAGATCGCTCCTATTGATACATGGGTATTTTATCATGTATTCATCCTTACAAAATTCTCAGCGCCATCCCTTGATTCCCAATTTCGTCGATGTATAACCAAATTCATATGATCTACCTGCAATTCTTCCTATCCGTTTCATGATTTCCTAGAAGTCCCACTTCCTATCTTCCCACCTTCCCTCATCCTCCCTAACCCTTCCTTGGCATAATAATCCATCGGATACACCCCTCCCTTCCTTCCCTGGACCCAATCATCCTCTCTCTGTCCGAGGACAACCAATGCCTCATACGGGGTCAACAACGGTTTAGGGAAAGCATATCCCCAATCGATGCTCAATCTAGGACAAGCGATCTGGACCCAACATTCGACGTCGTCCATGAGTGCCAATTTCCCCGGAAAAATCTCACTGAGCAAGATATTAATAAACGGAATCTGTTTTTCTTGAAGATGGTTTTCAATCATCTTCATGCTATGTGGATTTCCCTGACGTCCTAATGAACCGAGAATCAGACCCCATTTCTTAGCCCCTCTCGCTGTGCGGATAGCGTCTCGTCGCAAATTCTGCATCTCATCGTGGTCGTATTTTTCGATCGTCAGTTTGCGGGAATACGGATCGTATCGATACGCTGGAATAGAGGGGTTGTGGATCATGGCTGACTCTAAATGGAAGCGTCCATCGCCCAGATAGAGTATCAAATCGACGTGGTCCGAAGAGGGTAGGCGCGGGGATGTACACCCTAAAATCTCGCCTTTGCTGAGGGGTGCGATTTGTGGGATGATGACGCCGAACCCGGCTCGTTCCAGAGCGGGTCTGATGCCGTGTAAAGTGGCGTTGAATTGAATAGTGCCTACCATGGCGATGGTCTTGCCTGGATTAAAATTCCGTTCGAGGGTGGCGAGGAGATGCGAAGTATCGATGCTGATGTCCACGAATACGTAAAGAGTTTTGATCTTCGTGACGTCCACAGGGATGAGGCAGCTGTGGGCATAGTGGACGAGAAAATCACAGCCGAGGGCTCGAGCAGTGTAGTCGTCGATGCAACATGCTCCGTATGTAACGTCGCCCATGATCAGCGTTTCGACATTGGGGCAGAACCGCGTGATGATGTCCGAGATCGTGGTCGCGAAGATGAGTAGTCCTTCTGGGAATTGGAGAGCGATCTTGTGGCAACCTGAACTCCGGATGCCGTGGATGGTTTTGGGGATCTCGAAGGAATAGTTGGCGGGAAGGAGGGCGATGGCGGCGTTGATGTCGGAGTCGTCGAGAATGGAAGCCGGGATATGATTAATTGCCCGGGAGGTTCTTGATGATGTGGCGACTATTTGCATGTATGTTTAGCCTGAGCTAGTTGAGAAGGATGACTGATGGTGAGTTGTAAGTTGAATTTGAATATGAATATCTACCTTGAATGGCACTGCTGTCCTCGATGGCCTTGCTAGGGTCGCCATTTGGAGTACCTTCTTCGCGCTGCTTCGCGGCGGCTCGTCTTCCTATAAACTTCTTGCGGGGCTTTCTTGAGGCAGCATTGTTCTTGTCTGCACTTGATCCTTCCAGCAAGTCTTGTGACTTTGTTTCAATAGGCTGAGAGTCCATTGCAGCTATTCTTCTAGGTTGTTATATTGCCGCCGATGCTGGTGGTTAGCTGTGGGGCAAGATAGCAGATGCCGATGCCCCTCCTTTATGCCGTCAATAGCCGAGCATGAGCACAAGCAAGGGACGACGTCCCGTGGCGTGCGTGGACATGAAGGGGTCAATGACCATCTCGAGGCTTGGTGCAACAGGCTTGACCTCTAAAAATGCTCGATGTTCAGTCTCAGGTCTTCGTCGCGCCTTTTACATAAAAGGCATTACAAGCTTTGCAGATGGTCCTCAACAGCGAGTCAATCACCGGGCCGTATAAGGATCGTCGAAGTCGGCCCGCGAGATGGACTACAGAATGAGAAAATCATCGTGCCTCTGGACACCAAAATTAGTCTAATCGAACGCCTTGCCAATGTTGGACTCTGCTATATCGAAGCTGGCGCCTTTGTGTCCCCGAAATGGGTACCCCAAGTAACATTCTCTTTCTATATATACTAGTCATGCCGCGAGAAGACTCTACCAGCTCACCCAAAGTACGGTAGCAATATTAAATGATCATGCTAACATGATCTATATTTTTATAGATGGCAGATTCTTCAAAGGTACTAGATTACTTATCGAAGAAAGGCAAACGAACCGATGACGGACCTTCATATTCTTGGCTGGTACCCAATTTGAAAGGTTTTGAAAACGCGCTCTCTACGATCGACGACAAGGCGGTATCGATTTTGGCAAACCCACGAGACGGTTCGATTGTGTCGACATGCAGCCCGCTCGACGAGATCTCGGTCTTCACAGCTGCCACCGAAACCTTTTCTCGCAAAAACACCAACTGCAGCATCGCCGAATCTCTGGATCGTTTCAAGCCTGTTTTCGATCTGGCCAAATCCCGCAATATACGCGTGCGGGCTTACATCTCTGTCGTTCTCGGCTGTCCCTACGAGGGTCTCGATGTATCGCCAAGCGTCGTGGCCGATCTCGCAATCGCCCTTCTGGAGATGGGCGCCGACGAGATCTCCTTGGGCGACACGACAGGCATGGGAACTGCATTTCGAACACACGTGCTTCTCCGCGCGCTGAAGAGGGCTGGCATTCCGTCGAACAAACTTGCAGTCCATTTTCATGATACTTTCGGTCAGGCTTTGGTCAATACGTCCGTAGCCTTGGAGCAGGGTATTCATGTGTTTGATAGTAGCGTGGCTGGTTTGGGGGGATGTCCGTATGCGAAAGGTGCTACGGGGAATCTTGCTACGGAAGATCTGGTGTATTTCTTGCATGCCATGGGAGTGGAAACGGGCGTGGATCTGGAGCGGCTGGCGGAAGTGGGTCATTGGATATCAGCGCAGCTGGGACGGGAGAATGGCAGTCGAGTTGGGAGAGCAATCATGAGCAGACGTGGGGAAGAATGAAGTATCAATCATCATTTATACACACCATTACCAACTGCTTTGGATTAAACCGAGTACCTCAAGGCGATTCGAATCGTTATCCTTAGGTCGGTCGTAAGGCGTCAGCTGATTATAGTGCCCTTCAAGATGCTGAAGAAGAAATCTCCTACAAGCAGGGTTATGTTCATACTGTATTTATGTTGCAATGTGTGAAACAATGGCCGTTACCGAAAAGTGATACTAGAAACCAATGTTAGCAAAGTGTAGAGTGACTGATACTAGCTGCTGGTAGGGGACAGACCTGGTTGACTTATGACACTCAGTGCAAGAGAAACAAATAAAGCGCATAAGTCGTGAGCTCACTTTGCCCCACTGTCCACCGCCTCCCGAAACTGGGTCGGCTGATCTATTCCAGGATTTCCCAAGCTACCAGCAGAGCTTGGACCTTACGACATCCAGCTTCCCAATCACCACCTTACTTTCTCTCAGCTCCGTCTCCGTCCCTAAGACTTGTACATTAGTCATTCTGCTTTTTCGTCACCGTCACGATGGCTCCGGGCGTCGAGGATCCTCGGATGGTCAAGATCCAACCTCGAATTCGATACAACACCGTTGGCGGGGTGAATGGACCGTTGGTGATCCTTGACAATGTAGGTGATCTACTTCTGCTCTTGATATTGAATATAGATTGAGCTCCAACAGGTCAAATTCCCCAGATATAACGAGATTGTATCTCTGACGCTGCCTGATGGCACCGAACGGTCAGGGCAGGTGTTGGAGGCGAAAGGTATGTCGGCATCCTGATGGCGTGTTCAATCATGATGCTAAATCTTTAATACAGGAAACCGAGCAGTCGTCCAGGTATTGCTTATATATACGCTTTGATCTTAAATCCAGGCCCTAACCGTCTTAGGTGTTTGAGGGTACTACAGGCATCGATGTCAAGAAGGTAATTCAATCCCATCTCAAGTCCAAGGACCATGCTGAGACGTGATGACAGACCAAAGTCGAGTTTACGGGGCACAGTCTCAAATTGGGCGTGTCCGAGGACATGCTGGGCCGGATCTTCGATGGGTCTGGTCGAGCCATCGACAAGGGCCCCAAGGTGTTGGCGGAAGACTACCTGGATATCAACGGCAGTCCCATCAATCCCTACGCGCGTGTCAGTATATCCTACCTTGATCATTGGTGGCAACTTTTGACTTACCCGGATGGATCCAGGTGTACCCCGAAGAGATGATTGCCACTGGTATCTCAGCCATCGACACCATGAACTCCATCGCTCGTGGGCAGAAGATTCCCATCTTCTCGGCGGCGGGTCTGCCCCACAATGAGATTGCCGCGCAGATCTGCCGACAGGCAGGCCTGGTCAGCAAGCCCACGAAAGATGTGCATGACGGCCACGAGGAGAACTTCTCTATCGTGTTCGCCGCCATGGGTGTCAACTTGGAGACCAGTCGATTCTTCACCCGAGATTTCGAGCAGAATGGCAGCATGGAGCGAGTGACGCTGTTCTTGAACTTGGCCAATGACCCGACGTGAGCATACTTCCAACAACCTCTATCGATCATCTGCTCAATCTCAATAGGATCGAGCGGATCATCACGCCCCGACTCGCCTTGACCACAGCCGAGTACTACGCCTACCAGCTGGAGAAGCACGTCCTGGTCATCCTCACGGATCTATCAGCCTACTGCGATGCTCTGCGTGAGGTGTCCGCTGCTCGCGAGGAGGTGCCCGGTCGTCGAGGTTTTCCGGGATACATGTATACCGACTTGTCAACGATCTACGAACGAGCCGGACGTGTCGAAGGTCGGAATGGATCCATCACGCAGATTCCCATCCTGACCATGCCCAACGATGGTATGCTGTGCTGAAACATTTAACATTCCTCAGCCTTCATATAGAGCACTAATTATCTCTGCAGACATCACTCATCCCATCCCCGATCTGACGGGATACATCACGGAGGGACAAATCTTCGTCGACCGCCAGCTCCACAACCGAGGTGTCTATCCGCCCATCAATGTCCTTCCCTCGCTATCCCGTCTCATGAAATCCGCTATTGGAGAAGTAAGCCCCATACCTCTCTTCTACCTCCCCCCACTCCCATCCTATCCGGTATATACTCAATGAAAAACCCAGGGCCGAACCCGAAAAGACCACTCCGACGTCTCCAACCAGCTGTACGCCAAATACGCCATCGGACGAGACGCCGCCGCCATGAAAGCCGTCGTGGGCGAAGAGGCCCTATCGGCGGAAGACAAGCTATCTCTCGAATTTCTCGAAAAATTCGAACGCAGCTTCATCTCCCAATCAGCATATGAGTCTCGCTCCATCTATGAATCCCTCGATCTGGCGTGGAGTTTACTTAGGATTTATCCCAAGGAACTCCTCAATCGCATTCCGGCTAAGGTGCTGAATGAGTTTTATCAGCGCTCGGCCGGGGGGGCAGATAGGAAGAGTGGGAAGGCGAGGGGAAGTAAAGATACGAGAGATAATGCAGGGGAGGATGGTCAGAAGAAGGGACAGGGTCAGCAGGAGGGGAATTTGATTGATGCGTAGTTTGGTTGGTTCGACAAGTAGAAGGGGGTTGATTGTGTGTGTGTGTGTGTGTTCATGCATGTGTTTATATCTCTTACTTGCCAGAGCCTCATCATACCGTATCTATACGAAAGTGCTTTGTTAGTCAAGAAGAAGATGAATATTACTGTGAGGGCAGGATCAGGGCCTTTGTTGATGTTGATGTGAGAAGCGAACAGAGTGAGAAGTAGAGCACAGCACTGTTACAAATTTATCGATTATGCTACTTGTATTCCCATTTGAGGGTCATTCGGTCCAGAGGCCGATCCACGCGGGCCTTGCACCACGATGAATGTCCCCGCGGTCTCCATCAATCATCGAATCTGCTGAAAGTATCAGTGCTCTTTGACTTCTCCTTGCGTCCTTCGTCTTCTCACTCTGCGAAGAAGCATGGGATTGTCGAACATCTCGTCCTGCCAGCTGTCGGCGTCGAATGCCTCCCAGTGTTCATCATACAACGTATCAAACTACACGGTGCGGGCACTCGAATGGGTTTCATTCCGAGGGTAATATCGCAATGGCGTAATCAAGTGATATAATATGCTATTCGTAAGATGCAAAAGGAGATCCCAAGTGAATATCGCGGACCAGTTTGCATGAATAGTTCATCATCCGTGACGAAACTTTGCTCCGAATGTCGAGAGTGCCAGTCGACTGCCTTCCATCATCTACCCATCATGATCTCATGAGAAACAATTGCTGGCACCAGTCAAAAATTGCTCTTGAGATCATCTGGTTCCGGAGAATGTTCCTAAGGATTTTGAGGCGGTGTGGCGGTGAACAGTAGAAGGCTTCGGACACTGACAGTTGGCACGGCCGAGGATAGATCCACGAACCCTATTTCTGGACCAAGTGACCCCCGCACGAGATATTCATTGAGACTGATCTATTTTCAAGAAGCGAACTCTTTCCTCGCACTATTCCGCCTAGCGAGCAACGATCACTCCCGCACTTGCAACCCTCGAACAGTTACTTCATCGCCGTTGCTCTCTAAAAAAGCCCTAACTGAGCACCAATCATGGTCAGCATTACTGATTGCAACCTAATACGAAAACTTCATGATATCAAGGTGAGATAAAGGGCACCAAATCAGACATCCAAGGAAGGTTTGCGCTCATCGACCATCTTGATTGGGTTCAAGCGATGGCTAGCGTGGAAACTGCGAATGAAGGAAACCGTTTTCATCATAGAAGGTGGATAATATCTCGGGGAATGTGTTATATGAAGAAAGAAAGAGTAAGAGGGAGAGCACACTCACATTGGTCAGTAGCGTTACGTTCCCATCACTCAAGCTAATCAATTAGAAGTGATGCAGTCAGTCCCCACCGGTTTGAGACGTCATTGATGATGAACTAGCGAGGTAAGTCAGCTTGACTGCTCCTTACCCCAGCATGATCAATAGCCACGAGATGAGAGAAAACGGTATCGAGAAGCTGGTCAGACAAAATGTACTGGCAAGTAACAGGTCATTCGTGTCGGAATGACCCGAAATTGTCTCTTCAAGGTCGACTCAGTTGGGAAAAGAAGACATGTGTGGTTGTTGTCATCGTCCCAGCAGAGATAAAATAGTCCCATCAAGGACAGAGGATGATGGAAGAAATGAAGTAGGAAACAAGATGCTTACCTGTAAGATTTTCTCCCTCGCTCACCGCCTCCCAAGAGTCGTTGATGCCATGGGAACGGCGGAGAGCGAGGGGATGACTGGAGGTGAGATGGGAAAGAGACGGTGGGAGGTCGAGTGTTCGTCGTAAAAATTTTTGTTGTGGGTGGAAAATTCCAATGGAGGCTAATTAGTATCTAATTAGTCATTCATAATTCGAGCTAATTAGGGGCTTTCTGGTCCCTGCGCCAATCCCAATCGGGAATGGCTTGGTCGCCCCGAAGTCCGCCCGCGAGTAAATCACGCTTGGCTTCGGTTGGCGCACGACGACAGAGGGAGGGAAGGAAGAGAGACGAGAGGAAGGAAGGAAGGAACAGCAACAGCATCAGCGTCGCGTTTTGTCGCAGCCAGAACCAGGGACAGATCCAACAGCTAGCGAGCATCAGGAAGGGAAGAAAGGGCCATTGCGACTCGCCGTGTCGCGTCGATCACGCCTTCGACCATCTTTACGATTCACCATGTCTGTCCGTCGATCATCCGCCTCGAGTTGATGCGCGATCGCTCCTCCTGCCACCCTTTGTCTTCGGACCTCAGTCGCGTGCCTCGGCCGTCCGTAACTTCCCCCGGCACCTTCTTCTGTCGTCACCTCGATCGCTCTTTGCGCGTCGTCCCAGTCGCAAGCGCATTCCGCCTATTCGCCGTCCGGTTGGGGATTCTAATAGAGATTCGGAGTTTGGTAGGGCTGTCATATGCTCTGCGCATGGTTCCAAGCTAGGAGGTTGATAGCGCGAGGGGAAGAGGACGATTGCGATCCGAACCGACACCGGGACCGGACCGTGTGGCGCCATCGGGGGGAACGATGAAGTAGAGCTCTCCCAAAACATCGGAGCTGTGACGTGGACCCCCGAGTTCGGAGAAAGACGAAAGAGCGAGCCACGGTCTCCCCACGAAACATTTGCGCCGGCAGAAGGAGTCACCGACACGGCGCACGTTCATGTGCAGCGTCGACGCCTCCCTTGGCAGGGTCGACTCGGCGGAGCGGAGGAGTCGACGTGATCCAGGACGACCTTGTGATCCTCATCGCTGTGGGCGTGGTTGCCGTTGCTGGCGTGATCTTTCCGGTCATTGTGGCCCATGCCGTCGACGGTGACGGATAGTAACGGGTCTGCCACGGGCCATTGCCGACTCCCTCTGTTGTTCCGCATATCCCCGTCCTTGGACGCCATCTTTTGAACGACCTCTTCGAACTCGACTCAAGCCGTGTCGAACTTCGACTGTTTTGCTCTCCTCCATTCCTCTCTTCTCTTCCTTTAATCTCCACATCTTCGGACGTATTTCTGACATTGCTCCCCCATCTCTCCTTCACCCACCGCCACGATGAGCATGGCGCAAGCATATTCACCGCATCCGCCTGGCTTCCCTCCCCATCCTGGAGTTCCTCAGGGCCATCCCATGACTTCCGCTCACACGCCCAATCCCGGCCAACCCGGTATCGCACAACCGCCGGGCCAGATGATGACCCAGATGCATCCGATGGTGTCTGGTCCGGGTGGCCCGCAGGGCACCCAAGGCAGTCCATCCATTGGAGGAATGCCCGCAGGTGCAATAGGTCCTGGAGGGGCAGGGCCGGGAGGTGGAGGACCCAGCGCCCATGCTCTGTCGCATCTGAATCCGGGACAAGCGCAGCATATCCTCCAACAGCAGCAGATGTGTAAGTCTTGTTTTCCTACGTTTCAAAACGTTTTCATGAGCTTCCCAGCTTCATTTTCATTCTTATCATGTTTTTCCTGGATGTGTGATGAACGTTGTCGGTGTTGTTGTGATGTTGTCGGTCATGGAAGGTGCCGATCCTGCCCATATGTTGTTGTTGCTGTCGGCTCTCGCCACTTCCTCAACGGAGGCAACGACGTCGAGCGTCTAAGCGCGGTAAGCGCCGGCACCACCTTGACGACGTCGGAGCCTTCCATACTTGACATCACACACACTCTTCTCTACTCATCCACCTGTCGTCCCACTTTCTATCCTTCTGCATCCTGGACCTTTCCTTCCTATCTTCCACCGCATCATCATTTCTCATTATCATCATGTATCGTCCTCGGTCGAGCTCGCATGACGACGCCGAGTTCGAGGTGATTGCCGATTATGACCTGTCAATGGAAGGAACCGACCCTTTCCAGCAGGCTCATCCGGCAACACTTCTCTTTCCCAGTGCTCCATATCATCATCGTTTGGGCGGATACGTCTTTCCTTATGAGGGTCCAGTCACGCCGTTGCCTCTCGATACATACCCTATTGCTCTCTATATGGTTCCGTGGCCGACTAGCGGCACCCTGGAGATTGTGGCCTGTGATCCAGCTAACCCACGGCACGTCTGCGCCTTTTGCACAGTGGCTCAGAATCCGCATCTGCTGCACCATCATCAGCTCCTGCGTCAGCGCCAGCAGCAGCAAGCGTTATTGCAGTCACAGCAGCAAAATGGCATGCACATGGGCCTACCGAATGGTGGGAATCCGGTGCTGAGCGCTGCTCAACTGGCCGCCATGCAACAGCAGCATCCAAATATGCGTCCGGTGAACCTACCGCATCATATGCAGCAGCAGCAGCTGGCGGCGCAAGCGGCCGCCCAACAGCACCATCAACAGCAGCAACAGGCACAGGCACAGCATCAGCAGGCCCAGCAGGCTCACCAGCAACACCAGCAGATGATGGCCCAGCAGCTGGCGGTGCACCAGGCGAACGCGGCCGCGCAAGCGAGAGGACATGGTCAGCAGCCGTCGTTGAGCCATCAGCAGCAAATGCAGGGTCTGCAGCATGCGCAGGCCGTGGCGGCCGCGCAGCAGCATCAACAGCAGCAGGCACAACAGCATCAGCAGGCGCAACAACAGCATCATCAGCAGCAGCAACAACAACAGCAGCCGCCGCAACAGCAGCCCCAGCAGCCACAACCGCCCCCTCAGCAGCAACAACAGCCACCACCTCAGTCACAACCACAGCCTCCTCCGCAGTCGCAAGCGGTCGTGCATCACCCTCAACACCCGGCGGCCGCGGCGGCCATGCTGCAGAGCCGGGCCCAGAACCCGCTCAAAGGGACGTTTGTGCTGCAGATGTTGCAGTTTGGCGATCACCTCAGCCAGTACTCGGTGGGTACCCGGAAGTGCTCTTGGAAGTATGAACCGTGCTAAGTGATGACTTCTACAGCAAAACGGCCAGCATAGCGATATCAATTACTGGCAGCAGTTCGTGCACCGATTTTTCTCGCAAGGAGGGGTGCTGCGGCAACAGCTACTGTGTCCATCCGATCAGCTGTCGAAGCAGTACGAGATCTCGTTTCCCGTGCTGCCTCGATATTACTCGACCCATTTCGAGAGCGGGGTGAGAAAGATCGAGTTGATCCTGCAGAATGCCCGCGAGAAAGAGTTGCCCAACAATGGCCATTTCGTGGAGAGCCCCCGGGCGAGTTTTCTGTATTGGTTTGACGATGGCGGTCATGTCAGTGCTTCTCAATTAAGTTCTCGTCTTGCAAAATTCTCCCTGCTGACATGGGAAATAGGTCGTCATGACGGGACAACTCCGAGCGCAGTTCGACCAGGATTCCAAGATCGATCTGCTGGATTTCGCAACGCAGAACCACAGCGAGTATTTACCGCTTACTCGTATCAAGACATTGCTTTCTCCGTATAGCTCGCCCGAGACTCAATCGCCAAAGCAGAACAAATCGAGCAAGCAGAAGCAAGCCCGACCACAGCCGTCCGTCATTATCCCGAAATCGAGAGTCAACAGCTTTGGCGTGACGGATGCCGTGCAGACCTTTCTCGAGGTGAGTCTTCGTCTTGTCCAAATGAGATCCTCCTTCGATTGGGTTTACTAATATGATCTTCTCAGCTCGCGGAGACCATCTCTCAAATGCAATCTCTGATCCAATTCTCCCATCAAAACCCCCAACTTTCTCCCGGCGATGCTCTTAACGATCTCGTCGGCTTGTATCAGCAGCAACCGCATTTCGCCAACAACGGCGGCGGTTTACCCCCACAACAGAACCCGCTGAACAGCATGCAGCAGATGCAGATGCAACTGCCTCCGGGCATGACAGGTCACGGTCATCCCGGTGGTCCACCCAATGGACTCGTCGGACCAGGTGGGGGGATGATGCCCGGTGGTGGCCCACAACATCATCAGCAGCAACAACAGCAGCAGCAGCAGCAGTTGTTACTCGGAGCCTCTCCCTCGGCACACCACCTCGCACTCCCCGGCTCACCTCACATGATCAATCACGCCAACAGTCATCCGAGTCCGGGACAGAATAACAATCACAACATGCAAGCCCCCGGCTTAGTCGCTCAGCATAGCCAACAAGGCACGAACAGCAGCCAAGGAACCAGCGCGAACGTCAGTCCCAACGCGCAGAGCAACAAACGAAGAAGAGCGAGCGGGGTGAAAGTCGATGGCGAAGAACACCCTGGTGGAGGTGGAGCAGGCGGAGGCGGAGTGGAAGTCAACGGAACCACGAATAATGCCACGAATCTGAACAACACCGCCGGTGGTGCTGGTGGTGGAACAGGTAAAGTGAAACCCAGCCCTCGCATGGGCGGAGGTGGAGGTATAGGTGGAGGAGCAGGGGGGAAGAGACAAAAAGCACCGCCGGGATGAAAATGGAAATGGACAGACAGACAGACGTTCTTGTCATTTCTTCTTCTTCTAGTGGCTTTTATTTTCCTGTTATCTTTTTACTTGTTCTCGTTTTCCATCATGATTGAAAGTTGGCAGCAGCGGCGGCGGCGGCGGCGGCGGCGTGGTCATTTCAACTCTGAATTCGTACGAAAGTACTCGCACGATAAGTCAGAAGCTATTTCGTGCAAAGAGTCGAGCGAGTGAGTGATTTATTAGCAAGTGCAATGCAGTTCAAAGTACGGTATGGTTAGCAAACAGGCGATCGAGAACAGCCGTGGACAGTGGCTGGGTGGGTGGCATTTGTGTGTTTTGAGCAGCTACTACTACTCTGTTTTCCAGACTTTGTTGACGGAACGATTCTTGTTCACAAGTAAAGTCAGTAGCGGCTTGATTGAATTTCCTTGCCATCAACCTAAACTATTCCTGTCATGGCCCGAAAGA
>QQTW01000372.1_pt1 | contig 27611 bp, 31 predicted proteins | sample 1904831 | NCBI WGS metagenome assembly QQTW01 (sample SAMN09435610, study PRJNA476489) | Subsurface metagenome, whole genome shotgun sequencing project. | reverse complement strand
ATCACAAAGACGGATGAAAGAGCTTTGGTGCACTGAGTCCCGGAGTGGAACTGCACAGGAACACAAGGGTCAAGGCGCAATAACAAACACTTTTGGCTTCCTAGGAAATATCTGGCGCAAACAAAACACAGCTGGCACCAAACACACCCATCTCTACTCTATAGTAGCACCTGAACTCGACTAAAGCCGGCTCCGCTCCAGCAAGGGGGGTTGTATCTGGTGCGGTCAAGTCGATCATAGTGGCATCCTGCCATCAGGGGCGCTGCTATCTTGGGCTCAAACCCCATTTCTTCTGCTATTACATGCTTCCAGGGCGACCACACACACCCTCGCTAGCTATTGACGCTGTCAAGAGCCCTTTATGTCACTCAGCTGAAGTCTCGGCATATCCTCCGCTTGACGGAGCACATAGGCTCGCTCGAGCAGCTCATTGAGACCACCATATCGACCCTCGAATGGGACATTATTCCGTGCTCTTTGTACCACACCTTTGATATCCTGTCGTATATGCTAAGGGTAACTTGTTGTTGCTGAAGCAAAGTCACCGGAGGTACAAGCTGCCCGCTGCCCGAGAGAAGCAAGTTACACTACTTCTGTGCTGCGCAGATTCAACTCAAATATACTGTCTCGGTACGCGCGGCCTGAATTGTGTTTGACGTGTCAGCCCACCGTGTTTTCTTCGTTTGGGGCGAGCGAAAATAAGTCTGTACTATATATAGTCGACTATCACTGTGTCTTGCCTCCTAGTTACTACAATTGATACTAGTTAGCTATCGAATAGCCAATGTATGTAGTGATGACGCACAAGCAATGAATATATATTCCCAAACGGCTATAGGGCCAGAGCAATGCTCATCCCCATCCAATATGCGAAAGGGCATGAAAACAAAAGGCAAGTCAGAAAAGCAGGAACCAGACAGACCAGAGAGTGGTCTACGGAGACCTTTCACCACTGTTCCACACTCTTCCTACCCCTTCCTTCACCAGGACCACCGGGCGCAATCCTCACTTTCTCGCCGCTACCCCTGTTGGATTCACGATTCATGCTAGCTCTTGCCTTCCTCTGGCCCTGATTGAGAATTGTCGTTGACGTTGATGTTGAAGGCCCATTCCAAACCAGCCTTCCCGGACCAGTATTAGATCTTGACCGTGTGCTACCCGTTGGCATCGTTTTCCCGGCCTTCGACGAAGGATGAGCATTCCTCGGATTCTTCTGTTCATTTTGGGTAGCGCTCATTACCATCGGCTGAAGAGCAACGTTCCTCCATCCACGGTATCCGCTAGGAGGAACTTTCACCCCCTCCCCCTCTGCTGCTTCCCGAGCCGATAGATTCAGACTCGGCTTACGCTGTAGCTGTTGCGAAGACTGTTTCTTCTGACTCATCTGTCTCTGCAGTTTAAGCTCTCTTGTTTCAAGAATGAGCTTCCTCTCGCTCTCACTAAGCATGACTTTTCTTGGTGGTGAGTCTGCAGCGATTTCGAACTCGGAGTCGGAAAAGCCAAGACCCGAGGTTGAGAGCTGGAGTCTGGGCAACTTGGGGCCCGGAAGAGAGGACATAGACGACTTATGGCGAGAGTGTTGTGGACGATCTGCGTCCTGTAGGTGGCAATGGTAACAGCTGTTATGGTGTGTGTGATGGTGGTGAGAAGATGGTGCCATACTGACTCTACTCGGAGGATCATTTTCTCTCGGAAACGTAGTGGATATCGTAGTTTTGTGTCTGTGGTTGTGGGTAGAAGCTCTAGCAAATCGACGAGGCGAATCATCAAGATCGCGGGTCAAGGCTGCCAGGTCGTCCATATCCAATCCACCAGATGCCCTTCTCATCCTCTCCAGAGACTGACGGCGAGGAGCAGTGAAGGCTTGGCCCTGGTAAAATGGCGGATGTAGAGCTTCGTTGAGGACGGGTACTGTGCGAGCACGTTTAGCCTCAATGGAAGCGGCAACTTGAGCAAGGGAATTTGGAACAATATCCAATGAGTTAATGTGGATGATTGTGATTGGTAATTGAACAGCAATCGTTTTGAATGTTGCCACGGTAAGGATGACATTCAAGAAATATCGAACCTCGAAATATCGACCTGTACGGATAGTAGCATGTGCTCGTGGTATTTCCAAATCGCATGTCCGGACTTCACTGGTGTGAGAGGGAATACCTTTCCAATCTTTGTGTTTCTTGAAAACGGATGTGCAGACAATTTCACTGTCACTCCGTTTCGGAAGTCGTAGATGCGTGGCCCTTTTCTGTGTCGTGCCTGCAGCTGCGTGAGAATACCATAGTGTCGATTTCTCCAATTGCACCTCAATCTTCTTAAGAGTCTTTGAGCTGTTGTTCATGACGTGGACGTCGACAAAGATCATTGCGCCATTGACCCATGTCTGCCGGTGCAGCCCTGCCGTTAGCTTGATAATATGTGTGATCGCGCCATGTGGGAAAGAAAGCTGTTCTGTGGCAAGTAAGGGGTTTGGAAGACTACTGAGCGCCTTTTCCGGGTCGTACACAGTAAGCATCTGAATCTCAAAACTCTGTCTAATCAAATGACGGTTTCCGCCTGATGTGATGTGAGCGGTCCCACAAAGTATGTAGCGAATGCGAGCTTGTTTTGACACATATGGTGGGGGACCAATATTGAGCGGTAGATTCAAACAAAATGGAATCGCCACTGACGAAGGCTGAAGAGGCCACGAAAGTTCTGGTCCAGATGCAGGAGTTTGAGCGGATACCAGAGGAGCTGGTGGTGGGTGATGTACGTCGAACAACTCTGTCGCCAATGAGAGAAAGATCCATCTCCTGGCGTCCGTCACCTCCTCAACGCCAACGACGTCGATAGAAAGTCTGGAGATGGACAGTGATTTCCCCTTGATTTTCCGGGTACTCCCCCCATCGACGGTAAGCAGGAGATGTCCCTCAATAGTTCCACCTCCAACAAACAAAGGGGCTGGTGTCTGAAGGCTGATGTCGACGCGTCCATGTCGATTGTTTCCTATATCAAGAATGTCTAGGGGAGGCGTCGTCCTAATGAAGGTCTTGGGAGGACTTCGTCCTACAGTAGTGGAGGCCACAGCATCATGCTTCATTACATCGCGCACGGGTGAGCTGGCCCGCCCCCTAGAAGGAATGGTCTTGCCCGCTGCAGAAGGTGGTGGCAATTTCCAGGAAGGAAAGTCATTCACGCTGGAATGTCTGGACGTGGCATTGCACTTTCCAAGAAAGCTGGCTGAAGATCTTCGGTCAGGCACTTCCTTCATTAGCAGGCTCAGCGTACTTGCAGCCCGACTACCCATCTCGCGTGGTGGTGTTGACGATCTGGATGGAGGCCTGTCCTCCCAATTGCTTCCAGCATCGGCATACTCTGGGGTGGCTAGCTGCGATGTGGATTTGGACCCTTTCCGGTCGTTGACACCATCCAGCATACGCGATAGCTTCTTGCGGACAGTACTATCCTTGGAGGAACCTGAAACTTCGCGGATGTCGGAAAGCTCATGGATTCGATGTCGAGAGAATGCACTCAAGGGTCTCTGGAAGACGTTGATATTTGTTGTGGTTGAAGGAGATCCTCCAGATTTGACATGTTCTGTGCTTGCACGATTAGGGAAGGATGGCTTCTTAGAATGCTCTGATAGTTCTATCAGCCTCGATCACTCGACACCAAGCTGGTGAAACGTACGAGTTGCGCTCATTGTCGTCGATTGAACGATTGTTGATTGTTGCTGTACTGACGCAAAGGAGGAGAGACAACGGCGTACCTCATGCTCAGCGAATGACCATATCCAACGAAAGACGTAGGAAAGTACACCAAGACCACCAAGTAGAACGATGAGCCGCAAGTGAATGATATGGATAGAAACACGGCACATCCTGAGGGAAGAACCATACCCAATGTTCTTGCTAACATTGATTTCACCACCACCACCACCACCACCTACCTACAGCTTAAGGAGAAGGAGAAAGTGAGAGGGCACCTGCTGTTATTAGACTCGCTCTCTACTATGGTATGACTCCCATATTGCATCGACGATTTCGATAAATCCGACAAGTCTGCTCATCAGCATATCCAGGGACCACTTGATATCCAGCTAGGCGCTTGTGTGATATTTTCCTCTTGCAAGCGGTGAGTGCTCTGTTACTTTGTGGATTTGTTGTAAACACATGACGGAGTGCATCAACCGGTTCCTGTCTCTAGGACTTGTGCACACCATTCTCTCCGGACAATACCTCTCTGGGCCGATCATGTTTCAGAGACGAGCTTAGTCTCCCTTCACAATCCAGGAATCTGTCGGAAAAACAGGGAAGATTGCACATCATATTTGCTCTTTATGTATCAACGTCTGATATGGGCTTGAGAAGACTCAGGACACCTTCTTTGATGAGGTAATTCTCTCGCGGAAGGGATCGTCCGTCGCATGGCATCAGGTCGATCGACAAGAGCCGCATGGAAGAAGGCCTCACTAAGGTACTCTAGCTGTTTGATACGACCATGGCCGCGGGTTGGCCAGGATCTTGCAGGACACAATTGGGAGATGGCCCGCATCTTTATGTGGCTTGAGCAGTACGAAGGAAGAGGAAGGTTTTCGAGGACTCGAGGGTCAGGCACTTCTCGGGCTCCGTGGAGAAAGAGGTGGAATGGAGAGACTCTGTTCGACTAAGGTTCGAAAAGGCTTCCACCTGACGCATCGGAAGTCGCCTAGCTTGGGGGAGTTGCACCACCAGTGAGCAGTCCATTCCTGTTGTAGCAATCTAACGCGGCCTATGGCGCCCTCTCTCTCTTATGATTGGACCCCGCAGTTTCGAAATTTTCACCGGGGACTCCCTGTTACCACCTCGTGGCCCCCGTGTTCTTTCGTCGAACCATCGAACAGTCGAACCGTCGAACTCTTTCAGCATCACCTCATTACTGCTAGTACTACTAGCACTCTACTCCAATATTACTATGTACTACTGCTAGGCAACTAGTACTAGTACTACTTCCCAGTGAAGCCTTCGAATCCCTTCACTGTAACCCCCAGATCCCGTCCATTCCGCCCTCTCCTCTCCTTGCACAAGCAGCACCCGGCACGCTGGGCTGTCAAATGGTTCATCCACATTTATCCACCTCTACCCAGCCATGCCTGCCACCCCCTCGCATTCTTGGCTCACCCAAAAAGCCTGTCTGTTACCCATCACCTCCGAGGAGATGGCCCTCTTCGTGGCAGACGAGGGGTCACAATAGCCCTCAAAAGTTCTGGCTATTCCTGTCTGACCTACGTAGCTCACCGGTAGCAGAATTTTAAAGCTTACCCCGTCGGATGGCACTCCATTACCTCATGTCTTATCTACTCTCCCTGTAAGACGTTCCCATTTCTGCTCCTTATCTCTGATGTTGACTGCACCCACCCAAATCCCATATGTCAATCACGCTTAGACCCATCTTTAATACTCAGCCGCGCGTTTAAGGCGTTCGGAAGGAACCTAATCGACACTTGGCCTCTGCCGTTTTGTCAGGGGTACAGCCCTAAGGGGGAGGGTGTTGTTGCTGTTATTGTTGTATTGAAAGGTGATGGGCTCAATGATGGAGACTTCCGATGTGACAGCAAGCGACCCCATAGTGCCTAAGTCCGAGTCTATACATGATGGGTATAGCAGCTCATCGGTATCTACCCCAGAAGGAGATATTGGACCTGTGACGCAAGATGTGATTCAGGTTCAGAAGAGGAAAGGTGGACGAAAGCCAGTACATACAGCCAAGTATTGTGGCACAACGAAAGATGGCTGACACTTTCCGATAGATATACGCTACGTCTGAGGAACGGAAACAAAGGAACCGGCAAGCACAGGCTGCCTTCCGAGAAAGGCGAACAGAATATATCAAGCAGCTTGAAAACACCATCAAGCACCATGAGGATACTCTACAGAATTTGCAGCAGAGTCATCGCAGTGCCGCTGATGAGTGTTTGATGCTTCGATATAAGAACTCTCTTCTTGAACGCATCCTCCTCGAGAAAGGTCCGTTGATTCTATCGTCTGACTCAACGTGGGCTGCTGTACTGATTCGATACGCTAGGAATTGATGTTCAAGCTGAATTGCGGATGAAGAGCAGCCCTCATCTCGGTCCAATGAAGGCGCCACAGCCCATGACCAGTCATGCCTCGCCAGCTCAGAGGGCCATCATGAATAGGCAGCAAGCGGCGCGGTCAAATTGTACAATCGTCGTTCCTCCCTTGCAGCCCGTCAACAACACGACGCAGAACGGACACGAGAGTATCTACTCGCTGCCTCCCTCATATCCGCGCCGACCTTCTCAGACCCCATCGCCCTCTACTTCCAGACCATCTGGTTTTTCCGTGCAAGGTGTATTATCCTCATCAACCTCTAATTTTCCAAGCCCGCCCACACACCAACAACAGCGGCAGCAGCAGCAGCGGCCGCAGCGTAATTCATTCAGTCAGCAATCTGCAGTCTCTCGGCCCATGGCAGGCACGTCCTTAACGCGCCCTATCTCGATACCTGGTGAGTCTTGGAGCTATTGTGATATCGATGGTTATGTTTGCCGCAGAAAATCTCTTTCTACCAGAATTCCTGTGCCTCAATTGACGAGCTCCTGTTTCTTCCCTCTTGTTGCGATTGGTTGAAGTCTCCTTCCCTTTGGCTGACTTGTGAGCATAGATCAGGAGTTTGATGCCCAGGAAGAGATGCTTGACGATGCGCCAGGAGATGATACCGAAGTAGATCAGTACATCCCCAACTTTCGCCTCCCTAATGTTTCGATGAGCATGCAATGTCAGCCAGCACGTCCAGCTCCTAGCATGACGGATGCGGGTGGAGGCCCATTTGCACCTGGAAACCACGGTTTCAATCCCTACGATCCGATGCTGGATGCAGATCCTTTTGGGTTGAGCGCGAGCATGCATTTTCCCACGCCGTACACCTATGATGCACAACAAGTTCGAAGATGAACCTTAAAACGGGAAAGCCTACTACCTCTTTACCCTCTCTGGCGGTAACATGCGACTAGTCAGCGGAGCATCTGTCGTGTTTTTGAAATTCTCAACTTGCATTCTTAAGGATGAAAAGCATTTTATAAGGCGCGCGCATTGTGAGCACAATCGGAACAGGGGGCAATGTTGAGCGGCATTGTTTATGAAGGCGCTCTTTTACCCTTCCAGCGAGCAGTGGCAGCGCATGTACAACACCCTATAGTATAAAATCAAGCTGCCAACTACCGTCAATTATCCATATTGGAATCAGCGACGTGAGCTGTCGCACCGTGATCCTAGGTAACCCTGTTGTTTTCTGCCGATGCAATTGTCTACATTAGGTTCCTGAGCCGCCAGCCCTAAGCCCTGAAATCGGTTTAAGAGAATTCTAGCGTTCAGCTTTTCGCTACTTCCAACAGTTATTCCCACGGCATGAATCTCATACCTCGGGTGTGCAACGTATAATTTACTTCACCGTCGGTCATCGCAGTATCGAGTCGACCAGGGTCCGTTGCGAGGCGGCCCTGTCAAACTCGACAAATTTCGGATACGCCCAGCGCATTGGAGCAGTAGTCGAGGAGCCTTCCGTGAAGGCAGGCCTGTAGGCGTGATGTCAGACGTGAAGAGCAAGGTGAGCCCTATATCAAGACAGCTCCGCTGTCAGAAAGAGAATTCTCGCAACCGTGCGAGAAGAATCTATTCGCTTCCTATCAACAGACAGTTTCTTCACATCGAGCTGCGGTGCTAACTCTTTAATCTTTCACAGAATCTGTACGAGCTACTTGGTAACAACACTGACCGAGTCGATCTCTTGAACAGTGTTCTGATACCGTGATAGGGAACACAAGCGACCAAGACTCCGATCGAGAGCCATCGCCGCCTCCAAAAACAGCTGAGAAGCCAAACCCGCGCTCTGGAAAGCGTGATGCTCCAAAAGATGCTCCAACGGAACCAGCACAGAGCGGTGGCAGAGGTGGGCGTGGTGGCCGACGAGGCGGCTTTACAGGGTCTGAAGATGGTATGTTCATGGAGGGCTTTATTGTATCGCCGTTCAGCCAAGCCAATGATGCCGGATTTGGCTTACATCTGTACGGGAATCAAGCTGATGCATTACAGCTTTCCGTGACCGTAATGCAGGCAGCATCAACAATCGTGGCAAACCTACCGATGATGGTCTTCGACAAGATCGTCACTCTGACAGGATAGGTGGCGGAAGAATCCAGGGCAGCTACGATGGTCGTGGAGGGAGAGGGGGCCGTGGCGGTCGCGGAGGTCGTGGCAATCGAGATGATCGTCACAGCCGTACAGGTCAAACGTAGGCCTACTCTTACTTTTTTGGCCGTCTTCGAAGAGAAGCTGGTAAAGCCTTCTATTTTATACAAGTACCTAACAACTATCTTACAGTGAACACACGAAACAAGCGGACCAGAGTTGGGGTGCTCCCAGTGGGGATGCAGAGTGGAATGACGAAAGAGCTGGCGAGGCTATCGCGGCATCCGAAGTAAAGGAGGCGGGCGGGGACGCTTCCGCTGCCTCTGGAGCAACAGGCTGGGATGAAGGAGCAGCACAAGGTGCACCAGGCTTTGCCGACTCTGGAGCTACTCAGCCTGCTGATGACGGTTTCGGTTCCGGGGCTGCTATTGCTGAAACAGCTGAACCCGCTGAGCCAGAAGATACAAGCATATCATATGCTGACTATCTTGCACAACAGGCACAGAAGAAGCTGGAGGGTCTCGGTCTTAAGGAAGCTAGAAAGCCAAACGAAGGGGCCAAGGAGGACGAGAATTGGCAAAAGATCAGCCGTGACAAAAGCGAGGAGTACATCGCACCCGCGGGAGAAAAAGCTAGAAGGGATAGAGACAGACAGAGAAATGCCCGGCCGAAGGTGCCTGTGGAATTTGAATGGAAGGACTCTACCCCTGACTCACGTGGCGGTGGTCGTGGTGGCCGTGGCGAGCGAAGGGGTGGCGATCGTGGTGGACGTGGAGAGTATCGTGGGCGCGGCGATGGCGAGTTTCGTGGTCGTGGGCGTGGACGCGGTGATGGAGGATACCGTGGACGTGGTGATGGAGAACATCGTGAACGTGGTGGACGAGGAGGTGGTGGTCGTGGCAGAGGAGGAGGGACTGACTCGGCTCAGCCTGTTGCCGTCGATGATAAGGCTGCATTCCCATCCTTGGGCGCCTGAACGACCGTGTCACCCAGCAGACGTTCTGCAATAAGCATGTCCCAGCTCTGCTCCAATATCCCCCCCCCCCAAAAACGACCTGTCTGACACCGCTCCGCCCTTCTGTTCGATTCACGTCTCAGCTCACTCTCGGATACGAGGGACTCTACGACGCTTCTCCTTCTTCTTCTTCTTCTACAGGTTGCCTGCCTGCCTGCCGTCGTCGTCGTCGTCACGCCGTCACCGCCTTTGCGTCCGGAACTTTTCCCCTTCAATTTTCCTGTCCCACCCCGGCAACTCTACCCCCAAAAACAACACGATGTCACCAAAAAAGCGATTTGCATGACGAAAGGACAAGTTCTTTAGTTTTAGTTTTTGGAAGAACGATTGAAAGATGGACCCCCTGTTTGTCACCTTGCTCGGGAGATCTGACTGATTTAGCTAGCTAGTTGTTGGCGACTTCTACTACCACTACTACTAGTACGTAGCTGACTCGAGACGATACTTTAGTGCAGTGGTATAGTAGTTTGCCGTAGAGGCTGCAGACTTCTTCCCTCTTCGTCCTGTCTTGAAAATGTATATGTGTGTGTGTGTGTGTGACCCTGCTTCGCCCTCGCGTTGCTCGATATCATCGCTTCGTGTCTGCTGCCGTGATCATTGCATCCTAACGCTTGCTTTGGTACGATGCATACGGAGTACTAGGGAGGGCATTGGGTACATCGCTATCCAAGGCGCTGTTCCCTTGCTAAGCTGATAGCTTTGGGTGCCTGGGCAAGCTTGATGCCGCCAGCCATGCCCGTAGCTCCCTGTTTTATGACGGCTACACGACGACGTCGGAAACCCCGTTTCAAAAGATCGGATTTGCAGCCGACTCGGAATTTGTATGGGTATAGGGTACTCAGATCCCTTAGCACCTAAACATTCTCTCTCTGTCGCTCTCTCTCTGTCTGCGTGTGTGTGCATCCACGTTGATCACTAGCTAGTAGTCCCATACTCATCCTGATCGCTGCTCTTCCGAGAGCAGGATCCAGTCCTCATCCCCGTCGTTCCTGGGCCAGCTCCCCGTATCCCTCGAAGCGGCATCGTCACGCCCCGGAGCAGCGGTGGCATGGGCACGGGCACGGGTACTACTACTAGTAGTAGTAGTACCAGAGATAAGGACGCCCGTCACCAACCCCTTGGCTCTTTCTCTGCCCAATGCGATCGCGCCCCCGGTCCTCTTCGCTTCAGCGTACGTCGTTGCCTCCACCAGAGCCCTCCATCCCGCGACCACGTCTTGGTGGATGGTGAGAGGGGGACCGGCTGGGAGGTGGAGGTGGAGTTCTGTTCCTGTCGTGCTTGGTGTGTCTGACAGGCGGAGGAGGAGTGAGCTGGCGATCTCCCTGCCGAGCTGCAGTGTGCGGAATCGGGAAATGATGCTAGCTTTCTTTGCGGAGGGGGAGGTGAGGGTGTAGCCTTGGTGGACGCCGTTGAGGAGGGTTTCGGTGATCGGATTCATCGATATGGTGGGGTTGTCTAGATGGGATGGACGGTTGGGGTTTTGCATGTAGAAAGCGGAGAGGTTGGTTGCTCTCGTGCTTTGCTTGGCTTTGGAAGGGGTTTCTGCTTTGTTTGGTAGGTTAGGGGGAGTTGGGGATGATGTGGCAAGGGTGGATGCGAGTGGTTTGCTGAATGGGAAAATTGGAAGAAAATCACTTGGGAGTGGTGTAATCTTGAATGGGTGGAGGCTGTACCCGTCTGGGAGATTCTCGTCTTGGATAGCTGATAGACGCCCCTTAGGGCTGAAGGCACGAGCAAACCCTCCTTCGGAGTGTTTCACCGCTGGGAGAATGAGAGAAGAGAGGTAGGCGTTTGGTGTTTTTGCGATGAAATGATGAGCTGGAAAGGAGAGGAGGCCGGTGACCTGTCGAACGGAGAGCTTGTCTGTGCAGGATTTGCTTAATGTCGGCTTTGCGTCCGCTCGCGAGGGTTTGCGTCGTACTGCTCCCAGGTCAGAGAAGAAGCCCCGACCCTGTAGAGCTTGTGCTGAAAACGAGGCTCCTGCACCGGTTGGGGCGTAAGGGTGTGGTGATGTCCACGGCACTGAATTATCTGCACCGAGTTCAAACATCAGGATTTCCATGCTGGCATCTCCGCACGGTGCTTCGGTACTGAACATGTGGATTGAGACGTTGGAACGAATTGCGAAGGGTGGCAATGTTGCTCTCTCAGCGTGGTGTTTATCTAGTTCGATCGAGTCGCCTACGGTTAGAGAAGAGCAAGCACAGAGCCATTCACTCTGGTAAGTAGTACTTTTCGTGTCGAGCAGCTGAGATACTTCAGAGAGAAGAAAACGGTTCAGGCCTCTGAGAACGAGTATTTCCGCATGGCTGTCGTGAAGTACCTGACCGTGGCATTTCGGTAAGAATGCATGGGGAAGGCATTTGCAACCGGTGCTTGATGATGAAGATCAGACGAGAATAGCTCAACAATCTGGAGGATATGGAAGGGATTTCACACGCTAAGCTAATACATGTCACTCGTTCAGAGGTAGAGTTCGCATCTATTCTTATGCAAGATCAGCTATGCTTTTGTATTCAAACAGATTGGCTGATTTCGGTTGTATACCACGGACGAGCATAATACCGCTCATTGGCACCCACTCGCGAGAGCCATCAGGGTGGGTCCTAGGCTTGCTCTTCTTTGGCAGGTCATCAAATGTACGTAGGGCTGAAGCTGCAATCCGTTCTTCGAGTGAACCCATCATCAAAAAATGCTTCGAGGCGTGAGATTGTCGTTCTTCGTTCGTCAGTCCGCGAGATGACGATTTCAATGTGCCCCTGAACGTTGCCAAGAACTATCTTGGTTCGAGTATGACACGGATCTTTCGGGATCGGTCCGAAGTGGTGCCGCACAACGCACAGACCTCCCGTCGATCTGGAGACTTCACTGGTTGATGTAACGTTTCAATTACTGGTGACTTCCCTCGACCTGTAAGCTAGGACGACCCAGGCTGCTCATTGTATGACTGTAATCATGACGAGTGAAACACCTCTGTCACCCACCAAATCTCACAAAGGTGGTTCCTCGACCAAGGTAGTACCGCTCGACTCTGAATTACGACAGGTCGCCATACATCCTGACCTTCCAGAGGTAAAAGTGCCAGGCGCTAACTCCAAACCGTATCAATATCATCCAGTCTCCTGCGAGGTTCTTTCTTCAGAAGATCTCCAGCATCACAAGCTCCCCCAACTCCAAAAGCAATATCCAACACCTGAAGCTGCCTTGAAAGCGCAAGCAGAGGCGGTCAAAGAGGTCAAGGATAGGATGGCGGAGGCGGAGAGAAAGACACGAGAGATCAATCAGCAGATGGAGGAGATGCAGAAGACTAGGGAGATCGAGAGGAAGATCTATATGAAGCAGGGAAAGAACTTACCAGACCTTGTCTGAAGACTCAGCGTTGATGTCACTGTAGTCGATCATGGCGAGAGCGAAAGTGTTGTGGTGTCCATCATGCATATCATCAGCAGACCATTCTGGTGTTTCAATGGTCAGCTTGTGGGACTATTGCTTCACTATTGCTGGTGTGCCGCCGAAAGGTGGAGTGCTCAGAGGGACGAGATTCATGTTTGCGGAAGTAGAGTGGCTGCTCATTAGCACGATTGAGGCCAACTCTTCCCTCCAGTCAAGCTGCCGCCAAGATCTCCGCTCCTGCAGGCAGTGCCTCAGAGCCATTTCCAGCGGTGTTCAATCAATAATCGAGAATCTTGGCAGCTTTACGCAGTCCACTATTCACTACCACTAATAACTCTATTCATGAATGCACACAATAGGCTGGGCATTGAAAATGGATTCGAGGCCTGGAGATCCTCAGAGGATATGAGACCACACTTTTTGCCAGTTTAAATTTCCCAAAACTTAACCATATCACACCAGCTCCATCCACATCCCATCCTTTGAAATCCGGCACCTCTACATTACACATTCATACCTCCTCTCCAGCATCGTCAAGATGGTACAGTTCCGCGGGATCAGCATCAGCATGATCTCACAGCATACCATCTGCAAAATTCCCGAATACAGGCGGTTTATTTCAGCTGATCCATCCTGCATCGACGGTCATTCGATCCCATTTGAGAAGGACTCTGGCGTGTCCTGTTACGTTCCGTCTACTCCTGGTACTCAAGTCTGGTTTGACTACTCGATTGAGAATCCTCATCCGCCTAATGCGCAGTATTTCTTCAAGTTGCTCCACAATGGCAAGCGCTTTACCAGCTGGGACTGCACGGCAAAGCACGACTATCAAGGCAGAGCAACATGCGGTCTTAAGTATCTTGGCACTCATCCTCAAACGGGCCTGCCAGTTGTCGAGCGTCAGGCTTTTCGTTTCCCTAACGAGTCACCCGGTCAAGTTGGACCGTTTGACAACTGCGTTGAACTCAGGGTTCATCGTATTGAACACCGCGAGCGACTTCCACTCGACGCTGCCAACATCGCCGCAGATGAAGCTTTGGTCGGAGAGGACAAATACCAGGATGGACTTCGGTAAGGATGCCTTTCGCTTGTCTACCTTCTCAGCTAATAGCTCGCACAGTCTTGTCAATGGTGGCCTTCTAGGTCCTAACGATCCCAAACGGCGCTACAAATACCAGCTCCTCGATCCGGTCGATAAACCATACGCCATCATCAGACTCTACTATCGCCCTCTCGAGCTTCTGAGAGCGATGGGAGTTGCTGCACCTTCCTACGGCCACTCTCGCCAGACATCTACGGCTTCTGATCCATCCTGCACATCCTCCGAATCCATGTCTGAGCCTCGTGCTGCTAGCATAGCTTCTTCAAATCGATCACTTGCACGATCCGAATCGTCTACACGCAGTGGCTCTTCCCGAGGCGGCACCCCACCAACCGATTCCGTCACAGCTTGGCTCCGCCATCATCGCCTACAAAAGTACATATCCATCCTTGCGACTTTGAGCTTTGACACTCTTGTGACATCATCTGATGATGATCTTGCACGTCTTGGCGTTGCAGCGAAGGGCTCACGAGCAAAACTGCTTCGTGAACTTGAGACCTACCGAGAGCAGCACCACAAGGAAACCGGGGATGCAGCTCAGGAAAAGAAGAAGGAGAAGGATAATGCTACAGTCAGCTCGGCACAAGAACAAGCTCGCTCTTGTGTTTTGAAACCTGAGAAGGAGAAAGACAATGCTTCAGTCAGTCCGGCACCCGAGGCAGCAGTGTCGTCTTCTTCCAATTCATCAAAGAAGGCTCGACCATCCCTCACGGTACAGATTAACGGTGTAGAATTCGACCTCGAGAAGGAGAAGAAGAAGAGACCATTGAGCCCCTTCACGCCTAGTGGCAGACTGCGACGACTCCTTAGTCCGCTACCTCCTAGCGCACCAGCACGCATCACTGCCTTTGGACCGACTATTGATGACGAAGTGAACGAGATGTTGGCGGAAATGGAGTCTGGCGGCCAAGCAAGCAACGGCAGAGTTAGCAGTCGGAGCACGACGCGAGCAGAGCGTGGCGGTGGTATGCTGAGCCGGATCCTGGGCAAGAGAATGAGCAGGGGTTGAGCCTTGATGCTGTGGTGCTTTGGTGCTTTGGTGCTTTGGATTGGTCTGGGAGGCTTTGGACATGCTATGCTATTGCTCAAACAGGTGTTCGTGCTCTCAGAGATTAGAGATGGTCTAGGTCATGAACTTCTTGACAATGGCCTGTTCTCGTCTTGAGGGTGACGGTTTGATATCAGCCTCTTTCGCTAAATAGCTCTGAAAGCGTTGGTGTCGCTTCTATTCCCTACCAAAGCACACACGCCATTTCCCTTAGAGCGAGGGGGAAGAATGATTCAGTTAAGGCAAATGTTGATTAAGGTTGCGTAATACCGATTTTACTTTGAAGCTTGTGCAATGCAATTCCTCAACAGGAAAGATGTCGTCGATGATGGTCCCCTGGTCACTTTCTCAATTTCCCCACGTTGATTTAAGGGACATTCTAGTTAGATGACATGTTCATGCATGGCTCCGCCTTTCCCGGCTTGCAGCTGCAGCAGATCTCCCTTGTGTGTTACAAGGCTAATGGCCAACCAGTATTGTGCGTTGCGAAACTCGGCGGATCCTCTGCGTCCTGTCGAGAATTGCTGGCACTGCGTTGTCAAATGGAAACAGCTTTGAGAAGATCGATGCATATCAAGACTTGATGTACTCAGTACTCTGCATCAAAATGATGTTAAGTTCCTTCTGATTCTTTCATACAGGTTTTAAACTATGCGGCATTCTTCTTAAAGAACTAAGATGTATTGTGTAGAGAACAAACATTATCAATTGAGGTTAATAGTGCTATGAGTCTAGATCATTAGAATCAGAAGTAGTTCAGCATCCCTTTAATATATTATTTGTGCTATATACATCCATAGATGACACTCAAGAGCTGTTTTTAGTTGACGACGCCGACACCAGCAATTCTCGATAACGCCCAGGATTCGCACCACTTTCGCAACGCACATTACTTACTTAAGTACTGCTTGGGTCAGCATGGCGCGGTGGCGTGTGGAGTCCCTGGTCCTACGGAGTACAAGGAACGAGGTTACGAGGCCGACCAGGGTTCAGCGAAAAGAAGTCCTGACTGTTCCTCCGGTCTGCTCTTCATTGTTGTTTTGGATTGCGAGTCAGCATTGCGAGGCTCCAAATCAAATTCGCCGATCGGATTAATGCACAAGGTGTCTATTGTTGTACCAGCTATCTCTATCAAATCCTCTATCTTTGATTTTTCATTTTGACAGTTTTGACAGTGCTTTGGCATGACGAACTTAGACCATGGTCACTAATTAAAGTCCGTTTTTGCCAGACACTTTCCCCACCTGGCGCTGATTAATTGCACGCTCTGAAGATCGTTCAGAACTTCCCCGGTTGTGGAAATGATGAGCTTCCGAATAGCCTTCCGAATAACGCTCCGGCTGTTGAGCTCAACATCTTCTAAGGCTGCAACTGCGTAAACAATCTTATCGAAGACAGATCAATGCTCGGTCGTGCCTTTCAGTCTCGCAATATACGCTCTCATTCTGCTCAAAAGCTGCAATGCGGAGGAGCTCGCATCCAAAGCGCAAACCAAAGGACTGGCCATGAACCAATCGAGGAGCCTGCCGCATGTTAAAGTCCTCGATCCAGACAATCCCAAATACAATTCCTCACCTCCAGCGTTCGAATATGCTATACCTGATGCCAGACACCCTAGAGTCGATTCCCTCTCCCATTCCATCCGTGGCAGTCATTATTCTCCAATCGCACCATCAGATTCGCCTTTTTCCTCTGAATTTGAGCTTTCATACACACAAAGTCCTACGTCTATTGGGCATGGCACCTTCGACTCACCTCAGGGCACCAAGGCAACAAGTCTGCCCGGGCGTTCCTCCGATATCTCGTCCGTTTCTGGTCCCATGATCATGCCGCCACACCACCCGTCTAGTGTGGGTAGCATCGGCACCCGGAGCTACGGTCATGGTCGTGACAGTCTGGGAGGCTCTGATGCATGGAGTCCATCTAGTTCTCGGGGTCAAGGAGCTCAACAGCCAGACGAACGACTTCCTAAATCCGCACTTGATCAGCCCGACAATAAGAACGACAAAGGTGAAGATGGAGGCAAAAGCGAGGAAGATCCGCCACCGTGGAGTGAACTCAAGACAAAGGCCGGCAAAGAGCGAAAGAGACTCCCGTTAGCCTGTATAGCCTGTAGGCGAAAGAAAATTCGATGCTCTGGGGAAAAACCCGCTTGTAAGCACTGCCTGAGATCGAGACTGCCATGTGTATACAAAGTCACAGCTCGAAAGGCAGCACCAAGGACGGACTATATGGCTATGTTGGACAAAAGACTAAAGCGGATGGAGGAGAGAGTGATCAAGGTCATGCCTAAGGAAGATTTACCAGATTTCTCAGCCACTGGCCGAGCAGTTGTCAAGCCCGCCTTACCAGTACCAATTTCAAAACCTTCAAAAACTAGACCCACTAAGAAGCGCTCTGCTGACGAGGCATTTACAAGAGAGCTCGACGATTGGGCGCATTCCCGGGTAGAACCTTTGCCAGATATTTGTGGCCGACCCAAAAACTTGAAGGATGGGGAAAAGAAGTTGTTGGCCGATGGTGCAGAGTTTCTACCCCCAAAGGAGCTTCAAGAGCATCTTGCGGAGGTGTTCTTTGATTGTGTGTACGGCCAATCCTATCTTCTTCTACACAAGCCGAGTTTTATGCGCAAGCTTAAGGCTGAGACTGTTCCTCCTGTGCTTATTCTAGCTGTGTGTGCTATATCTGCCAGATTCTCTACTCACCCACAGGTAAATACTGAGCCGACTTTCATGCGTGGCGACATGTGGGCTGCACCCGCTCGTGCAATTGTGGAAAAAAGACATGGTGAGCCGAACATCACTCTTCTCACCGTCATGGTCATCCTCGGTTTGCACTACTTTGGTACCTGTGAAGGAGGTCTGAGTTGGTCATTTGGTGGCCAAGCTATGAGAATGGCGTTCGCATTACAACTTCATCGAGAATTGGATCATGATCCACTGGGTCAGAAGAATGACAAAGCATCCGAGCTGAGCTTTACGGACCGAGAAATCCGAAGACGCACAATGTGGGCGAGCTTTCTGATGGACAGGTTTAACGCTTCGGGAACGGAGAGGCCACCATTCGGAGATGAAGAATTTCTACGAATTCAGCTACCAATCAAAGAGTCTCATTTTCAGATGGAGATACCTGGTCCCACTGAAGATCTGGAGGGGAATCTCCCTCAATCTGTCAGTCCGGATACTGGGCAACTTACAAACCCCAAAGAAAACATGGGTGTGGCCGCTTATGTGATACGTGCTGTGGTATTGTGGGGACGAATCGTGAAATATCTCAACCTTGGAGGGAAGGAGAAGGATAAGCATCCTATATGGTCGCCAGAGTCGGGATTCACGCGGCTTAGAGAGAATATTGACTCCTTCCGAAACTCGATGCCGCCATCAATCGTGTACAATACAGAAAACCTACAGATCCATGCGGCAGAACGAGTGGCTAATCAATTTCTCTATCTGCACATCATCTCACAGCAAAACATGCTATTCCTCTATCGTTTTGCTATTCCCGTCTCGCCAAAAGCCCGACCACCAAAGGATATGCCTAAACAATTTTTAAGTGATGCAGGTCGTTCTGTAGTAGAAGCAGCCAGTCAGATTTCACTCCTCATCCAACAGGCTGCTGGTCATCTACTCACCGCGCCTTTTGCTGGATATTGTGCCTATGTCGCAGGTACCGTCCAGGTTTGGGGCATATTTTCACAGAATCCACAGCTCGAAGCAGTGTCGAAAGAGAACTTGAGACATAATTACAAATACCTCACCAAGATGAAGAAATACTGGGGTATGCTTCACTATATGGCGGAAAATGTCAAGGATATATATCGTCACTTTGCTGACGCTGCAAGCAAAGGCCCTCCCTCAACAGCGGATTCAAGCGACACGGACTCACCGCTCTTTCAGTATGGAGATTGGTTCGACAAATATCCTCGTGGGATACCCGGCAAGGAATTGGACGAGTCATCCAAGGATGTCAGCAGGGAGCTTGGCTCAGATGTGGGGATGAGACAAAGATCGGATCTTCAGAGTGTGGAAGAATTCTTTGCCAGTCTTTCGCCACCATCGAAGACGGCCCCGACTAGAAAAGTGTCACGACGTCAGACTAAGAAAGCCAGCGATGTCAAAAGCCATATGACTCCCCAGAATCCGTCTCAAACAAGTACACTTGCTCAGCAGCAGCAGCAGCAGCAGCAACCCAAACAACGTCGTCAGTCACAATCTCGCCCTCGACCACTACTACTCCAAAACCTTGCTCCACAGACTTCTCACCCACCCACCTTCAGTAGCACCAGCACAGACTACATGTCCAACTCGCCTCAACAGCTCTATCAAACTCAAACTCCACAATCAAGCACTTTCAATCTCGCACCACAACCGTTCGACTTCCACGCCAGTACTTCGTTCTTTCCCACCCACTCCCTTCATCAGTTAGATCGCCAACTCGTGTTCGGAGCATATTCTGGAATGGATGGAACCATGGACGGGAATACCAGCGCCGTTGATCTGCCAGGCGGCAGCGGTGGGTACAACATGTGGGGAAGCGTAGACATGAACGTAGTTGCCGGGTTTGGCAACATCGGTGAAGGTGGCGGGGAGATGAGCAGCGGCGTGAGTGGTGGTATGGAAGTACCGGATTCGACCTCGGCGTGGTTCATGCCTTTCAACATGGATCCGCCTCCGATTGGAGATATAGATGCTAGTCTGCTCATGGGCAGTGGTGCTGGCGGGGGAGGAGCAGGAGCAGGAGCAGGAGCAGGAGCAGGATCCTTCTCTGAGCACGCAGAGATGGGAGATGTGAGCATGACAGACGGTCAACACCCGCGGTGATCGGAATCGATGGAAGGACTTCACTTTCGAGATCTGTCTGTGCAATACTAGGGACCAAGAGAATTTGCCGACATGAATCTCATGAAGCTGCTACCATTACGGGAGCTCGAACGTGGGTTGATTCCATGCGGATGAGAAAATTAGCAATCATGCGTACTTCAACCTCCTACTGGCACCGCCCGAGCGAGGAGTGCGTGACTAGAGTCTTCCAAACGGTCTGATGTCGATTCTTCCGCCAGGTCATACTGTTGGGTCTCAAGCAAGGGAGAAAGGGCAGCTGCTCTACCAAGAGAATCCCGTTCAAGAAGCCCAGAATGTTGCATCACACACTTGGCTTGCTTTGTGGCCGAATATGGAAGTGCAAGGGCAAAAATATGGCCAGCACCTCGGACCGTGATATCGACGCGATGGATAAGGAAGAAGATGATGTGGGATAGAGCCATTAAATTGGCACGTTGGGTCCCTATCTACACCATCTAATCCACCCATCTATCCATCCATCCATTGCCGAAGATCAATCAAGGTTCGATTATCCTCACCCAGCAACCACTCGAGACACTCATACCCCTTCACCTAAGATCAAGACCTGCATCTGCACAACCATCTATCTATCTACCCATCAACCAAACCAGACTTTTACCCTCCTTCCGACCTCCAAACGCCCAACAAATCCCCAGACAAAGACATAAATCAATCATCCCACTCCTCATCCAACTGATCAATCAATCTATTCTCCTCCGCCTCATCATCTGCCGCCGCCGCCGTACTGACCGTGCCTCTCCCCCTCCCCCTCCCTGTTCCTCCGGCACCCCCATTCGCGCCGACACGGTGGTAGCCGCCGCCGCCGCCGCTGCTGCCGCGCCGGGCGTTGAAGGCGCGGCTGAACGACGGCAGCTCGAAGTGCAGGTGGCGCGTGCAGCTGGAGAAGAGGATGGTGCAGATGTCCTGTCATTCCCGAGTCCGGGGGAGGGGGAAAGGGTTAGCGGGTGTTTTTTTGCTTTTTAAAAGAGAGGTGTTGGAGAGACGGGGTAGGCATGGACCCTGCTTTGCTGTCTGTCCTTTCTGCGTTGGACGGGTGGTGGTGGTGGTGGTGGTTGTTGCTTCTGAGAAGTGGAAAACATGATTGGGTATGGGTATATGTATATACATAAGTGAGATAGTGTTTTTTGCGCGGTGTGTGCATATATGGGCGGGGGATTTTTCGGGAAGTAAAGTCTAAGAGGGCCTGCATTTCGGAGGGCCCGGAGAGTAACAATATTGTTAATATGCACTCTTTCGATTCCCAGGTCTTTCTTTGCTTGCTTCCAAAACACCGACCACCACCACCACCACCACCACCATCATACACGACTGAAACAAGGCGTCAATCGTCCCAGTGATCAGGCAACCGCACCCTTCCCTCACCACTGCGCCTCCTCCCTTCTTTGCTCCGGGAACAACAAGAACAGAGGAGACTCACCTTGACAAAGGCGGCGATGCCGCTCCAGACGGCGTAGTTGGGACACTGTTTCCAGCCCCGCTGCCTCATGACGATGCGCTGGTAGGCGCAGCCGCCCACCAGGTAGGCCAGCAGCGCGATCACGATGATGACGCCGAAGACGCCGCCGGGGCCCATGGACCCCGGCTCGTCCGAGGACGCGGTCGCGCCGCCGCAGAAGTAGCGCGAGCGCGCCTCGAAGGCGTACACGCAGTGGTCCGTCGTGCCGATGAAGGAGAGGGAGGGGTGCGCGGACAGCGAGGGGGACCGGTCGCAGTGCAGCGATATCAGGGTGGATTTGCGCCGTTTGCCGCTGCTGGGTTTGGATTTCGAGGGGTGGTCGTCGTCGTCGTCGTCGTCGTCGATTATCTTCCGTGTCTGTAGGTTCGACGATTCGGCTCTGGCGGGGTTTCCGTCTTCGTCTAGCTCGGGACAGGGCGATCCACCGGTGTAGTTGAGGACGAGGGATCGGCCCCGGAAGACGAGTTCGGAGTTCATCTGGCCGATGCTGTGGGTTTTGGGACCGAGCTTGTAGAATGCGCTCACGTTCTTCCATCGCGAGGAGGGGATGCCGGCCACGTCCTCGAGGGGCTCGATCACCGGGCCGCAGATGTTCAGCGTGAAGTTGGCCGGGTAGTCGTAGCCCTTTGCGTGCCAGGAGTCGGTGCGCGAGTCTTTGGACTGCGGTTGTAGGGAGAGGTCGAGGGGCCGCAGGTCATAATAGGAGCCTGTGGATGGCGAGTGGATCGTGCACGGCTTTGGTGGGGGTTTGGTGGTGTCTGCGGCGAGGCTGGCAGGGAGGAGAGCAAGGATGAGAGGGAGGAGAGAGACGAGAGACGATGGGAAGATCATCCTTCTATCGTGGAGAGCTGGAGGTGGTGGGTAAGGCGCCGGTTGGCGCAGCTCAGGGGGGGTGCGCACTATCCTCTGTCGAGGCGACCGTCTGCTTGTCGATATAAACTGAATGGAGAAGATGCGTAGGTTATGTACAGACAATTGGCATGTATATGGATGAGTACATGGAGATCAGACTTGGACAGATATGCTTCAGGCGTCGGTCATAACTAACTTAATCCACATGCTTCCGGGGGTTGGAGCCACTGCAGCTTGACCTGCATTAGCTGCGGATCCTTCTGAATCCTGCGGGTGGTACAGAGTACATAGTTACTTGGTAGTTAGTGGTGTCATCCGGCGCAAGTTACTTACCAGGTCGTCCCAGTCGGCATCATCATCTCCGGGCACAGGCTGAGTGCAGTAAGTATTTTCAATACAAGTTCGAACAATCTGCTTCTCCTCTGGCAAAGCTTGGTGGTTCTCTCTAACAATATTACACGGAAAGTCCTGTACTGTGAAAGCCACACCATCTTCCCCATTCCATCAGTATGGCGCGAGGATCGGCGAAGCACAAGGACGCGCCTGCTTCTCACGCGGTAGAAAAACATGGCTACGAGTTCGGGGGCCCGTGAGTCGATTCTGCTTCCATGCGATGCGCCCATGCTTCCGTGCTGATCAAGAGCATACAGGTTGGGGGCTGTGGGAATCGTTTTCGGGCTTCCCATCCTCGTCTACCTCTCTCTCTTCCTCTGCAACGACGTCTCCGGCTGTCCAGCTCCATCGCTCCTACACCCAGAATCGCTCACTCTCGCAAAGCTGAAAGCAGAAACACCATGGCCCAAAGAAGGAGGGCTGGGTCTCATAGACGTCGAGGTTATCGCCTGGGTTCTTGCATACTACGGTCTGAGTCTTGCTCTGCAATTGGTCTTACCGGGAGTCGAGTCGAAAGGTGCGAAACTTGGTACCGGTGGACAACATACCTACAAGTTCAATGCCTTCCCTTCCGCTCTTCTGACGCTCGGGGCACTAGCCGTTGGAACGTTCCTACAGGGCACGAGCTTCCCGGTGTGGACTTTCATCTGGGACAAGCTTCCGCAGATCGTGACAGCGAACCTCATCATCTCATACCTGCTCGCAATCTACGTCTATCTAGTCTCTTTCAGCGTGCCACATCCGGGCCAGCCAAACCCAAGCCACCGCGAGCTGGCCAAAGGCGGGCGTAGCGGCAACATGATATACGACTTCTTTATCGGACGGGAGTTGAATCCTCGAATCGACATTCTCAACTCAATCCCTTTCATCGGTGGACAGTCCGTTGATATCAAGCTGTTCTGCGAACTTCGCCCCGGCATGCTGGGCTGGATCATCCTCAACCTTGCCTTCATCGCGCATCAGTATCGAGAGCACGGTACCGTGTCTGACTCGATCCTCCTCATCACCGCCTTCCAGACGCTATACGTGCTTGATGCTCTCTACATGGAGCCCGCCATCCTGACAACCATAGATATCACCACGGATGGTTTCGGATTCATGCTCGCCTTCGGTGATCTAGTCTGGCTTCCTTTCGTCTACAGCCTCCAGGCGCGTTATCTCGCAGTTCATCCAGTCCATCTGGGTCCGACAGGCATCGCCGGCATCCTAGCAGTCCAGGCCCTCGGGTACTATATCTTCCGCGCCTCCAACAATGAGAAGAACCGCTTCCGAACCGATCCCAAAGACCCCCGCGTCAAGCACCTGCAGTCCATGCCCACCCACAACGGTTCAAGACTCCTCACCTCCGGCTGGTGGGGTCGCGCCCGCCACATCAACTACTTCGGCGACTGGATCATGTCTTGGTCTTACTGTCTGCCCACAGGCATCGCAGGCTACCTCATCAACAGGTCCAGGAACCCGTTGACCGGGAACGAGTCGAGAGAAGTTGTCGCCGGTGATGCGCGCGGCTGGGGCATGGTCTTCACTTATTTCTACATCATCTACTTTGCCGTCCTGTTGATCCACCGCGAGCGCAGAGACGAGGAGAAGTGTAAGCGGAAGTACGGCGCTGATTGGGACAAGTACACCAGTAAGGTGAAGAGCAGGATCGTGCCGGGCATCTACTAGTGCTGGGTACGAATTGGAAATCTGGTTTGGGGGGGGATTGGACGTGAGGCTTCCAGTACACATAATCCTCTCTGGACGACCATCAGCGCTCAGGATACTTGTTAGGAGACTATAGGGAGGATAGCGCTTGGCTCTGTGTCCATCGTGTTCAGCAATGCCGGGTCCTGGTGGCACAGCGACACACGTCCAACAAATATTACTCCTTTCCGCCCTTCGCCCCAGCAATTTCTTCAGAGGGGAAGGGTTTGTGTCAGGCTTAGCTATCTGTCTAGCCGTTGGATCAAGGAAGTCATACTGACCAAGAACAGAACGCACCGAGCGGGTATGGATGTGCGCCAGAACGCGTGATCCGCTTCTCGTGAAGGGCACACAGCTTGGACTGGGCTGGACTAGATGCACAAACAGCAGCCTGATCAGCTCTGAAGTTCACCAAAAGATGCATAACTTTATACCGCTCGTGATATTGAACCAAATGGAATATTGCCTTGAACCAGGAACGCTCAGAAATGGCACCTGCGTTTCTACGTGTCACGTACATTACGGCTGCGAGCTATATGGTTACATTCTTACTTAGACGGCGTTCCATGTCCTGTGCTCCCTCTCCCTGCTGGTCTCGCGTGCGTAGCCGTCTGCATCTCCATCTCTATACGCATGCGGATACCCATACGCATACCCATACGATCCCGCTTCCCCTCCGCGGCGCTCATACTCCCTTAACGCCCCATCCCCCTCCTCCTCCTGCTCCTCCTCTTCCTGCGGCGCCGTGACCTCTATACCCGGGACCGTGGATCCGAACCCCGAACACCCCCTCCGGGCCACATACCCACTCTCCTCATCCTCCACCTCGACGGCGGTGTCTTCCTTTTCCGATATTACTACCCCCGCCGCCAGTGGTGATCTCCAGTACCAGGGTTTCCGGGCTGAGGGGTCGGTGTTGCTGAAGCGGCCGCGGCGGACGATGCAGACGGTGGTGGTGCTGAAGAGGAAGAGGAAGGCCAGCAGGCAGGCGATCACGATGCCGGCGCGGGAGTAGATCGAGAGACTGCTCCAGAAGGAGGGAGGGGAGGAGGGGGAGGACATTGTTGGGTGGGTGAGAGAGAGAGAGAGAGAGAGAGAGAGGAGAGGAGAGGAGAGGAGAGGAGAGGAGGTGGGGGAGGGCTGGTTGGGTTTGGGTTTTGGGTGTATGGTTATGGTGATGAGGTTCTCAGGCAATATATCATTAATGAATGAATGAATAAATAAATGTATTGCCAACAGTGAGGGGGGAAAAGTGTCGACCCAACGGATAAGGAAAGGGGGATTTGATTTATTGCAGAGGACGGTCAGTGTCTGTCCTTTTTCTCAGGACGTCCACCCTCCTCGTACTCGTACCTACTACTTATTCCCACACAGTCCTCCCTACTACCTCTCTCTCCCAGCCTCACTCAGCCGAGTCGCATAATTCGCTGCAACCTCTGATTCTTCTTTTGTGTGTTCTTCTCATCTCGGTCGCGATCATGGGGTTCGTTCCTTAAAATAGATGCCCCCCAGAGCTGAGCTGAGCCCTAGGCGGGGAGGGGGAAGGGTTCAGGCGTGCAGTGCGCACTTCGTATCCACCATAAGTAGTAGGATGATGATGTAGTCGTGTTAGTCGGTACTACTTGCCTTCCGTGGTGGATCGAATTAAATTCGAGAGTCTGTTGATCCGGGATGGGGGAAGATGGTAAAGTAGTATGTTTAGTAGGAGGCGATGTTATTTATCTCTTTTCGTAGGGCTGAGGTGCTGGCTACAAATAAGGCAGTCTGATAGTCTTATGTGTGACCCTCGTTGTGAAATAGATCAGGAGCGTTGAGAGTGAAAGAAACATGCTGGCGGAGGAGATATCACGATCTATCAAGATAAGATGGCGATTCGTTGGACGTGTTTCGTGTCGAAAGGAGGTTAATACGAGATGGGCCAGTTCTGAACGAGCGGCTCTAGGGTAGGGCGGCCCAGAGTCCGAAGTCCGGCGTCCCAGCACGCCCAGAGCGGGGCCTAAATGATGTGAACCGCACACAGAGGAGCCAGCTACCAGGGTGACACTGTGACCGTTAAAGAATAGTTTATCAGGCGCCGCAAGAGATGGTGGAGGAGGAAAAGAATCGGCCATACTTTGTCCAGGGGGCCTCTTGGGCCAGTTTTTCTCTGCGCGTTTTGCCTGCGTCTAATTAGTAGTCGATTGTTGTGCGTCAGGAAAAGGAATATTACCAGCTAGGTTCGAAACCTAAAAGCGCTGTCCTTTTGGCGGAATGGTAGTCTCCTTGTTTTCTATTGTCGAGTACAATTTCGATCACTCATTTTCGTATTCATTTCCAAGTATTGTATTTAACGCTTTGGGCCCTCTTTTCTAGACATTTAGAACCACTTGCTCTCTACGCACTCCCAGAGACCTGTTCACAGAGCCCATCCCATTCTCTACCCGCTTCCACAACTTCTGTCCTGTTGCACATCAACATCCGGCCGAAACGGGGGAGAGGATTTATTCTGGACTACTATCTCTTACAGAACCATGTACAGAAGCAAGCTGAATCAAGTTAGATAGATTCGAATACTGGATACAACATTATGGAATACAGTATGTATCGAGGATTTTGAATAGGCGAGAGACCCTACAGCACCTCTGGCTGAGCTGCACTCTGATAGATATCTCATAAATTCCCACTCAATTCTGTCAAGCCTTGGATCTGGCTGTTCGAAGACATCGTGTCAAAAGAGCCATTGGCGCAAAGACTTCCGGAACGTAAACCTCGCCCCGGCAACCTTGACATAGAACCAGATACATGAGGTTCCTGAGTGAAGACCAAGATGCCGCATCCGTCTCTCTTGTTCCAAGAGTCGATTGCAGAGATATGCTTGGGGGATCATTCTACCAATCTGAAAAGTACTATCTAGGGAAGACTCCTGATGACCTGGATAACGCTACAAGTTTAAGTCGGCAAGCAAGTCAGCCACGCAGAACACAACGCAGCGGAGGACTTTCACAGACAGACAGAGAGAGAGAGAGAGAGAGAGACCTCATCATGAACCGCATAGCGATCAAAGTCGACCGGAAGTTAAAACTGGCAAGAAACACTTTCGCTGGGAGGCTGAGCAGGATGAAGAAGACCGCTTAAGGCGCACTGTTTGGTCCATTGCTTGATCTATTGGACAATTGGACAGTTCATTCCGTCTGGTCTGGTTGATGATGATGATGATGATGATGATGATGATTGGAAGAGTGCAGAGGGGGATGAGTGGTCAAACTATCTAGGGACAAGGGACGTTGTGAACTTCGGAGATGCTGTGATCGTCACCGCCAAGATATTGCATGATCCATCCCCCTTATCTTATTGTCGACTAACTTCCTGCTCCCTTCCTTCTTCTACCGCTCGCTCCGGCCAACCATGCTCTCCAGCGTAGCCTGTGCCATCTTCTTCTCGCCCGGACCCTTTCCCCGTCTCGCAGGTGGTCGCTTTGACTTCGGCTTCGGCTGCGGCTCCTCCGCAGGCGCTTGCTCGCCATTCTGAGGCGTGTCGACGTCTCCCTCCCTGCCCGGATCTGCGGCAACTCTGACGCGTTTCCTCTTCCTTGCCCCGATCTCCTGCCCACACTCCAACAATGTCCTCCCCCTCCTCCCCTCCCTCCTTCTGGAGCAG
>QQTW01000371.1_pt1 | contig 27652 bp, 30 predicted proteins | sample 1904831 | NCBI WGS metagenome assembly QQTW01 (sample SAMN09435610, study PRJNA476489) | Subsurface metagenome, whole genome shotgun sequencing project. | reverse complement strand
TATTATTAGCAATTTTTGATATTTTTTTTGTTTTACATATTGTAAAACAACGTTATAAGCTAAAAGTTACTTTGTAGTCATTTATATTGCATAATCTTGATTAGTTTAAGATAGTAATGAGATAAATCGCTACTAAAATTCAATTGAATAAGACATACTGTCATACAATGACATTTATAATGACTTTCATAGCAATTTATGTCTGAAACTACTCCAACGGCAAGCATTACCATTCGCTGCCCTAGTAGCCTAGTAGATAGCATTGACAAACAAGTAGAGCAAACGAGGCAGAATAAGACTAACGTAATTATTGATATGTTACTAAGCTCAATGCCGAGCTTACATATTACCCAAAGGGCTAAGTTACCTGCTCAACCTGCCATTTATTTTGTATACACTCCCGACCACAAACTTCTCTATATTGGTAAAGCAGACAATCTGAGAATGCGATGGAATAGCCATCATAAGTATCAATACTTTATCGAGTCATCTATGCAATGCCGTATCGGCTACTTCACGTTTGATTCTGTTGATAACCTTAATGAAACTATAGAGGAGTTTAAGTCAGAACCGCTTGAAACTATCACTAGCTCTGCTCTAGTTACGGCTGACCAATTTTCACAACTTCAGCTTGAGTTAACAACCCTAAAAAAACAATTCAATGATGCCTTTTCTGCTCTGGCTCAACTTGGCACAGATTCAGTAATTAAGAAGCTAAAGAATTACTTACCGCCTCGCGGCTTCCTTGAATGGAGTCCTTCAGCAGAAGATAGAAGAGAAGGTATCACGCGCGGCGACTTAATTCAAAAGTTTGGCTTCAGTACAACTAAAGATTTTGAAGATGCAGCCACTTTTCTCGAACTTGAACCAGATGAGTACCTGGAAGAATTAAGCGGCTGGCAGAAACGACCTGTGGAATCTGGTAGCAGCAGAATGCGATTTTTTGCACCTAAATAGCTACAACGGTGATCGCCTAAATGGTTGTCGTTTGAACCTGTTGTCGCAAGTATTACTTGTCTATAGCAGCATTACATTTAGCGCTAAAAATAAAAATCCATCTGTCACTAAAGATCCCCGACTCTGACGAAAGAAACCCAACACACGGCTGGATTTTTATTTTCAAGCTTCCTTGACAAGCTTAAATTTACTATTCCTGCGGCATGGGTAACTGCCACAACGGACAGGTATACCAGCCATTCTTATCCGAGTCAGAGGCGCTTTGAGTGTTGCACTCTTGGATCACCTGCTGATTTCGTTCTACGAGCTGTCGGTTGTTTTCTCCTAAATTCCAGGCAATCGCAAAGCCCAACACTAGACTTATCGCCATGAGTATTCCAACCACTATCCGAAGGTGAGGATGCTTAAAAATAGCAGCTATAGCTGCCCCAATTCCCCGCCAGCCAGAATTGGCAATACTAGCGTCAATGATTGCCGCAGCCCGGAGTTCATAAGCCAAATTATCTGTTGCAATACGAGCGCGCCCCACTTCTTCTAAGTATGGTTGAAGCACCAACGACAAAGAATTCTTCAGTTGTTCAGGATGAAGAGCCAGGCTGCTATTCGTTTGTGCTAGTTTCGCCCCAAACTCAGCCATTTCTATTCTGGTCAGAGCCGTTTCCACCACCCAAGGGAAAATTTTATCCGTTGCTGGAATTGCGCTTTCTTGTAATAGGTGGAAGAGTTTCTGTTTCTTGTCCGTTGACATCTTTGGATGGTGAGCGTGAAGAAAACGCATTATCGGCGAGTCGCTCTGCTCTATCGAGTTGGGCATAGAAATCTTCTAAATAAGTTTGAATCTCTTGTTGTCCCAAAATTCCAAAGTCAGGATAGTCTCGCGCCTCCCCCCAAGTCAGGAGCTTTCGCTTTGGATTACGCCCATCAATCACCTTTTTCAAAACCAAGTCGAACAATCCAAGGCTTATCACTGGCGCTTGATACTGTGACAGCAACGCTTGAAAACCAGAAGATTCAAAAAACTCCAGATCCGTTGTATTACGCCCAATATTAGCCACAAAGATAATCGGCATATATTGACTGATTGCTTCTGCTGTTGGTTGAAATAGGTTAAGAGAATCGTTCTCCAAATCACTCACAAACAGATAACGCATCCGAATGCCCAAGCGGTGGGCTGTTTGTGGTACTTTCTTCGTCACCAACCATGTGAGTAAACTTTCATTAGTCCCGGCGCGACAATTAGCTACCACAGGTCGGGCTAAAGCTGCATCTAGTAAAGAATTTGCTGTACTCGCTCTCTCAGGCGCTTCACTAAAATACGCCTGCTTGTCAAACTTGTAGCTGCCGTAATAATTGCTTGTCGTCGCATTACTCTTGTCAGTATCAATCAGAAAGAAATCCTGCTTGAGATCCAAATGCCGCTGACAATCCAATCTGGCGAGCCAGGACTTACCAGTTCCTCCCTTCTCCCCAGACCACAAATTAATTGCATTACTCACGGTTAATATCTCCCACTACTAGAAATTAACAGCAGAGTTAGCATTCGTGCTGGCAGTAGAATCTGGTTTTGTTGATGATTTAGTCGTTGGTTGTTTTGAAGTTGTCGCAGGCAAAGTCTCATTGGATGGCTTGGCATTCAACTTCTGCCAATACTTACGAAACGTACTCGGCTTGACTTGAATACCGTAAGAAGCTGCTAGCCGACAAATATCCTCAGCGCTATAACCCTGTGCTAGAGCCAATGCAAATTTCTGTTGATTTGTCTCTAACAATTTCTCAAAAGAAGCGGGATTGGGCTTACTGCCCCAATCATCAAGTTCAGCCAAAAACCCATCGGGATTAGGTTGAGCATCACTTGGCAGGGTTTCATTAACAGGAGAAGATTTTTTAGACTTAGATTCAGTCGGCATGGTGAGGCTGCCTTAAGTAAAGTATTGCATCCACCTTTAAAGCTATCTAATTATACAAGTAATATATAGAAACATAGAGCTTACAGTTAACAACCTCACCCCAATTGCACCCAGTTAATCCATCATGCGTTCGTAATATCCCCCATGAAATACGTCTGCGGGCAAACGATATACACTGGTAAAGACTGACTACTGTTGTGCCTCGCAGAGCAAGCTGTGAACTTTCGGAAAACAACGCTGCGCTGTTTTCCTCATCGCTGCGCGACCGTTCAAGCTTGTCAGGGGAGTTCCCCTGAACCCCCGTCCTCCGGATACACTGCTCTCTCAAACCAAGAAACTGCTGTGAACGAGCGCCAACCTTTATCAGAGATATTGCAAGGAGTATTTGAATACTCTCATGTAAAGCTACCTGGAAAAGTTGAGCGTAAGAACAAGCTCAGTTTTGTTGTGAGTGATGAAGAGTTAGAAATTCTTAATACTGCAAGAGGGGGAATGAAGTTAAGCGAGTACCTCCGTGCTGTTATATTCAAACAACGGCTGACGATTCCTCGTGCAAGTGTTCCTGCTATTAACCGTGAAACGTTAGTGCAGTTAAACCGGATTGGTGGATTGCTAAATCAACAAGCAAGGGCGTTAAACACTGCAAAACTCCAAAATAGCTTTGATGGAATATCACTCGAATATCTTCAGCAGTGCCTCGAAAAATTATCCGAATTAGAGCAGGAACTTAAAGAACTAGGTCGTGCGATTGTCCTATTGAATGCTGGAATTAGGAGCCAGGATGATCGGGAAAATATCTAAAGGTGGTAGCTTTAAAAGTTTAGTTGAGTACCTGGATAAAAAAGATGCAGTTGTCCTGGGAACAAATATGTATGGTCAGGGCAGCAGAGAATTGACTGCTGAGTTCATGGCTATCCGTGATCTAAACCCTGGTATCAAGCAACCTGTTTTACACGCATCGCTATCTCTGTTACCAGGTGAGGAGCTAAGTGACGAACAGTTTAGATCAGCGTGTGAAACATGGATGGAAAAGATGGGCTTCGACCTGACCAAAAATCAATATCTGATTGTGCGGCATCTCGACACCGAGCATTCACACGCTCACATGGCTATTAACCGGATAGATATGGTTAGCGGTCTTATTGTAATCGATAGCTTTGAGCGTTATCGGAGCCAGGAAATTATTCGTCAGTTAGAGCAGAATTATGGCTTAGAACCAGTTGCGAATAGTTGGCAGAAAATTAGGAATAAAGAGCGCGAACTAGAACAGGCTCCAGAACGAGCTAGTCGCCAAAAATTGACGAGGCAAATAGAACGAGCTTCTCAAGATCAGCTGACAATGCCAGAATTTTTTTACCGCTTGGCATCGCATCAAATTCAAGCATCGGTAGAATTCACTCGTAACGGCAAGCCCAAGGGTATCACCTACATGGCGGGTGATGGGGAGAAAGTGGCTGGTAATGCCTTGGGCAAAGCCTACAGCTTCCCTGGATTGCAGAAATACCTTCAAGTGAGCTATGACCCAGTTAGGGATAATCAAAAACTTATTGAATTTGTTCAGGGCGCACGACAACAACACCAGGAATTACAGCAAGCAAGAGAAACTCCACCTCAAAAGCTGGAATTACAAACTCCTCCGACTGTGATGGAAACTGAGTCCGAGCAACCCCAACCAGAGCAGAAACCCCAGCCTGTTTGGTTGCCGCAATATGGTATTCCCGCTGTACAGGACTTGATTCTCGCAATCCCAGAAACCAATATTGAGCCAATTGCTGAAATCCCTGGAATGGCTCATGGGCAAGGAGAACTTGCCGATGCTGCCTATCAACAATGGGCACTCCTGGCTAAAGCGGTATATCGAGTTGAAGAACTAGGGGACGTTGATCAGCGAATCGCGTTTCTAATGCAGTCACAGCAGCAGACACCCAACGAAATCACCTTTGTGTTAGCTCAAAGCCCCGCCGTGCAGGAATTACTCAAACGCGATCGCTCCTACGTCCAAAGCTACTCCAAATACTGCCAGTCGAAGGCTCTTACTAATCAATCAACCTGGCGACCTGATCTTGAGCAGTACCGCACGGCTCTGGAGATAGAACGCCAGATCACTGAGCAGCAGCGCATTGCTACTGAACGCCAGCAACAGCAGCAGCTTGAACGACAACATAACTTGAAGTTGCTCAAACAGTGGCAGAAGGTTGCGATCTCTTTGGATAAACCCGCTGACTATGTGGAACGGATTCGAGAAGTCACAGCTGATTACCAGCGCGGTCTACCGCTGTCAGAGAAGATTGTTGAAGCACGGCAGGAGGACTTAGCTACTTATCAGCAACTCCTCCAGGCGCAACGACGGCAGCAGTCACGCGGTCGGGGTTTCAGCCAATAATGTGTGCAGACGGAGAGCCACTTGTGGGGGGGCGAGTCGCCGCCAGCACCTTTATTGCTGGGGCGAGAGCTTGTAGGTGAGAATCAGAGTCCACCTGCCCAGCAATAAAGGGCGCGGCGACCCGCCCCTGCAAGTATTTAGTAGAATTAAATCCGCATGGAGGGGGCGAAGTTTGCCCTGACTGTGGTCAAGATTATGTCCGTGAAAATGGTGGGGTGAGGAGAAAGCGATTTGACTAGTTGCGCCCCGACTTATTTCTTAGCGACTGGCGCAAAGTGAAGAAAATTGAAGCAATGCAAGAGTAGCGAAATCTCAAGAGCGAGTTTTCTGGTACGAGTCAGTTGATCAAAGGCCGACAGGAGAGGACTTGATCCTTAGCGTACAGTTTTGCTTTTTCGGTACGATGACCCTAATACTGACGTGCCCAGCATTACCCCTACCATGCTTAAGAAGCACAAGCAGGAATCGTCGAATTACTTCAGTAGTAGCAAGTGCTTACACCTGACTCAGGTCTCAATCATTTTCTTGTCATAACTGTGGGTAGCTTGATGACGACAAGAATCTTCTACTTCGTTAGAAGCACGCCTTAAGACAGAAACTTGATGAGATATCTTTACAAAACTTAACGCTGTGTTTACTATGAGTATAGTTACTCAAGTAACTCATTATTTATTTCAACACTGCAATTATTCCTATTATGACAACCACCTTACAAAGACGCGAAAGCGCCAGCGTATGGGAACAGTTTTGCAACTGGATTACCTCAACCGAAAACCGCCTATATGTAGGCTGGTTCGGCGTATTGATGATCCCAACATTGCTAGCTGCCACCACCTGCTTCATCATCGCATTCATCGCCGCGCCCCCCGTTGACATCGACGGTATCCGCGAACCAGTAGCAGGTTCTTTAATCTACGGTAACAACATCATCTCAGGTGCAGTTGTACCATCATCCAACGCGATTGGCTTGCACTTCTACCCAATTTGGGAAGCAGCATCACTTGATGAGTGGCTGTACAACGGTGGCCCTTACCAGTTAGTAGTATTCCACTTCCTGATCGGCGTATTCTGCTACATGGGACGTGAATGGGAACTATCCTACCGTCTAGGTATGCGTCCTTGGATCGCAGTTGCATACTCTGCACCAGTTGCTGCTGCTACAGCAGTATTCTTGATCTACCCACTAGGACAAGGTTCATTCTCTGACGGAATGCCCTTGGGTATCTCTGGAACATTCAACTTCATGTTGGTATTCCAAGCAGAACACAACATCTTGATGCACCCCTTCCACCAACTCGGTGTTGCTGGTGTATTCGGTGGTTCACTGTTTTCCGCCATGCACGGTTCACTCGTAACCAGCTCATTGGTACGTGAGACAACCGAAACCGAATCGCAGAACTACGGTTACAAATTCGGACAAGAAGAAGAAACCTACAACATCGTTGCAGCACACGGCTACTTTGGTCGTTTGATCTTCCAATACGCATCATTCAACAACAGCCGTAGCTTGCACTTCTTCCTAGCAGCATGGCCAGTAATCGGCATTTGGTTTACCGCATTGGGTGTCAGCACAATGGCGTTCAACCTCAACGGATTCAACTTCAACCAGTCGGTAATCGATTCACAAGGTCGGGTAATCGGAACTTGGGCAGATGTATTGAACCGCGCCAACCTGGGTATGGAAGTGATGCACGAGCGCAACGCTCACAACTTCCCACTAGACTTGGCAGCAGTAGAAGCTCCTAGCATCAACGGCTAATTAAAGCATTAGTCTAATACAACTCGCGCTCTCCTTAATGGGGGGCGTTTTTTACATGGCTTGGTAGTTTAACTCACACTCAGAATTAGCATTTTCACTAAAAGAAGATGCAGCCCTTAGCGCTCTGTGTTCTTGATTCTGGCGAAATAGGCTAAGACTGAGGCGAGAAACATAGCCACTGTCCGCCTATTGTTCTCCCCAACTCTCACGCTGCATTTGTACCTCTAGAGGTTACTGAGATAGGGGAGATAGTAATCTATTTATTACTTGGGGTGGACGTGAAATTTACTGCCACTGCTGCTGCCACTTCTGACCTTGCAATCCATGCGGCGAACATTTCTGACCTACCGTCATCAGGAGCAGTGTAGCCATAGATCGATTCATCTGTCTGGTGCAACACAACCGTGTTTCGCGCGTCGGGTGTTGCTTAGAGATTGGCTTTGAGTCAACACTCAACTACTGATGTAAATTTTCAGCGTCCTGTTTAACTAACTTAAGCGCCGCAGAATTCATGCAGTAGCGCTGACCAGTTGGCGCGGGACCATCGTTAAATACGTGACCGAGGTGAGCATCGCACGCCGCGCACAGCACTTCTGTCCGCCGCATGAACATTTTGTTATCATCCTCAAGTTTTATGTTCTCTTGATTGAGCGGAGATGTAAAGCTTGGCCACCCCGTTCCCGAATCATACTTAGTCTGGGAGCTAAACAGGTCATTACCACAGCAGACACATTTGTATGTGCCTGACTCTTTATTGTTGTAATACTCCCCCGTAAATGGTCTTTCTGTTCCCTTTTTTCTCGTTACTTTGAACTGTTCTGGCGTGAGCTGCTTAAGCCACTCGGATTCTGATTTTTGGACTTTGTTAATCATGCCAATTCACACCTTTTTACTAACTTATATTCCGTTCTAGTCTGCAATAAACGGTGGGTTGATTAAAGCGAATCACCCCACTGCTTGATCCTAAAAGTTACATTGGCTTTGCCGAGGTACGGATTTCCGCAAGTAGACCTAGGTCAAAGCAATCCGTTCACTCACTCATCACTTGCTCTTGACTACCTAGCGATTTGGACAAGTAATCATCCCCGACTTCGATTTATATTTCTGTTGGCACTTTACTGGCGATCTCATAAGGTCTGCTTTTGTACTACAAAAAGTAAATGTTTGTATTATAAAAACCCTGTTTTTTGAGCCGATAGGAAAATTCCGTGCGAGTGCCAAGTAGTGGCGATGGGTGTGGTGCAACTTGCACCCCAAATTTTAGCATTTTGTGTGCCAGCGCGAAGCCACAAGTGAGGCGCATTCATTCTCCCCTCTGCTACCTATTAAGGTGGGCGAATAGTCTTTTTGAGGCGGCGGGGGAGCAAAGCGTTCCTGCGATAACTTACGCCGCTTCTGTGTTTAGTTGGGTCGCGTCCTGGGGGGAAGTAATAATCTCTTTATTACCTGGGGTGGACGTGAAATTTACTGCCGACTTAGCTTTATCCCATAAATACCTTGTGGCGTGAGTACTTGCTACCCACAGCATTACTGCGCCCATTCTTCAAGTTGTTACACACCCTGAAGGCTTTAGTTGGAATCCTCCTCCGCGCGGCTAACACTTACAATGGCGCTCGACGCTGACACCAAAAACTAGTTAGTTTGAGAGAGTTGACAGACTTACTTAAAACTCTTGTAGTAGGGTTCACTTGTAACAGTAGGAGAGTGTTAAATGGGAGAGGCGAAGCGCCGTTCGTTGTTAGACCCAAACTTTGGCTTAAACAAAAAGATAGAGTTAAGGGATGCCGATGGGTTTGTGAGCCAACAGGTGGTCTCGTTTGCCCGACAAAAGCTATTAGAGTCGGGTCGGGGGGTTGTCATTTTAAGGGACAGGCTAGGCTATATTCCACTAGCAGAATTTACCAAGCAGCCAGAGGCTTATAATCTGGTTTCTACATACGACACGACTAATTCCATTCTGTCAGTGACACCGCCCAAAACTGAAATTCGTATGGAGATGATTCGAGGTCAGATGGAGCAGCTAGCAGAAAAACATGGGATGCTTTCTTTAAATATTGAAACCCCGTGACGCAGAGAATTGTGTCACACAAGCCAGAAAAGAGGAGACTTTTAGCTAGTGCCTCGCTTACACGAAAAGCAATGCAAGCGTAATTCGCATCTGTTTGGGTCACGTCCGCTCAAGTGAAGTAATAATCTATTTATTACTGGGGGTGGACGTAAAATTTTCCGGCTGTGATGCTGCTGCTATTTCATCCCTGGCAATCCATGCAGCGAACACTTCCTCCCTGCCGTCACTTGGGGCAGTGTAACCATAAACCCGTTGGCGATTGCCGTCGCTGCCCTCTCGCCTCAAATACTCAAGTTTCACCCCAATCTTGGAGAGCAGTTTTTGGGCGATCGCTATCGGAGTATCTTTTTCACTAATAGTAATGTTAAGCGCTGCCTTGATGTCCCAGGCATGAGCAATAGCAAGCATTGCCATCCGCACAAGAACTTCATCCGTACTGCGCCATTCTCTATTAGGGGTTAGCAGCTTCATAACTCCCAAGTTTTCTAAGGTGGCGATCGCCACGCTTAATTGACTTCGGTTTAAATCCGGCAGCCATACAGCTCCACCTCCTTTTTCAACCCGATCATGAAGCCGCTTACAATCCCGCCCATTTAAAAACTGTCGCCCAAGTGTCAAGTAATAGTGCAGTTTGATTTGAGCATACCAGCCATGATCGTCTTTAAGTACCAAAGCCGCATCCACCTCTATGCCATAGCGCAGCAATAGTAGGTGCTTGCGCTCTTTATACCGCTCAGACTTTGTTTTAGCCTTCTTCTGTTGCAACTGCTCAAATTCACTGTTTGTTGAATCAGCCGCTGCTTCTACCTCTCGTGCTTCGGCAATTTGATTTTCCTTCTTTGTTTCGGTGACGGCTGCCTTAACAGCATCGTTCACCAATTCCTCTGATTCAATGATTTGGTGTCCTTCAGCTTTCAAAGATTCTAAAATTGATTGGCGATAATGGATCATGCCCATATTCACCCGCACTGCCATCTGCGCCCAAGTTCGTAGTGACATGGGTTGGAAGTCAAGTTCAATATCATCCAACGCCATTTCTTGCAGCAACCTAATATTCGCTTTAGCTAGCTTGTGCTGACTGGCTAACAGGGATTTGACGCTGGTGCTGCCATTGCCAATTTGACCAATACCATGAGGTGCTGCCCAAATGTGCCGATCTACTGGTTCGCGTAGGCGGAATAACGCTTGACGGGCGGAACTTTCAGACTGTACTCCCTGGAAGATCCCCCACACCGAAGTAAAGTGTCCTTTTATGTCAATACTCACCCCAGTTTCAATGCTGGGTGAAGCGATTACAATGTCGTACTGCGGCAGAATAGAGTCTAGATGGGCGATGCAGCCATAAGCAGGATGTTCCGGATCTGAAATTGTTTCAGAATCTATTCGCAGGATTTTTTTATCGGGATACTTTTTCTCTAGATGGGTTTCTAGGGTGCGGCTTCCCCACTTGCTCTTAGTCTTCTGCGCCGAAACTACTACAAAGGGTTTACCACCATTGTTAATATGCCTTTCTAGGGCTGCCACTAGCCCACTTGGGTTAGCGCCTTCATAGTTATAAACACGGCAGCGTTCTTCTGGCCCTGGAAGCCATTCATTCACCACGACATATGGCTCACTATCATACCCAGAAAGACTTCGCACAAAGTCTATACTCAAATCGCTTAAATCCGCATCCGCTAAAAATACCCGACCTTTACCCTGTAGCACGTTGGATAGTAGGGTTTTCAGCTGCGTCATTATGGCGACCCGCGACCGCTGACAAGTGCCTGCGTTTAGCGCGTGCCAAATGACTTGTTCGCATTCGTCCACAATCACAACGCCATCACGCCAAGAATCTGCATTAAACCGCGCCCCGCTTTCTGGATGTAAACTGTCTACACAAAGTCCGTAGCCTAATACTGTTCCCGTGTCTGACGATCTAACTTCGGTAATATAGGGGATGCCGAAGCGAGCGCACAACGCCTCCAATAGCTGCACCCGATGCCCCACGACTAGCACCCATTGACCATCAGCTAGCGCGTCGCCTACAACGCTTTCTAGCTCTTGAGTCTTGCCTGTTCCCTTGGGTGATTTAATTGCAACCAGCTGCGCTGTCTTAGGAATAGTAATTTCTCCTAAATAGCGGCGGTTAACAGTAACATCTGCCGGATAGTTAAGTTGAGTCGTGCTTTTACCCGACCAGGTGTCAAGAGAGGCAGCAAGGGATACCACCCGCTCATACAACGACTCGCCATGAACAAATAGGAAATCATCAACGCCCTTCTCTGGTTGCTGCCAGCTAATTACCCAGATGTTGCTGCCAGAACGACTCAATAGATTCCCAGTCTTGCTAATCGCCTTGTTAACGTTACGAATTGTTTTTCTTTTGGAGTCATGATCGAAGCAGATATAAATACTGCGCCCATTTGTGGCAAAAGGCTTTAACTCTGGGAGCAGGTAGGAGTTACCAATTTTGTTCCCTGCTGCGTCTTTTGGTGTGCGGTATCCGCCATCGATTCCAGGTAGAGCTAAAGCCGCATCCCCAGCAGTCAGCAGCGCTCCTGCTTTCTTCGCTCCTTCGGTGATGGTAATCGGGATATTATTTTCTAATACCCACGCCCAAAATCCCAATGCCTCGCCCGACTGTGTTACCACGATGTTACCTGGCATGGTTTTGTTGTGGCGACGAGCAACCTTTCTCCAGATGTGCAGCGGCACTCGAAGGAAAAATGCCCTGGTGCTTGTCTTGGGCGGATGCTCGTACTTGATCTGCTTGCCTTTTTCATCGCGGACTGGTCTATCTGGCTTGAAGCACCCCCACAGCATGGGCTGCCAATTATCCAATGGGTCAAGTCCATCACACCACCAACCACCACGCTCTGTATGGGTATAACGCCTCAACACCCACGTTGCCAGCCGTCCGGTGTTGGTGCGTGGCAGCAGTGAGGAATAGCAAAGATAGTCGTAGGGGCTACTTCCCCCCATGCTGCGCACATTCAGGCGAATGATATCAGGGTCTACTGCGCTATCATGCCATTCGCTCCAGTGACGCGCTTCGATGTGATCTGGAATGGTTTGAATTAAAGGCGCAGATGATTTTTTTACCTTCACGATCAGCCTCCATGTTGTGTTGAGTCGGAGGCATCACCAATAGAAACTTATTTACTCTTCTCCCTACCGCCAGTACTGCAAACCTTGGGGATGGCTCTAGGAGAGCATCTCACTCTTATATGGATATCTTTGGCACACTAGCCTGAACATCAAGCGACTTGCGCCAGCCCCGTCTTTGTCTCAGGCATTGGAGACGCTGAACGCCAGCGCCAAGCATTCCCCAAAGTTAACAACTACGGGGAGGGGATGACTTGACTCTTGTTCTAGGCTAAAATGAATTTCCATATAATAGATGTGGAACCCCTTGGTTCTAGTTGGTAGCGGCGGGAGTCGGTGGAAGTTTCTCAGGCTAGCAACCGACTCTTATGCCCTTACAAATTAGAAATTCTGTTAGAAGCAGGCAGCGCCAGATTCCTTTATAGGAGTTTGGCGCTTTCTGTGTTGCGATGATTACAGGTATTAATAGGGATACACCTCTCTAAATACAGAACTGCAAACATAAAACCAACTCGAAGCCCTAGAAGAAAGGCGGATTCATAAATATAAGCGTGCACTTGTATACCTACAAAAGACTACCCCCATAAATACTAAAAATCAACCAGGGGGTTTCTGTTGTGACTTTTCGCGTCGCCTCTCTAGTCCCTCCTGAATAAGTATTGCTGCCATCTGAGACAGAGAACGCTGCTCAGAATCGGCTAATTCCTTCACTGCTGCCTTAACCTCATCTGCCATAAAGACAGTTACGGTGGTTTTTCCCATGTGTGACCGAAAAAGTCTCTAATTATCATACCTCCCATCTAATAACATTTAGTTATCACAATACCTAACTAAAACTAACGACTATTGTTAGAATAACAGGCTTAGAGGGTGATTTGCGCGTGTTGGGAGATCGCTCTCACCCCAAAAAGCTAAAAGCCAGCGCCGATCTTTGGACGGACAGCGCCGGCTCTGGCTCCAAACCTACGTTTAGGAGACTTATATAGTATGCACCCACTTGGATATTTTGCCAGCGCCCCTGATGGCACTCCCGATGCTGCCATCCTCAAGGAGATGGTGTCGCGCTACGGTAACTACCTAGAAAGACTGGACAGCGAACAGAAATTAGCACTAAGAGCGGTACTAAGTTACTACCTGTTTTACAAGCTCAAATACTCCAGCCATTACGCGGTCAGTGATGCGATTATTGATGCGATGCCAGAGTGTGCCACGGTATCTATCAGCAAAATTATTTTGACTTTGGAAGGCATCTCCACCGAGAACGCCGAAGGACTGCTCAAGTTTCTGACTGAGCAGCGCCACTCTAGATCTGCGGTGCTGGGAGAAGCAGCGCCCCCTAGCCTAACTGACCTCAAGCACAGTCCAAAGCCACCAGCTGTATTTGACCGACTTACGGCACTGCAAAAACAGCTGCAACAAGTGAGTCGGAATCATCAAACCGAGCTAGATACCTTACTGTTTCAAATGACTACGGATTTTGAAGCAGTTAATAGAGAGCTGACGAGTATTAAAGCGGTAATGTCCCGGCTGTACAGTAATGGCAGCAGCGCCCTTGTGGAGGTAACACCAGGAGGGCAGCAGTAATGGCGACTACTACAAGAGCGGTGATTGACCCAGGGCTAGCCTGGTTACTGCCGATTCCAAAAGACAGTTTTACTATGCCCAAATTCACCTTTAGTCAGGTGGTCAAGCTGCGAAGCAGGGATGTCATCGGACAGATTATTGGTATGGAATTTGCCGCGTCTGGTAGTGCGATTGCGGATGAGATCGGTTGCGGCTGGCACTACACGCTGTTGGCAAGAAACTTTAGTTCCGGCTCGATGCAGACGTTGGTTGAGTTCGTGGCAGAAGCCGACCTGAAATGAAGCAGCGAGAGCATCAGAAGATCACTGCTCTAAACTGACAACTGTAAACAAATCTCGCGGCAAGAGACACAACCGATTGGGAAATGCCCTGACCTGGAGTCGGTTAGGGTTTTTTTTTGGGGCAGAGCAGCGCCGGAGCGCGTTATAGCAGAGGTTATAGTCGCCCACAAAGCTTGACGATGGCAGGCTAAAAGCAAGTCAGCTTAGGGCTAGTTGCAGAGTACAGTACATACTCTGCAATTAGCTCGCACTTGAACTAGTTCAAAGCTTGTCCCTGAGCACACTTTTTCTATATCCACTAGTGCTCGTTCTATATCTACTAGTGCTCGTGACCAGAGTAAATCCACATCGACTCGGTATTGCCTGCTCTCTCAAAGCCGCACTGCTTGTAAAAATTGAGGCGTTGCAGATTTGCGTAATGATCTAGAACGAAAACTCGACGATTGAAAGACCGAATCATTCTGTGATTGTGCAACGCCTCAAGAATTACTTAATTGAATCAAGCTGAAAACTTATGACTGTGCTGTGTGTATTTTCAGTTTAGGCTGTGATACTACTGTAGGCTTGGTTCTGATAGCTGAGACCACAGATAATAGCTTGGGTAATGTTAGACAAATTCCAATGTTAATCAGTGTCAGTAATACACAATCGATCAAAGCCATGTCTTATTCTCCTTCTATGAATTTGTTTGCTTAGTCAAGAATGGCGTTGCAGATTTGCGTAATGATCTAGAACGAAAACTCGACGATTGAAAGACCGAATCATTCTGTGATTGTGCAAAGCCTTGAATCAAGCCACAAAGGACTGTAATAAACATCTGCCAATGTGGACGGATCTTATCCAACCGAGATGGGTTGGATTTCCAATTCCGGGTTCGTTGCTTGTTGAGAAGCGTTGACAGGCTTTTTCGGACTGGATGGATTCCAATGGTACAGATGGTACACAAGGATTCGGTATTGAAAAATCAGCCGCGGCACAACATAGCCAAACCAAATGACTACGATGGCTACAGCAAAGGTGGAGATAAAACCGAAGGCGAAGAAAGTTTCACTAGCTGACATAGGACTCTCCCCAATTCTTTAACTCTAGTCTTGTACTACATTTTGTTTGATCACATCAGTAGTTGCATTAGGATGGAGCCTAGCTGCAATACACATCACCGATCGCTTTTGCTTGACTCCAGAGAGTTCAGGTTTTCTTCTCTGTGACCTTGATCTTTAGATTAGGCGCAAAAAGTGAAAAACTAGGAACGAAAAAGTAACATACTAGGGACAATTTTTTCAAGGGGCGACAAGCGAGCTAAAGTGCTTGCTGTATAAGCTTCATAGCTCTTAAACCTCGCTGATAATATGCCTGCTTATTGCGAATCAAACCGATCAGTTCCTCGACCCATGCTTGACACCCATGCCAAGCAACTATCCAATTAAAACCATATAAACCTATCCAAAATTACTACGTCTTTTTTCAGTTTTACCCTGCTCTTGGGGGCGGCAGACATAAGATTGTTGTCGTTGTAATTTAATTTTTTGACCTTGGATCCAAGCACTAGTCATTGCTAAAGCAATTAAAAAAATTAAACGTACAAGTCTATCAGGGTTGGCTTGAGAACTTTCGCTCATTGTAACCGCCTGTTTTACAATCTTTGAACGCCCGCTTCAATGCCAAAACGTTGAGCATATATTTTGAGGGCGGTGTTTAAGTCAGGAAAATTAGTTAATAAATACCGCGTGCAAGCTTTTCCGCCGTGCGACGGCGGAAAAGCTTGCACGCGCTTCTTTTTCTTGTTTACCCCTGTACTTTCTTTTCCAGTAGGCTCCTAAGTTAAACCGACCAAAGCCACGTTTTTGAGTCACCTTGACGTTGGGGTAAAACTGGCGGACACCAGGATAAATCTCAATGCTACTTAAAGGCTGAAATGAGTGTCTTTTCTCTTGAAAAGTAGTGTCCTTTTTTTGACGGAGTACAAAACCTATATTCTGCTTTTGGAGCCACTGTGCCAGTTCTACGCTGTGAAACTCCCTATCCCCAATCACGATTAATTTGTACTTTTTTAATAAGCGGATTACTGGACGTAATACTTTTTGTTGTTCTTCCAGATTACTACTACCATCTTTCTCTAACAAGCACCAATATATTGGCCACCCTCTTTTTTGATAAATCACACTTACCATCAACACATTATTTTCTTTCCACTGGGTTCTATCCATCGCAATGGTTAATTGTGACCCCTGTTTAAAATGTTGATTAATGATTGCTTCAATCATGGGAAACCACAACAATACTACACTCAAAGTATTCAGTGCTAAAAATCTCTGTAAATGTCGCCTCCGACTATTTTGCTGTATGGGTAATGGTAGTGTTGCCGCCAGTCTTTCTATCCTCACTTGTTTCTGATTTTGTAATAACCACACCAACATTTTCAGAGTGATTAACTGTGCTTGATTCAGGTGTTTTTCTAAAAAGTTTTGGTAGAATGATGCCAGCATTATTACGACGGTCTTGGTCAAATTACGAGACCGTTCTTTTTTACCACGAAATCGCTTTCCACAGACGGGTTTGCTACCCCTATACAGTTCATTCTCAATAAGCACACAAATTTTCCCAGGGGTATGTATCCCCCAAACCTTTATTTGGCTGGGGTTAGAGGCGATTGTCGCCCCTTGAAGACAATTTTTTTTAAAAGAAGATTTTCCGACTAGTACCACCGGCAAGCGCTGACTATAGCAGGAACAGTTGGAGCGGTGTACCTTCCAGCCTGAACAGCCATATCGCTGGTGATTGTAACTCACAGAAGAGGACGGGGAGTCCGCAAGCCCACGCGCTTTTAGAGAAAGACTGAATCATTCTGTGATTGTGCAACGCCAAAATTGACCGCTTTGCTGTCTGCAACCAATATGTGCTGGTGGAAGCCCTGATATTTGATCATTAAGAGTTTCATGAGGCTCTTGCCGATTCCTCGACCCTGATACTCCGGCAGCACCAGCAAATGCGGGTAGTACACTACCAAGTGACCATCAGAAATCGCATTGCCCAAGCCTACGAGTAGGTCGCTATCCTAGGCTGATACGAGCGAATGCGAACTCATCAAAGCATTAAAAAGCTCTGTGGGTTTCAATGCCGCTGACCCCGTTGGCATTGTAAAGCGCCAATATGCTTTCAAGGGCTAGATCGCGCGTTTCAAAGTATTGAATGCCGTTGTTTGTCATCGGGGCAGATATAGCAGCGGTGACATCAGGGATGCTTGGAGGCTGCAACTATTACAGTAACAGGCTCTGACTTGTTACTGTGCCTCCTTATTGCAGAGTAATTGCGCTTGCTCTACAATCCACACGTCCATTGAGCCTAGCTACTTTTACTCCTAAAACTAAACCCCCGCCAATGGCTAGGGGCTGAAGTTTATTTTAAATACCAGCCTTAATAACAGGAGCGGCTAGTGGTTTGTCTATGTATTTATATTGTGTTTCAGATTAAAGCTTGACGAAATGGGGGAAATCCCCTTAAAGAGTAGGGATTTTTCCCCAATCTTTGACTAAGTGCTTGCTCTTGGAAACCAACTCAAGGCTTGCTACAATTCAGCGCATCTGTAAGTGCGATTGCCAAACTATTCTCTACCTGGGCTAGCCAATTATGAACAATGTGGTCTGGATGCCAAAAGCTACCAAAAGTTTAACGGCAGTGGTAGTAATGAAGCCGATTGAGTTGGCAGAAATCACTCAGGCTATTCTTGCATTACGGTCGGGCAAGACTGTGTTGTTAAACTTGACCTTGATGAACCAATTGCAGGCGCAACGAGCAATTGACTTAGTTGCGGGTGCCAATTACTTCATGCAGGGCAAGCAAAAGCGACTTAATGAAAGTGTCTTTTTGTTTACGCCAAGCTGCGTGCAATTAAGTACGTATCCAGTCGCTAGTTGAGTCTTACGGTTGTGGCAAAGCTTACCACAAGCATACCTGATTCCGCCCAAACTCGCCCAAAAACTAAATCTACTAAGCTATCCGCATTGATGCCGATGTCCAAATCGGAGTAGAAGCCGCTGACTGTGCCAGAGGCATTTGGGGTTGAGACACTTGATGAACAACGCTCTCCTGCTTAGTTATTGGGATACAACTGGGCGTAAACAGAAAAATACTTTCAGTGAGCCGCTCTTGATAACCGTCTAATGCATAGATGCCACCCGCAATAAAGTCCACCGCTCGTTGCGCTTGCTCTGGAGTCATCATCGTCAGGTTTAACAACACAGACTTGCCCGACCACAATGCTTGAATCGCCCCAAGCGCTTCTTCAAATGAGTGCGGCTCCATTATCAGCACTTCGCCGTCGATTTCGTTGTCCATTGTTGATTGCATAGGTGTATCGGAAAAGTGCAATTGACAGGTGTAGAACGCTCGCTCAATCGCTGGCTACATAAATACTTCAGTCCAAACTATGAATTACCTAACAAAAGGACGTTTCAAGGCAAACTTACAAATATTTTCTCTAAAAAAAACTTACCTGGACTGCGTTGTGTATCCTACTGTAATTTCACTGAGAAATTTGGCACCACTTCCTTTGCCCAGACAAATACTTCAGTGAATACACGGTAGTACTTTATCGGGGTGATTGCTGTTGTTGGCTGGTGAGGTGTCTCATGCGTAATTTTACTGGGGAATTACGCTCACTTTCCTGCCCAAGCCAATTTTACCTCCGTAGATATACAGAGGACTTCCTCAAGTCTTCTTTGCCAGCAATTCCAACGCGCGTGCAGAGTAATTGTTATTCCATTTGGTTTTATTGCTGCTCCAGATCTTGAGTTGAAACTCACTACAGGTAAGCTAACTCAAAATTTAAACTCCCAAATGGTACACTAAGCAACCAGATCAGCCATTGGAGGAATTAATGACAGAAGCTAAATCGGAAATCACGCTCAAGTTCAACTCACTCCCCGAAGCTGTGCCAGCAGCTAACAAAAAGGTCGAAATAAAGCTAACCGACCAAAACGGAGTTACCTTCACTGCTCTAATCAATGCCAAGAGTTGGCGAAAAGCTGAAACTGATGCGACGACTTTCAGTGATTGGGGTGGGGCAGTAAGCGGTAAGCTGGGGCAACCTACCGACAACGGCTTTGAAGTGGTTGACGCTGGTATCAAGGTTTTTGAGAAGAAGGCGAAGGAAGCCAAGCCAGAAGAAACCACAATTGGTGCGGATGCAGCACCCATCGTGTGACCGAGGCGTGATCTGAAGAGGTTCTTTAGATATGGATTTTGTAGGGACTTGGCATATTTATGAAATGGAGATGTGGGATGAAGACTATTTCAATATGGAGGTTCAAGCCTACATTGAGATCGACTCAAACAATCAGGGAGATTTTCAATTTGGTTTAGTGGCGGGGGGACTGAGCGGCAGAGTTGTTGATGATCTAGATATTGAAGGAAAAAAGAGATTTGAATTCACTTGGTCTGGAAACGATGAATGTGACCCCGCTTCTGGTAGTGGTTGGATCAGATTCAAACAGCCAAATATCTTAGAGGGGGAATTTAGAATTCATGAAGGAGATGATTCTACATTTTTAGCCAAGAGAGCTTAATCTTTGTCACAACACCCAAATGGGAAAACTGTATAAGGGCTGAATGGAACTGCGACAAACATCGTTACTAGGCTCTGTCGCTACGAGCAGAGTTTGTCGGAATTAGCCAGAGATCGTAAACTTCGACTTAACCCGCTGTTTCCTTATCGGGGTTGTCGGCGTTTGTCGAGGTTTTAAAGAAATGCTCAATAAACAACAGGCGGCAGAGTTCCTGGGTGTGAATGTGCGGACGTTGGAGCGCTACACCCAGTCGGGGAAGATCGGCTCCAGGTACGAAAAGGGCATTTTCGCTCGGTCGTGGTTTACGACGAAGAGGAGTTACGAGCGTTCAAAGCAGCCCAGGAGACAAAGACTTATAAGCCAGCGCTTGACCCTAACCCGACAAATCACGACTCTTATGAAGCGGCATTGTCGAAGTTTGTCGAAGGAACACAACCACTCCACCTAATGGAGGGATTAAACCACAAGCGCGGATGTGTTGAAGGCAATACGTGAGGAGCAGGAGATAGACCGCCTCACCGTCCCCATCCATCACAAGCTTACCTTGAGCCTAGCCTACGCAGTGCTTGGTCTGGAATTTCTCGCCTGCGACGAGAGCGCAGCCATTAAGGATGGCACACTTACCGCACAGGTCATTGGTAGGGGCTACCGAGTAAAGCGCACCGACAAAGAAGACTACGTTGATAGCCTTTAAGGATGATGATTAGGATTATCGGTCAGTAACCCAAGAGTTTGAGCAATAGCGCTCAGGCGGTTGTCAGCTGTGAGAAAGATTAAAGAGGTGGATTGTGTAGTAGCGAAAGCGGGTTGAATCCTTAGCACTGATGCCAGCTGTACCGCATCATAAGCGCGTAGAGGATATTGCCCGACCAGTTGACCCGCCGTTTGGGCCAGTGTGGAATCGAGTTCAATGACTTGGTACTGATTATTCAAGTCAGAGCGAAACTCATTCTCCACCTGGGCAACGTCAGCACTCGTTAGACTACCTTCCCGTTGCCTACGGGCGAGAGCGCTGATGACTTCTACCCAAGTAATTCGGGCAATGAATAATAAGTTACCCGTCTGAGGATCTGTTTGAAGCTGAACCCAAGCACTGCCTGTTTCCGAAATGTACCGTTTGACGAGGGCGCTGCTATCCAAAAAGTAGGCAGTCAAAGTAGACCCCGTTCTTCAATGATGATTTCTGATAGGGGCTTACCAGGACATTGACCCAACCTTTGTGCCAGTGAGCGACGGGCTTCTTCAGAGACTGGCTCCACATCGCCCCGGCGCGGGGGAGGTGTGACCAGTCCCGCTGCCACTAGGGATTGAATTATCTGTTCGGTTGACGACGCTGCTTCTTCTGTCAAAACTTGAAGCCGCACAGTTTGCCCATCAGTTAGGGACAAAGGATTTTGGGGGCGCAGTACCCCGTTTGAGTAGACAGCAGTAATAATTTCTGACATAGTTGGCACACGGCGAGTGCGAAGCGTTGTTACCTGGCTCTCTTTAACCTAGCGTCCCCTTGGGAAAAGTTGCTGCTAGTCTAGGGACACCGCTGCTCTGACTATCGCTAACTCTTGCATCACGGTTCACAAGGCTCTCACCCTTGAATCTTGGAAAGCAAATTATAGCCCAAATCGCTTCAGCGGCAGCAGGCATAAGCAAAAATCATCAAAAATGCCCCAAACCCTGATGATGTCGTGGAGGGATTGATAAGCATGGCTTAAGTGGGGCTTAAGCGGTGAGTGCCGACTACGATAAATCAAGGCTTTGACTCTTCTATTCCACGAAATACTGATTTCGTGTAATCTGGTGATACGTGCAAGATGAGTCCAATGAAAGTTGCAGGCAACGGGCAGGGAAAAATTCTCACCCCAGATGAGTTGAGGCGGCTATTTACTAAGGGGTTGCTGACAGAACGCGATCGCGCTTTGTTTGGCATCTGCTTATTCACTGGCTGTCGTGTGTCTGAAGCCCTAGCGCTCCAAACCACAGATATTAAAAGTGGAACATTGACTTTTAGAAAGTCTACCACCAAAGGCAAGCTGAAAACCCGCGTGGTAGATATCCACCCAGACCTGGCGATACTGCTTGCCCTGTACCAGCCAGTCAAAAGTGGGGCATTGTTCCCAGGAATGCGGGGGCGTACTCTTACATTGACTCGGTTCATGGCAGACAAGATTTTAAAGTCTGCAAGCTTTCGGGTTGGTTTAGAAGGAGTCAGCACTCACAGTTTTAGAAGGACTGCCCTCACGATGATGTCAAGCGCCGGAATCCCGTTGCGGGTGATTCAAGAGATATCCGGTCACAATGACCTGGGGACGTTGCAGCGTTATCTGGAAGTTTCCCCTGAGCAGAAGCGTAATGCTGTGTCGGCGATCGGTTTTTGAAGGGAAACAGTGAAGTATGAAGTGCGAGTCTGGGTTTGATTGCTATTCAATGACTGGGTTTGCTCTTGAAGATTGCCCAAATTTTTTTAAGTGTGGCAATTTTAGGGGCGATGCTACTCTCGATCAGCTTTGCGATCTCGATCTCGTCTGGGAAGATATTTGTTGTAATGATATTTGTCCAGAATGCGGAAATAAAGGAATTTTGACCATTGGAGAATTTGTTTGCGATCTTGACTTGACTCTTCCTTCAACTCTTGATGATATTAGATTCGATAATTATTGCCCGACTTGCTTTTGGCAAGGCTCAATTTTGGATTCTCATATTGGGTTTCTGATTTGGAATCGAGACCGCGATCCAAGAGCAGAAGGGACAAAGTAAGGTTTTATGCCCGCCCGACACTTTGCAATGTGGAAGCCAGTTCGCAGTTGTGACGCATGACTATGGATGAATCAAGCACATTGGAGGCTTATCAAGATAGTTTTATTGATTTATTGAGCTTTGTACCAGATGGCAATAGTGCAACTAGCTATCTAATACTTGCGGTACACCTACCTAATGGCGAATGCTTTGTACCAGTAGTAGGAAGCTTTAAAAGACGTGAAAGAGCAATTGCTTATGGCAAAAAACTAATCGATTGGATTTTGTCCAACCCAAAAAAGATAGCTGATTGGGGTTGTGGCTATAACACTTGTGACCTGGGAATTACAATTCATAAACGAAAAAAAGAGTTTTCACCAACCTCGCCCTAAAAGGGACGAGGATTGCCTAAACCAATTTGGGTAACGCAAGTGGTGAATAGCCCATTGAGACACAGCTTAGTACGCACATCCGAATGTTTCGCTAGTTCGGACTTTCTGCAAGCCTGATTGGTGCAGGCGTTAGGTAAAGCTAAGACATCTTGGTTGTGTTGGGCGAAGCGACTAAAACAAATGATTGGGTTATACCAAACTATGCTACGTATTCCTGTTGTCGATTCAAATCACCAGCCACTAATGCCCACTACTAGCGCCAGGGCTAGAAAATGGATTGAGTCCGGCAAAGCAATTAAACGTTGGTTAGATTGCGGTCAGTTCTACGTGCAACTCACGGTAGCGCCGTCAGGTTATGACACCCAAGATATTATTGTTGGGATTGACCCAGGCAAAAATTATTCGGGAATTGGGGTTCAATCCGCCCGATTTACGCTGTACGCAGCACACCTGATTCTGCCTTTCAAAATAGTGCGCGAACGGATGGACAATCGCCGTTTGATGCGGCGAGGTCGTAGAGGACGAAGAATCAACAAGCGAGCTTTCGGGGGGAAGCTTCCCCCCGAAACGTCGCGCCGCAAAGTTGAATTTCCCAAACGCGCTCATCGTCAGAAGCGATTTTCCAATCGACGACAAGGTAAACTTCCCCCATCAATTCGCGCCAACCGTCAACTTGAACTCGCGGACAATTCCGGAGGTTGCCTCCGGAATGTCTTGTCGCGAGCTACGCTTAGAATCGTTGCCGAATTATGCAAAATCTACCCAGTCTGTGAAATTCGCTACGAATACATTCGAGCAGATGTAGACAAAACATCAGGACGCAGGAGGGCGAAGTCGGGCAAAGGCTTCTCACCAGTAATGGTAGGACAGCGCTGGATGCTCGAACAATTAAGTAAAATTGCCCTTGTTGTTAAGGTTGAGGGCTATCAAACAGCGCAGACGCGCAACCACCTTGGACTAGTAAAGAACAAAGCAGATAAGTCTAAACCTGAATTTAACACTCATGCAGTTGATGGCTGTGCAATTGCGGCATCTCACTTTGTTGAATATCGCAAATATCACAGACTTGACATGGACGGGGCTAACTGGTTTGGCTCTGTGATTATTACCACGTCACCATTTTTTGTGATTCGTCGTCCACCTTATAGCCGTCGTCAATTGCATTTGATGGTTCCGGCGATTGGTGGAATTCGGCGGAAATATGGCGGCTCTATAACTCGTCATGGCTTGAGAAAAGGTGATTTAGTCCATTCTCCCAAGGGTATTGGTTATGTCTCAGGAGACACTGAAAAACAAATATCTGTCAGCAACGCTAATTGGAAACGATTAGGACAGATTGCTTCTAGTAAAGTAACTTTAATCCGTCGTTCAAACGGGTTAGTTGTTGCCTAGAAGACACCTGTAAAGCCGCCCTCCACGTTGTTAAAGGGCGGGGTTTCCACCCACATTTTCTGATGAAATCACTCAAATACAAAAAGCAATGGCAGTAGTAACCATGAGTAAAAAATGGTCTGATGAATTATGGAATCCTGAGTACAGATGCAAACACTGTACTGCTCCTTATGAGGGGTATCATTACTACCGAGATAGCGGAACTAGGGAATGGTTTTGCCCAGATTGTGGCAAGGAGTTGGGCGGAACTAAGGTAGAGAAATTTGAACCTTTTCCTTTTGTGACGATGATGAAGGGGATGAATTCTGATGAGAATTAAGGTGAAATCTATAGAATACGAAAGATACAATCTTACTATTTACGATAATAGTAGCGATTCCCCTCAAAATGGCCCTTGGTATCTTGTGGCTATTGAAAATAGTTTAGGCAAGGAATTATTTACCAGAAGTCCTTTTCAAAATGTAGATACCGCGCTTGCCGAGGGAAAAAAGATAGTTGACAGAAAGTTTTTAGGTAAAGTTGAAGCCCAATTTTTTGTGGAAATTTATACTTCTGAGACAAGCGACTACATACTAAGTTTCGTAGGTGAATCTTTAGCTGCTCTGTACGATTATGAACGTGCTTTAACAAAATATCGCTCGGATAATCCAATATTTGATATTCTCCAACCTGGGCAGGATATATTGTTGGAACAAGGAAAATTTTGCTTGGATGACGATTTAAGCCTGTTAGTTTATGAATAACGTCAGTCAGCTAAAGCCGCTGCATAATCTAGGGCAGCTTTACAAGCGCCCGTAACGTCCAGTAGGCGTGAAACTGGTGAAACTTATCGACCATCGCACCAAAGCATAGGCGTTTCACCCAAGAGCATCTGTCGTAGTGACGCTGCTACCCAACGACAGCAGCGCTTGGTATTTACCTACTTGAAATGCATGAGTATAGTTTGACGTGGACTGCGATCGCAATCGCGTAAACTTACACAGCATTTTCATTGAGATTGAACACTACAGTTTCCGCGATCGCACTGGGGCATTAAAATCATGCACAAGGCAAGATAAAAGCATGAATAAATCAGGAGCCAAACTACTTCCATCAGGAGGCTTAACAATTACACTATTACTTTGTGGATCAACTCAGTTAACACTCTTTTCATAAAATCCCAGCCCAGATTCATGCGTTCTTCACCCGAAAGCTGAATCTACCACTTAAGCTTTGTATATATACGGAAGATAACTATTTTAAGCTTTATAAATTAACAGACAGAACGCCTTTAGAGATTATTCTAGAGGCGTTTTGGCATTTATATAGACTTGCTTAATTGGGTTAACAAAGCTATTGGCTACGGCGTTAATGGCGCTCGCGCTTCAAGTTCTAGATTCTGGACAAGATAGCGGTGGCTACTATTGGTACAAAGTAAGTTTCCCGAATTCAGGCGCGGTTCGTTGGGTAGCAGCTCTACTCATCACCGTTGATTAATAACTCACGACAATTCTGCTAAAAATATCAACCAAGCTAGAAGTTAATCTACATTAAATACGAATAGATACTGGTATTAAGTGAGAGCAATTTTTCATCAATTCTCAATAAGATTTTTCAGGAATTAGGCTGGGCGCGACTTGGAAGTATTTAGTAACATCTGCCAAGCGAAAAACGCATTTTTGGCAATAGTTTCAAGCGATTAGTCCTGATTTCTGGGTGAAGAAAAAATTTATCTGATGGCAAAAATGCGGACAATTTATGGCGAGTTTGTGACAAATTGATGACAATTTGTTGGCAAGTTGCGGACAATTTGTGGCATCACTTTTCAGTCTATTGCATCGAATTATCAACAATCTCTAAAACTTCGCTCCGCTTGCCAAGTTCTGCCAACTTATTGCCACATTTTTGGCACAGAAGTGGCACCGATGTGGCAAAAATGTGGCGTTTGAAAATGTCGAGCAAAGTGTTGCCCAAAAATAGAGTAATGTGCCTACAAATTTTTCCGGTGGGGGTTGGGGAGGCTGCCTCCCCATTCTGGCGGTCACGGGGGTAAGGCTTGGAAAGAGCGCGGAACGTTATGCGCGGGGATCTGTTGGTTCCGATGAATTGTCTTGTTGTGTTGAACGTTCCGCGCTCTTTCTCTTCGCCAAATGCGTCAAAAAAACTTGCAGTAAGATTTTGGGCACTGGTGCGCAACTTTTTCGGGTGGGGTTTGCGTCGGTTGCCTTCATCCCCAGCGTGTGAGGTATAGATAGTAGTATGGCTGCTGAGCTTTCAACCTTACTCTCAGGGCGTTCATCCAAGAGTTAAAACCATGACTGTATACTACGAACTCTCAGATCTGAAGCTAAAACCAGTACCCCTCACCACCACTGCTAGTGATACTGAGAGCTGGCACAGTGGTGAAGGGAATGAGGTGCAATTCGCCCTGTGGCGTAAGCTGACTAACAACCCTGAAGCTTGGGAATGCAGTTTTGTCAGTCGCACCGAATGCCGCGTGTCAGCTTGGGTGAAGTATAGACTGCTGCCAGATTATGCGCCCCTACACCAGCAACAAAAAAAGAAGCGCTCAACTTGGGTCTGGCTAGCATCTATCAGTGTGACTGAATTAGATGTGACTCAGACTCTAGCAGATGGGTATCACTTCTTCAACCTGAAACACGCACAGGGATACTGCGAAACTGTGGCGCTGATGATTTGTGAACAACTGGGCATTCCGTTCCCAAGTGCTGGGGCAAGTATTCTGGTTGACCGCGATGGACACCCAATTACTCGTCACTGCCGAGTAGTGTTGGCATCTGGTACAGAGGTTGTAGTATTAAATTTCGGGTGGTATGAGTTTTACTTGCCATCCACTAGCCTTAACTTCAAACACTCACCATTGGGGGATATGCAGGTACGTCCTACCGTGAAGTACATTGATGCCAATCACAACTGGAAGTCAGTCCCGTGCTGTGAAGTTAGTGTGGTTGATAAAGATAACTTATGATTTTCAGTGTGAGCGATTAAAGAATGGCTGTTTTTTTCCCCAATTGGGGAATCAAATACGGCGCATGAGGTGCAAAAAACTTGCAGTAAGATTTTGGCGTACTGTGCGGTAAAAACAAAAGCATTCCAAGGAAGCGATGAATTTAAAAATTTAACCGTCAATTAAGATCCAAGGGCTACACAGATAACCTCTAGTACACGGTTGCATGAATTTTTGCCAAATTTAGAACGGCTCGCGGCTGTCCCCACCAGAAAGCCGCGAACCAGAAAGCCTCTCAATCAAAAGCCCTCCGACTGCTTAAGTCAGAGGGCTTTTGCTACTCCAATGAGTCCAAGACGTTAACTAAAACCTTGAAGGCTGCATAGCAACTTGTTTAAATCTTCACCAATTGTTGAGGTCAAGCCCTCGGTCTATTAGTACGCTTCGGCTACATACATTACTGCACTTCCACCTAACGCCTATCAACGTGTGTTCTCCACGTGACCTTACTGGCTATTAGCCATGAGAGTACTCATCTTGAGGTGGGCTTCCCACTTAGATGCTTTCAGCGGTTATCCACTCCGCACTTGGCTACCCAGCT
>QQTW01000370.1_pt1 | contig 27693 bp, 35 predicted proteins | sample 1904831 | NCBI WGS metagenome assembly QQTW01 (sample SAMN09435610, study PRJNA476489) | Subsurface metagenome, whole genome shotgun sequencing project. | reverse complement strand
CCTCAAACCGGTTTCAAAGTCGGTGTCCACTTCATACCGCCAGGTTTCGCGATGGACGATCCGATCCCAGCAGCGCCACTACTTCCGATCCTAGCAGCAACGTTACCCCAATCCGTGCCGGTGACAGATTTCTTAACTCCCTCTATCATTCCACCTAGATTCGCTTGACCGGCCTTCAAGAAATTCTCCGCTCTCCGCCCTGCATTTGCTGCATCATCAATCGTGATTCTCATCTGGTTATTGTTGTTATTCTGATTCCCATTCGCTTCCGTGTCCGGCTGTGGTGTCACGCGTTGTTGACCATGCCCATTATCCTCTTGATTTATCTGGTGACTCTTCACACCCTCGGTGCCAGGAACGGGAAATACTTTCGGAGCCTCCCATCCGAGGTCATCAATCTCCTTTTTCACCTCCTCGGTTCTTTCTTCGGCCAGGTTTGCGCATTGACGCGCCAGTTTTTTCAAGGTTGTCTTTTTGGGTTCGTCGTGGAAGTTGCCTCGGAGGTAGCGTTCGACGAAGATTTCGCTGGCGTAGTCACTCCATTTATGTTGTGTTTTGGTCTATTTTTTTTTTTTCAGATTCGAGTCAGTGATCTGGATACTGACTGGATCTGTCTTTTTGCTGTGTTCTCTAAGTTCCTGTCGTGGTCACAGAAGGTGTCCATGCCATTGAAAACAAGGGAAAAGAGTAGTAAGTAATAGAAAATGGGTTGGTATGGAAGTATAGAATACAACGAGGGGGATGAAAAGCTAAGGCGGGAGCGGGATTACTATATCATTTTTGTTTTGGATATATGTAGAACTTACGAGCCATTTCATGCAGAACTCAATCTCCCTCAAATATGTCAACGGGTATTGATGGACCGCGACACTCTTGGACTGCGTCAACACCTCAAGTTCTTCACTGCTGACGAGTAACGGCCGGCGCAAGTTCCAGTTCAGTTGTGTCTCTTTGCCCAGTTTCCGGAGATGTTGGGAGCGGATCTTATCATTGTACTCGCGCTTGAACCGACGGGTCTTGAGGTACGCTGTGGCGGATCCGGCGATGGTGATGGCAGAGCTAGGGATGATCCAATAGAGATGTGAAAAGCCTTGAGGTTGGGATGATGGGTTGCTATTCACGTTGGCGTGCTGGCTGGCGGGAGAGTTGGATCAACTCGAGTATGAGAAATGGCTCTTGTGAATATCAAGTACTCCAGAGGAAGAACAACGCGGGAGAGCGTCGATTGGGATAGGGTCATCTCGCCAATACAATTCCACCGAAACTTATCAAGATCAATAACGTATATAGCATCAAGACAGACGAGGCATGGCATTTATATGACGCTCTCCTCTCGGCGTCTAAGAATGTAGAGTACTAAGCTCGGAAGATAGAGAAGTCGACCTTTGAAACCATGACTGCAAAGTCAAGAAATGCATCAAGAATTGTTCAAGTTTGAGTGTCCCTGGTCTCAAGCATGGTCGGTCGTAAAGCTCGAGCCTTCCGAGTCTTCTGCAAGAAGCTTTTCCCGTCCGCTTAAAGCACTTTTATCATAGACGATTTTGCGTCCTCCAACGTTTCCGAGGTGGACCCTACTTCAAGCTTGACATCGAATCATTCGGTCCGTCTTAACCGGTCGATCAGGATCGGAGCTAGAATCAGTTCACTTTCTTTTCACATCGTGGCTCCTCCAACCAATGAACCTGCTTAACTTGACCAACGGCACATCTTCCATAATCTTTTTGCTATTCCAGCTTAACCAGATAAGTTATTGACAGCATCCATAAGTATTAAGAACAGCATGTTTTTGATAGAATGAGTTGGCGAGCTCCAGGAGCCATTAATGAACTCCTCGACTGCCTCCCTATAAGATATTTATCACGCTTAATCATTTGCAGTTCGAGGACCAGGGCCGAGTTTCTTGTTGAGGTTTGCTTGTGTAGAGAGGATGCCTGTGGAGATAGTACCTCTTGCAGGTACGATAGATACGACATGAGTTCGAGAGACACTAATTTTTTTCCAGATTGAGAAGAATGGATGGATGGATGGAACATGAAAATATATGAATTGGGCACGGTAGAGGTAAAGACTATGAACGAGACCTCAGCTTCATCCACCCGCTCGTCCCACTCTTTTCACGCTGCGGGGTACCATCACCACCAAGTATTCTTCTCGTTTCCTGGTCATTGTCGTCGTCATCCTCATCTGGCACTTCGCTCTTTGTTCTTCTGTCCACTGATCCCATCTGACTGTTGCTATCACCTCCCCCATCGCCAATAGTTCTCGTCGTGTTCTTGCCTGGTTGCTGCTTGTCCCCATTCGCTTGCTTCATATCACGATTGGCCCCGTCAGGGGGACCACCCCCACTAGGACCACCGGCATGTTCACCTTCCACATCATTCTCCAACACCTCCCATTCCAACCCCGCCATATCCGCCACCAAGAACGACTTGAGCTGATCGACCGTCTTGACGATCGGGCCGTTCAATTTCCACCCGCGCATGAACTCGATGCCCTCGGCGCTGCCGAGAAACGAATGAGCGGTGCCATGCGAGTAGTAACCCATTGCATTCGGCTCTTCATTTCGAGAGGCGCCTTCACCTCTAGTTGCCTGCGTTGGTGTCCGTTGGGTAGTATTAATCGGAGACAGGAGTGTTGTCGAGGAAGGTGAGACCAGCAAGGACCATAGATTCTTCCCAATCGAGCAGATTTCATCCCAGGATTGACTCCCGATGTTGATCCCTTGGGTTCGACACGTCCAGGCCACATCCCAGGCGAGGAGTGTGACGCCTTCGATGAAGAGGGAATGAGCTCCGGGATCGTCTCGGGCGAGTTGTGGTAAAGGTCTGTCGAGCGAGAGCGGGCGAGGGCGGGGATGAGATCGGGTGTTGCCGTTGTGGTCTCGAGAAGCGGGATGGGATTCCGTCGAGCCCTGATAGATAGCAGGACGACTAAGGTAAGATGCGGAGGGGTGATAGATGGTAGGAACAGGATGGTCGTGATGAGGCAGAGTAATCTCGGCGGGGAGTTGCAGCGAGAGATAATGTGATGCGAGCACCAACAAATGACAAACATGCGCGAAGGAGGTCGAGATTTGCGCAGGAGGTGCACCTAATTCATGATTGTATTTAGCTTTGAGCTAGTCTGCTGCTAAGAAGAGTAGATAATGGCATTTATACCATTCAGGTCTTTGAGATCCACGATGCCTACTCCGCCGATTACATACTCGTCTCTCATCCCCTCGCCCCGCTTGCGCCGTCGCTGCCGAAGACCATATAGCTTCGCCACCTCGCGACAGAGAAACACTCGCGACTCGGCGGTCTTTTGATGCTGCTGATCGGCGCGGTACGCGGTGCGCTTGGTTGTCTTCTCGACCGAGTCTAGCGTTGCTCGGCGTCGAGTCGACAGATTATGTGTCGCCGAGGCATAGTCGGTCCGTCGACGAGCCACGGCTGCTTTCAACGTCGCTAGCTCCGTCCTCGCTTTTTCAATCTCGCTCCGGAGAGTGTCCGCCTGGGCTTGGATCTCTTGAGTGTGCAGTTCCGCTTCATGGCGCTGCATCGAGGCCCGGAAGACGTCCCATCGAGTTGCAATATCCGTTGAGGTGGCCCTGGGTTGTTGGCCATCACTACCGGAGAATGTCGGAGGTAGTTGACTTCGAGAGACCACATCTTCAACTTTTCGGCTTAAAGACTCTCGTGCGAGTAAATGTCTGGCATGCTCGACTCGGAGCTCGTACAGCGAGTGTCGTGCGCAGGCCGGGCATTGGAAGGGGAGCTTGCTGCTTGACGATCGAGAACAAACGGCGCACTGCATGGTGCAACCTCCCTTGCTGGGAGTTACCTTGTCAGTTGCCTACGGATGTTGAGATAATCATGGCTCGAAATTTTCCAGTCACGACCATTGTGATCTTCGACATTCATCGAGGATCCGGATGACGCCTGCTGGAAGTCACTCACAGTCCGTCCGCTTCGAGTTTAGCGTAGCGTCGCGAAGTCACGAGGGCGAGCATCACCACGTGACCACTTAACGCGTCAAGTCGGCACGATAGGCGTTGAACGTGAAGATGTTTGTATGAATGTCAGGTAGCCAACAATAGCGAAATGTAAATCTTTTCAGAGCTTCATACAGCTGCTACTTCACTCATGAGCACTCCTTAACGGGCCTCAGGTGACTGCTAATCAAATGGACTCCCACAGTAACCAAGAACAACCAACCAAGACCAGGCAACCCGACATTACTATGGACGCACAGGACCCACTTCCATTTGGGGACGCGTTCAGCAGCACTCCCAGCAAAGTGAAGACCCAAGACGGTCCTTCAGCTCAAGCTACAGACCAACCGCCACAACCAGAGCCGCCAGCAAAAGCGAACAATCAAGACGAAGCAAAACAACAAGAAGATGAACCAGAGACATCAGAAAACGAAGCTGAACCTAAACCATTCAATCCAAAAGATGGCATTCCCCCATTCGATTGGCAAGACCTGGAAACACGCTACATGCAGGCCATGCGAGAGCAAGATGGCATGCAATCAGCTATTCATGACGAATTTGGACGGATGATGAATGTAAATTTTCATCTTCATTTCTACGTTCCACGCAATGTTGGAAGTTGCTGATAATTGAATTCAAGTCATTTGGAGTTTGGGCACAGACGGCTGTCGTGCATGAGAATGAACGTGGACGGAGACGGTAGGTTTATTTTCTACTTCGGTACTGATAGGAATGGATGTGGTACTTAATTAATGAAATAGGCTTAAGACAAGAATGTATCATGTTCAGCATGCTGAGGCTAGCCTGTTGGAGAAAAGGGATCACTGTATGTTTTTGATCAATGATTTATGGGAGCAAACGTGCTTATAGTGTTTGGTGGCAGATCTGAAGGTCGTTCAGGCATTTGAGAGCGCTCTTGCTTTGCTATCTGGACCTTGATCTCAAAAAATTATGTTTGGTGCTTAAGACGCGGAAGATGCTGGAAGAGGCTATATCAACAGCTTAATTATGAGACGATGGTCAGGGCCTCAAAGCAGGCGTGGACAGGTATCTTGCGGCAGCTATATTGGGAGCCCGGATCAGACATCTAATGTCAAGGAACGAGGTCAAGCCCGGCTCGGTTCAGGACCTGGTGGCGATTCATTCCCTGAAGCTGTTGGCTTTAACAACGTTCAGTCTCAAACATGGACCAACGATTTGTTGCTCTGGGATTGACGCCTTATGCTTGATGCGACAACGGGACTTTTTTCCACCTTGAATGTGGGGTCCATATCAGTTATCGAACAACGAGAAATAAGCTATCGTTATTGGAGATAGATGAATCATGACTTGAACGATTGAAACCCTGAGACTTGAATATTGACGGTTTCATTTTAACACACTGCTTCCCCTGCTGTTGGTGAATATATCTTTCCCACAAATTACATCAGCAGTTTTCAGAACCAGTTCAGACCTTCTCTAAGCTCTACACAAGATGTAACGTAAGATAGTCAGAACATTAGGAATTTGAGAACTGAAGTCAACCTACGACTCGTAGAAGCCGTAGAAATTCGAGAAGGTCACGAGCGAAAGTCCCTAAAGACCCTTTACGGGCCGACCTCAGTTTAGCCCGATGTTTAAAAGGGGAGAATCTTGTAACGAAGAGACTGGAAGTATTCGACTGCCCTGCCATTGATGATGCATCCATTCCCATCAGAGGAGAGTTGCTATGGCTAACCCTATAGAGTGAAGTGAGACGGAAGACTTATCAGTCGGAACTTCAACGAACAAATGATAATTCAACGTTTGATTCGCAGACAAACACTCGCTTCGGCAGTTGATTAATATACAGCGATTATGGAAGTCAGAAATGAAATGCATGATCAGATACCAGACAACGCCGCACATAGTTTTCCGCAAAACTGATGATCAAAAACACCAACACAACGCTATTCACCGCCCCATTCCGTACCAGAACAATTTCCCGAGTCTGCACCAAGCCGGATGAAGTCGCGCCTACCCTAGTGCAGGCTGTGGTCTGACAGTTTCGAACTGAACACACATATCACCCCCAAACCATCAGGAAACGATTCAATCTTCTTCGTCCTCATACGGGGTCTGTCCGCTAGAACTATACGCTGGAACAGACGTCGGTGGGACGTGATGGCGGTTGCTACCTGCACGGCCTGGTAGCAGGTATTGATGTTAGTGGAAAAACGCACGTGAGTCTGGTATGGTACATTGGAGACCTACCTGTAATGTCCTGCCATGTGGCACCGAAGCGGCGTCCCGTGCTGGCAAGAAGACCCTCTTCCTCTGCCTCTTCGGCATCTGCATCTAGCTGATCTTCGTCCAGTCGTGGGGTGCGAATCAGAGCCGTGACGAAGACCACGAGGAAAAGAGCTGTCCATTCTCTAGATTAGTTATGTTCAGATATGAAAGTGACTGGCGTAGAAACCGGTGGGTGATGCGAAAACATACCAAGGAAGCCAAACTGCGCCCAGAAATTAAATGCGCCAAAGTACGGATAATTCAACGTGACGCGGTTGAAAAATGTGCTCGCAAAGCTGGGCGTACAGACGTTTGCCGCTGCAGTCGAGTTGGCCAATTCAGAGCACGGTCGAATCAGCTCCGTCCGGTTGGTGCAGTCGGGTTGTTCATTGGGATGCCGCGGTGCTTGTGTGCAGAACGTCTGCGCACCGAACGTGGCGTATTGCGGCGCCACCATCGTCACCAGGGAGTAATCGATCGCGAGGGAGATGAGAGTCAACATGACAATGGCCATCAGCAGGGCCTGAGGCGAAGAGTGGCCCTTGCGGATCTGGAACAGGCGAATCCAGAGGAAGCGGATGCCGATGCTGGCGATGCCAACCACGGAACTGAAGAAGAAAAACAGCACCAGTAAGGTGACGAGCACGTAGTCGACTGGAAAGACCTTGGATGATTGCACGAAGATCCAATTGATCGGGTTGAAAATGTTGACGTGGCCCAGAATGTATCCGCATTTGGATTTGCAGATCGAGTTCTTGGCCTTGTCGATACCCGTCAACAGCATCGAGATCCAGATGAAGACGGCCACGAGCAGGAGGAACAGCCCGCCCAGCAGTTTGACCGGCCGGAAGACAGCTTCAATCTTGGTCCAGATCTTCATGAGTCGTCCCTCGCCATCTCCACAAGCCTCGGCCGCCAATCGTTCGCGTCGGACGAGGGTTCTTTCCTCACGCAGGAGCATATCGAGCTCCCGTCGGTCCTTGGGTGCCATGCCATCTTCGTGACCCATGTTGCGAGCTTCCAGCTGCCGTTGACGTTCCCGGTTGGCTTCTAGCGCAGAAGCGGTCGTGTCGGCTAATCTTGGCGCTGAGACGCTGGGGGCTGATTTGATCAAAGAGATGGGGAACAGCGCAAATCCAGGAGCCGTGTAGAGGACATATAGCACCGTGCCGATGGCGACAAGCAGTCCGATTGAGAAGGTCAGGGCGCGCTCTCCTCCTGGAATTACATTAGCTCATTGTGACTATATATTCAGTGACGCATTCCGTACGGTTCTCGGTCAGCAGGTCCTTGAAGTAGTCCAGGTCCAGATGTCCGCCCGGCTTGCGAGCGACGACCGGCACAAAAAAGCCCACGAGGAACAGAATAATGACCAGGAAGACGAATGCAATCGTATATTTCAAAGCACCCCACAGCTTGCTTCCTACAGTCTGTTCTTCATCTCCCTCCTCTTGCTCCTCGTACAAGAAATAGGTAAAGGGTGCCACGATCAAGCAAAGCAGCGCATCCCACGAGAACAATGTGTAGTACACAATCTTGAGTGTGAGTAACATGTGGTGCACGCGGTCCGGCGTCGCCCAGTCCTTCTTCCTGCCATGACGCAGCGACGTCGTTGAGGACACCAGCGCGATATCGACGGGTAGTAGCAGCACGGTTGCCAGCAGGGAGGTCAGCGTGATGATGGCAATAGTCGACACGATGGCCGAGCGATCTCCCGGCTTTTGGTATGTGTAAACGAAGATCGAGGCGACGGCCATGAGGATGACCACCGCCACTGCATACGCGACCCAGATGAGGGTCGTCTGAAGAGCCGCCATTGCTGTTGTTGCTCAATAGACGGATGTTGTTGATGCGTTCCCCGCTGGGATTGTCTGGCGGGGGTTGGAGGGTTTGATTCGAGGGAAGCTTCCCACAACGGGCATTGCGTCACATCCTTGTACACGTGAATGCTCAGCCTCCACCGCCACAACGGACGTCGGAGCAACGATTGTCCCGAACGGACCTCGGAAGAACTATTCGCCGTCAGAACTTCATCGCACCAGCCACATACATGGACGACCCTTCATCCAAGCTGGGACCGAGCACCGTGAAGCCTCGTCCTCCAGGCAAGATCGAAAGGATGCAATGCTACACGGAGCTGACGCCCCCGACTGCCGTCACGCACGCCATCTGTTTCCCTTTTCTGGGACCAGGTATTAGTACGCTTGTCATTGCCCGACTCACTCTACTGCAGGTATACACGTTCAAGACCATCCAAGAGGAGCAGGATACAGATATCCAAGATGCGAGTGCAACAGCGCAGAATGGCCGAGTCCCCGATCGCAGGGTGCTGGACAATGATGATCTGGAGTTATCATTCTTGGGCGTCGATGCTCCAGTGCAACGATCCGAACGACTGAACTTGACCAAACTGGTGCTTGTGGCCGAGTACCCGCTATGGGGGATGGTGACGGCCCTGGCCCGCATCAAGATCCAACATTCCAAGACTGGAGGGGAGGCGTTGCTCGTGGCCACTCGCGATGCCAAAATGACCTTGATTCAGTGGGATCCTGAGCGCAATGGGATATCCACACGATCGTTGCACTACTATGAGCAAGAGGAGCTGCAGCGGAACCCCTTTGCGCCGGAACTGCATCGAGGCGTGACCTACTTGACAGTGGACCCGCGCAGTCAATGCGCGGCCTTTATGTTCGGTGGTACCAATCTAGCGCTCCTGCCCTTCTATCAAGCAGGGGATGATATGGCGACGGATGGCGACCATGATCCAGCGCTGGACGGCGACAAGATGGACATCGCACCAGCGCAGCCGGCCAACGGAGATGTATCGGAAGACGACCTGCCTTACAAGCCATCGTTCGTGCTCCCAGTGTCGGCGTTGGACCCATACCTGGTACACCCGATCCATGTGGCCTTTCTGCACGAGTATCGGGAGCCGACACTGGGAGTTCTGGCCTGCACGACGTCCACCTCGACAGCAAGACTGTCTCAAAAACGTGATGTGGTCATCTATAAGGTGTTCACGCTGGATCTGGATGAGCGTGCATCGACTCTGATTCTCTCCGTGGAAGGGCTGCCCTATGATATTACCCGAGTCATACCGCTACCCCCACCGGTGGGTGGGGCGTTGCTGGTTGGGACGAATGAGCTGGTGCATGTCGATCAAGCCGGTCGGAATCATGCCGTGGCGGTCAATGTGTTCGCCCAGGATTCGTCGTCCTTCTCGATGGCGGACCAGGCGGATCTGGGACTGAAGCTGGAGGGCTGCACGATTGAGCAGATGGGCCCGAACAACAGCGATCTGCTGATGGTGCTGAATACAGGGGAACTGGCCATCGTGGAGTTTGCGCTGGACGGCCGGACGGTGTCGGGAATTGGGGTACGAAGAGTTGCGTCCGAGAACGGCGGGCTCATCGTGAAGGCTTCGGCGTCGTGTGCGGCCATGCTGGGTCGAGGAAAGGTGTTTTTGGGCAGCGAGGACGGCGATTCCATCGTATTGGGATGCAGCCGCCCTTCGAACCAGCAGCGACGAAGATCCCGAGCTGTGGAAGAGGATACGCTGGATGATGGAAGCGATGACGAGATGGATGAAGATGATGATGATTTATATGCCGGAGCGGACGCAAGCGCCATGCAAGGTACATCTGCAACATCTCCCGACGGTGCTGTCAAGATTTCTACAAACGACTACATCTTCCGGGTGCACGATTCGTTGTCTAGCATCGCCCCTATCAACGACGTCACATTTGGATCTCCCAAAGATCCCTCGGGCGCCTCCTATGCTGCCTCAGATGGACTTCAGTTGGTCTTGGCCACCGGTCGTGGACGTGCTGGCGCGGTGACGATCCTCAGACGAGAGCTGGACCCGGATGTTGTTGGGAAGATGGACATTCCTGACGCACAAGGAGCGTGGTCAGTTCGAGCAAAGCGTCCCGTCGCCAAGAAGCTCGCATCGCAACCGCCGAGCAAGGCAACCTCCCAGCTCAATCAAGACTACGGTGCGGATCAAGAGTACGATCGCATGATGATCGTGTCAAAGACCGACAAAGAGGGCGCCGAGTTGTCGGTCATCTATGCCGTGACGTCAACCGGACTAGAAGAGATGACTGGGACCGAATTCGACCCGGCTGCCGGAGGTACGATTGAGGTCGGCGTGATGTGCAACGACACTCGGGTGATTCAGGTGCTGCGGAGCGAAGTACGGAGCTATGATGGAGGTATGTGTTGCTTCCTTACCTTGCACTGCATTCCCAGCATCTTCCTGCTCGTCGCTGCAATCTGCCTCCTTCTTCTTCTCTTTGCTTTGAGCAATTTACTCGGCCTCCGCTGGACTATATGGGGCAAGGGGGTTTGCTTCCCTTTCGTCGATTCCCAAGCTTCATGGGTTGGCTTCAAAGACAACAATACTTGTCTCTTTGTTGGACTTGGACGACGATCTACAAGGGCGTCCATGTACCTGTTTCAGCCTTGGACAACAGTCTCGACACCCATCATGTCATTTAAATCAAATGAAGCACAGTACCCAAGATTCCTAGTCCATCACAGATGCTTGACCCGTAGCAGCCATGGTGGATGGGTTAGTATGGTTTGGACAAAGCTGATTTATGTGATGCCCAGATCTTGGCCTAGCCCAGATATTTCCCATGTTCGACGAAAGTACCGGCAACGAACCAAAGATCCTGACCGCCAGCTTCGCCGATCCGTATCTGGTTCTCATTCGGGACGATCTTAGCATGTGCTTGATCCAGTGTGACGCCGATGGTGAACTGGAGGAGGTGGAGTTGAGCGAGTCCATGCGAGCCTGTCAATGGATGTCTGGCTGTCTTTATTGGGACCGACACGGTCGCTTCGGGGAGATCCAGAAGGGGAACGGTGCGGCGAGCACGTCGACGGATATCCCCCTGTTCTTGCTCAGCGCAGAAGGTGCTCTTCATGTAAGTTGGACGATCAAGCGGTAGTGATTTGTATGCTGACGCACATTTCCAGATTTACGATGTTCAGAATCTAGAGACGCCTTTGTATATGCTGCCCTACATCGGCCTGCTACCGTTGCTTCTTTCGCCGGATATGCCGTCCAAGCAACGAGGCAGGGTGCCAGCACTGTCCGACGTTCTGGTGGCCGAGCTGGGTGACAACGTTGCCAAGCAGCCCTATCTCATTGTGGGTCTTGTGCTTGCTGCTTCCAACTCAATGCTGATGATCTGCAGCTACGAACTGAGACCGATGAAGTCGTCCTATACGAACCCTTCCATACAGACAATCACCGCAAGACGCCCAAGTCACCGTCTACGCTACGCTTCCGGAAGATACCTCTCCCCATCTACAGCGGAGACGATGAAGCAGAACAAGACCCTCCTCGGGGGCTGCCCATGCGGGTCATCTCTGATCTAGGCGGTTACTCCACCATATTCATCGCAGGTACTCAGCCCCGTTTCCTCATGAAATCAGCCGCAACTTCACCGAAGATGGTGCGGTTGCGGGGAAAGACCGTCAAGGGCATGACGGGGCTGCATACAAAGTCGTGTGAGAAGGGATGGGCGTATATCGATGACAAGGTAATTAACACCCGTTCACGTACCCAGTTCGAGATTCACATAAAATGATAGGGCGTGCTCCTTCTCGCTCGACTCCCCGCCAAGACACGTCCATGCGAGCTAGGCTGGCCGATGCAAAAGATCCCTTTCAACGAAGAAGTCCGGCATATCAGCTATCACGCCCCTATGCATTGCTATGTGCTCGGGATGATTACGAAAACGGACTTTGAGCTGCCCAAGGACGACGAGTTACATCGAGACTGGGCGAAAGAAGAAGGTAGTAACTCTTATATCTACTCCCATACATGCCATTCCTAGACCTACTGATTTCCATAGACCTCTCCCTCAAACCATCCGTCGACCAAGGCTCCATCAAGCTTCTCAATCCAGTCAACTGGTCCATCATTGATACGTATGTCTCTCTTGATACAACCCTCGTGCTTCCTTCTTTCTATCCCTCTCCAATCCACTTTCTCTTAAACTAACATAACTTATTCAAATTAGATTCGATCTCCCGAAATACCACATCCCACTCACCATCTCCACCCTCAGCCTCGTCATCTCCGAGCACAGACCCCAGCAACGCGAACAACTCATCACGGTGGGTACCGCCAACGGGGCACCGAACCCGGACCTCCCCTCCAAAGGAAGCATTTACATCTTCAACATCCTTCCCGTTGTCCCGCATCCCGACCGACCTGAGACGGACCGGAGACTGAAACTGATCGCCCACGAAGAAGTCAAGGGACCCGTCACGGCCATCAACGAGATCGGCACGCAGGGCTTCTTGATCGCCGCCCAGGGAGCAAAGTGTATGGTTCGCGGCCTGAAAGAAGATGGAAGTCTACTGCCCGTGGCCTTTCTGGATGCCATGTGTTTCACCACCACGATGAAGACTCTGCCTGGGACGGGGTTTTGGTTGGTGGGGGATGCGATCAAGGGGTGTTGGTTTGGGGGGTATATGGTTAGTTTTCTCCTTCTCTATTTACCTCCCTCGGTCCTTGATTGTATCTTCTTTTTTCTACCATCTCTCTCAGTCGACGCAATCCGTCGACCTTATGGATCTTCGACATTTGCACGGAGAAACCGACCCGCTGAGGCTGAGACTCGGACGAGAATCGGAAACGTATTGCTCTGATCAAACTTTGCTAATACTGGTAAAATACTATACAGGAAGAACCCTACAAAATGACCCTCTTCGGCAAATCCACCGGCCGTCTCGAAGTCATTGCCGCAGACTTCCTTCCGACAGGCGACCAGTTATTCGTCGTCGTCGCGGATGTGGATAGTAATCTACATATCATGCAATTTGATCCCGAACGTACGTTTCCTTGCCCCCTTCCCTCCTCCAAATCACATTCCACCCCCCCATTTACCCATCCATCCTGACCAAGCCATGCACGCAACTGCCATACACTGAATGCTAATATGATGTTATATATCTGGATGGATGGATAAATAGATCCTCGATCCCTCTCAGGCACCCACCTCCTCCATCTCCGCTCTTTTCATACAGGACATTTTCCATCGGGGATTACTCGTATTCCATCCACCTCTTTCTCTTCTTCGTCGTCTACCTCCGTCAATGGGCACGCTCCACCGGCTTCTAACACCACTAACCCACAACAACAACAACAACAACAACAACAACAACAACAACAACAGGACAAAGAAAAGAATAAATCACTACCAACCGATCAGTTACTGCTGACATCCCTCACGGGCTCCATCTCTCTTCTCACCCATCTCCCTGAACCTTCTTATCGGCGATTGTTAAGCATCCAATCCCAACTTCCTCACCACGTCGAGCTTCATCTCAGTCTGAATCCCAAAGCGCATCGTTTCGGAGTTGGGAATTTCGCATCGAAAGTAGACGGGTCCGGTGGTGGTGGTGGTATAGGTGCTCGAGGCGGTGAAAGAGGCGGACCAGCTGGTGCTATGGCGGGAGGAGGGGTAGTAGTGGAGAGAGCCGTGCTTGATGGAAAGATGGTGGGACGATGGACGGAATGCGATTTGTTGAAGAGGAGGGATTTGTTGAATCGGGTGGGGACGAGAGAGGAGGAGTTTAGAAAGGAGATGGGGATGGTTGGGGTGGCGGATGGGGGGGGAGGGGTACTAGGGTATCTTTGAGGTTGGACTGTATCTGATAGAGTTTGAGGAGATTGTTGCTTGGTTGGTGTGGGATGATGAATAGCGGCAGCTAAGAGATAGGGGGATGGGACGGGTTGTTTGGCTACTGATGGAATGGTTCGTTTGATTGTGGAGCATTAGAGAGGAGGAGAGAGTTGGTGTTGGTCGGTGGTAAGAAGGTGAATTAGAGTAGAGTTCGTGGTGACAATTGAGGAGTGAGGGAGTGTGTGCACGATGTTCGATGGAATGGGATTAATTGCAGGAGCGATATGGAGTGATTCAGGCTGAGTTCCAAAAACAGTGATGGTGTATTTAAGACTGATGCAAGGCACATCATCGAGCGATATGAAGCAGCTGATCCTGACCAACCAACCAGCGAAGGCCATTCCTAGTGGGTTTCTCGAGAAGATATCAAACGAAGGCGGAGCACCTAAATCAACAGTCCTGTGTATGACCCTAACCTAGAACGACTGAAGAGAATCCCCAGTGACGGAAGCCCGTTGAAAGCAGGTAGGACCAGAGTCAGCAACCACTACCACCGCTTGATCTACCAAATCTCGTCAGTTCCATTCAATTGATCCTATGCCTATGCAAAGAAACGCGCAAAATTGAGGGAGGGGAGAATAGAGAAGAAATTATTCAGAGAGAAGATTTGCATTTAATCGTCCTCACGAGCAACCACGACCCTCCCTCTCTTTTAAAAGAGGAAGCGAAGGAAGGGCTGCGTCGGTTTAAGGATGACGATGTGTTTCTCATCATATTATTATATATTATTCTTTCTTATTGCGGAAGGGCAATGGGTGGGGATTAGGTGAACTGGGCCGGCTTCGATGGGAGCAGGCTAGGGAATATCTGGTTTTGTATGTGGGGATGAGATGTAGGGAAGGATGGTATGATAAGAAAGACAAAGGGAACGACGTACTTTGTGTTTTTTTCTTCCTAGATGGAAATCTGACGAGCTCTTCTGGGAGAGGGAGCCCAGTTGACTATCTGGTAGGCTGGCTGGCTGGATGAATCAGATCTTTTCCCTTCTGTGCTAGTTGGTTGGATAGATCCATCTAGTATTTCTCTTCCGGTCCATCCAGCTGAGATCATTACAACCATGGTAGACAACTATTTCCCAATAAGAGCGGTAAGGTGTTCAGGATGATGTCCCTGATGTACATCCACCGATTATTGGCCACAGAAATACCTTCTTTCCTTTCTCTGCTTCTCGGCTCTTTTGTTCGACGACTTCTTCGTCGTCGTCGTCATACACGATTCTCTTTCTTCCGCCCTGTCTTTTCTGATTGAGCATTGCTCGTTCAGAGTCTTTCTTCGCTATTCTGTCGACATCATCCTCTTCGTCATAACAAAGCGATACATCCCCCTCATTCCCTTTGTCTTCCCTCATCTTCTCATTTCCTCGCTTCCTACCCTTCCTCATCTCCTCCGCCTCCTGTCTCAGAAATTCAAGATACCCTTCTTCATCTTCATCCATATCCACATCCATATCTGCATCCTGCAAATTCTTTCCATCTAGCTCCCCCTTCGTCAACACATCCTCATTTAGTGGCACATGGTTGATCTCAGGACTATCATCGTCTCGTGATTCTTCTTCTTCAGCAAGCTGTCTGCTTCGAAGAATAGCATGTATCTCCGAATGCCTGAACATAGCAACCTGCGCGTCTGTGAGGGTCCGTTTAACTCCGTCGGGGTAGTATCCTAGATCATCCCCTCCGTCTTCCTCTTCCTCTTCTTGTTGTGTTTGAGCTCCATTTTGTACTTCCTGTGACGCGGCGCGTTGGGTGTGATTGTGGTGGGCATTGTTCGTTGTAAAATGTGTTGAGGGAAGTTGAAAGAGGTAAGTCGATGTGAATGCCTTCGAACATTGCGAAGAGAAATGCTCCTTCTGAAATCTATAAAGATCATCCTACGAAGGTAATCAGACCATTTGGTACAGATAAACAGAAGGTGAGATGGGTGAAAGAAGGAAGGAAGGGACATACTGGAGTAACCGTTGGGATATGGAGGGTGGTGTCCATCTCTGACTTGTTTCCTTTTCGGTCAGAATCTATATTCCACTGTAGCACGGTCGGCTAACTCAGCTTGCGGTTTTGTAACTAAGCATCAGCCCGGAGTGACGAAAAGGTACAAAATTGCCAAAAGTTCAGAACTCATCGAGATTTGAACCCCGAAAGCTCCTATGAAAACCATCTCTCTCCTGAGTCAGGAGAATCTGTGAGTTTTGCTCGCAGCGGGCTCAACCGAAGGACCCATTTAACCAGTTAAGGGCGCTGACTGAATTAGCACTCAAGGAAGTAATATATATACTATACCCCCCTTCCTTCGCGGTCGCGGGGGCCTGAACACAAATTTTGGATACCGTGATTCGGAGCGGAGAAATGACCTCCCCGGGATCCTGAACTGTATGTATAGCCAATCAGAGCAAAGCAAACTGCGATCAGTATTTCGTCGACCAGCTTGGAGTCTCATATTTAATGAAAATCCAATCAGAGGCAAGGATTCCTTGAAGCCAATCAGAGGCGAGAATTTGGAAGCTCGGTTTAATTAATCCGACCGATGACGGATTAACTCTGAAGTAGAGCCGCGCTTGACGAGATTCAGATATCCCTACGGAGCTCTCACGGCTAAAGAGTGGATTATCAAGGCACCAACAAACAAACCAAACATGGCTGAGTTACAGTAATTTTGTCTTAATTCCATCCTATCTATATATCTCCCAATAATATAGCAAATCGAAGGCCAAGGATGATACCACCAACTCCATGCCATGCCCGCAGCATCGTGAACGCCGCCGCTGATGCACCACCCACCCAGAGAATATGTATAAGCTCTATTGAAGAGGAGAAGGAGGTGGAGTCAACCAAGGGTGGACAAAAAGAGACGGAAGATTTTCTACAGCTCTGTATGATCAGGCCAAGTGATTTCCCAGGTCCGTGGTCGGACGGGTAATCCGAGCCAGAAATCCCATGCGCGACTCATTTCGAGAACGATGATCTCGAAGCTAATTCATACCGTCAGCCTCAATGTACGGTTTTGTAGATGGTGTGTAGGAACACTAGAAAAATGAAGAGTATAACTCACGCAACGCTGGGAAATTTCAACCAGCCTCGAAGGACAAATACCAAGGCGCCCCAGACGCGGTACCATTCGATCCAGAACTCTTCCTTGAAAGTCAGCGGTCGCTGGTGGATGTCCTGACCTTCGTCCAATTCTGCGAAGTCGTCGTCGGCGGCGTCGTTGGATTTGCGCTTCTTGCTGTGCTGCTGCCCTGTGCTGCGACGCGGAGGTTGACCGCCTGACGGGGTGACGGTATCTTCTTCGCCCAGATCCATCTCCCCACCCGTTGTCATCATCCGACGAAACCTCCCAATGGCGGACAACGAATGCGAGATCCGATCGAGCGTGTTCATCAACGCGACCAGTTCCGTCCGACGCAGCTGCTGACTGCCATCGTCTAGATTGACGCCCTCGTCGAAATCAAAGAGCACCTTCAACGCCGTGCCGTATCCGGCTGTCTGCAACTTCCCCCACAATCGACACTTGTCGCACCCGACACAGTCCATCAGACGACTCACATTCCGGAACCGATGGCGGAAGTCGTCCTTCAACCCTAACACCGCGGGATCTTTAAACATCAGAGTCTCGTCAAAGATCTGAGGACCCGATGCGATTGACTCGGCCAATCCCACGACTTTCTGCTTCGTCATCTGGTCTTGCGGCGGGTCGCCGGAGCAGAAGGTGTAGCTTTGCAGGTGTTCCCGTAATTTGCCCACCGCCCGTAGGACGAGTGCGTAGTTGAAGTACAGATTCGAGATCCACTCCGGGTGGGCATGCAGTCGCTGCTGGTAGCATTGCAGATTCGGACCCCACTGGCCCGTTGTCTGGTTCAAATAATCCCAGCACAGATGCGTGTTGATGCTCGCGTGCATGCCCGAGATGATGCGATAGAAGACGCGCTTCTCGAGGCATTCGTCGTCGAACTCCACCGTTACATCATCCACGGCACCCTTGCTGGCCAGCGCCTGCTGACGACCGTGCTGTCGAATCACACTCTTGAGATCGCGCGAGGCCTGTTCGCCGAAGGGCGACAGTCGACTTGCGCTCTGCGTCGTCGTCTGGCGACTCTTGGAAAAACAATTCTCGCGGTAGATGGCATCCCACACCTGTCGCGCCCCGGGACCGGTATACCCCGTGAACCGCTCCGGGTTGTCGACCAGACTGACGTAGTCGCCCTTGCCCGTTGCGCTCTCGTCCTCGGGCACGCAGTAGTCGCGATCGTCGCATTCGTCGTCGTACTCCACCACGCAGCTCTCGCGCACATCCTCGCCCAGTTCCCCCTGCAGCGGTTTCTCGTGTCGTTCGCGCTGCTGTCGTCGATCGGGATGCTCCGCTTTCGGTCCCTCGAGCTTGCCGAGCTCCTTGGCCCGCCAGATCTCCGGGATATCCTCTTCGTGGTCGAGCGTTTGCACGGCGCAGGCGATATTACCACACATGGACGACTCGTCGGACCAGAAGGGACAGGTTTGATGGAACAGGTTTAAGCGGTAGTAGGCGAAGAAGTCGGTGGACTGCGTGATGGACTGGAGCGCCGGACTGAGTTCAGCATTGAGGGCATCGAGCGTGGCGTACGAGACGCAGGTGTCGGAGACGGTGGCCTTGGGTTCAATCTGAGCGGAGGTCAGCGCGCGCATGGCAATATATCTCACAATATACTTACGGCGCATGATTCGGGTCGAAGAGTTCGTGACTTGGTCGGACTATCGCTGGCGTGCGACGAGCCTAGTAGGGCGAAAACGGCCAGGAAGAAACTGCGCGATGCGGCGCGCATCGTGGGCAGATGATCGTAATGGAGAGTGGAGAGATGGCCACCAGAACAATGATAGGATAAGAGCTTATACAGGGGAAGTTATTCGCATACAGGAAATCGCAACGAAGGAGGGAGAGTATGTACACCGCAACCAAAGAATCAAATGGTCAAAGAAGCGTCAGGTTATTGAGGATAACGTTCAACAGCCATCGAGGGTGACAAAGGGTCACCACCATATGACGGCGAATGAGGATGATGAGGACCACGAAGAGGACAACTGGCAGCGAACGAAGTGGAGAGGAGATGATGCACGAGAGCCGGCCGGGCCGGGGAGTTGCGACGGCGGCTGCATGCGCAAGCATCCAGGCGCATAACGGATTACGAAGCCGTGCTCGTGCCCATAGGGATATCCATGTTCTTCTTGGTGGCCATGTGGAGATGTGGCTCCTTTGACGTTGGAGGCGTAAAAATAAAACCCGACGAGTTGAAACCCGGGAACGGATCCGGGTGTGGCGGGTGCCATTGTTGAGCGCCGCACAAGTGGCGGTGCGAGAATCCTGACTAATCATAGAAAGGCATCTTCAAAAGCACGTGGCATTGATCGAGGTAAGTCACGTGACTGTAACGTTGGAGTCACGTGATGTTCTTGGACGACTCCAATGCGCCAGGGGAGACTTCAGCGGATTCGAATACCAATTGCCAATTCCACTATATCAGCGACTAGTCTACAGCGAATAGTCTACGAGTACTTAGCTACTTCCTATCGACTAGCTTCACTAGTCACGTTGACTCGGTTGACATCCTACAGATCGACGGCAACTCACTGTTGGATTATCAAGCCGTGATGGGTTGCCCGGCCTTGGGAACAAATCAGGAATCGAGAATAACTACGAATGGAGACAATCATATCTGCTGACTATTGAAGGGGCTATACCCATCTTAAAGCTCTTCTCGACAAGTTCTCTCAGCTTTCACCGCAATTGCGATGCAGGCATCGGTAGTTACTGCTGAGCTGCTCCATCTATCATGTCCACCACCGCGTCCCAGTTAAGCCATGATCTGCTGGTGAGGTTCGTAATGACGGGATCCAGACACTCGACGTTTTACAAGACATGCCACGAATCGTTTTTGTCGATGATAGAGACTACTGCTGCTGCCGAATCTTGAATGACTGAATCCGAGTTCAAATATGAGAAGATGTTTCTATATAATATTCGATGAAAGTGTGCGGGTCGCAAAGAAGTGGCCCGTTATCTCAGAATCCAGCCGACAAAAATATGTATGAGAGATCCTCGTTGATCTACGTTTCATTGTTAACTAAGACTAGTCATGACCACCAAAGAAGAAGACAGAAAATCGAGTCATAGATGAGGGTACTTCGCGACCAATTTTCCCAGTGACGCCAGCCAAGATGTGAAAACACCAATTGTCGTTTCAATACTCTTCATCGGCCTTTCAGACTCAAGCTCCCCAACCGCTTACGCAATCCCTTACCGATACTGCGTCCGGTGGTGTTGCGTCGGTGGACACCATCGGACCCATCGACGTACGTCATGTTGGTCTGCGCCGCTGGAAACTTTTCCGATTCATGTACGCTCGATGGACGAGCACGAGAGGTCATCTCGTAGCCGGCACCGGTGTCGGACACTCGTCGACCCACTTTCGATTTGTGTTCCTTGAGCATCTTCTCGATTGAGTAACTTGGTTCACCCTTTCCCTTGATATCATCTGGATGATACTCCTGTCATTCTTTGTTAGCTTACAAGATGATAGCACAACTGCTTGATACATACCACCCCCGGCCAGCGCTTGTAGTTGCCGCCATTTTCGATCATCAAGTTCGGCCCCTCCTCGTATTCCAATTTTCGGCCCGACACGTCTCGCATCCCGGGCGGTAGGGCGGCCACGCCCTCGAGGGGTCGATGTCGCTCTATGCTATCCTTGACCTTTTCAATCGGAGTCGCTCTCAGCGTTTCCCGATTCGACGATCGCACTGCCTGCAGTGGACTGATCGCCGGTGAAATGTTACGCGCCAGCAGCGTCGCATCATACGGACCCTCATGATGATAGGAGCCCATGACGTTGTCCAGCCGATCGATGGTGTCAGGACCGGGGATGTGTCCGCGTCGCAGATGTGGCGCGCGATGGGCACGCTTGGACTCGCGCCGGATGATATCCAGCGGCCGTTGCATCTGGTCGGAAGGGAGCCGCGCGGACATGGACGTCGACCGTCGTCGCTCAGATGAATTGATCCCAGGGGCGGCAGCAGAATGCCGATCCGCTGTTCCAGGCCTTCTGGATGATCCCGGCTGGGAAGCCGTAAGAGCTACCACCGACGGAGAACCTGAGTCATGCAACTGAACTCGACGGGGACTAGCAGATGAGGGCGGTGTTGGATAGCTCGTCCGTTGCGGAGCATTACGGGTGCCATGGTTCGACGAACGACCCTGGAATAGCGACGACTGTGGTTTCGAGCTGGCGCTGTTCAAGCGTTGCGTATGATGGGCGCCCGGACCGGTTTCTTCGCTCGGCTGAGGAGCCAATAGAGGGTCCAGAAGATATTTGCTCGCCTGAGGATATCAGTCGCATTCTAGGACATGCGATCGATGATAGGCTGAGTCGCACATACCCATTCCTTGTTGTCGGCCATGTTGAGAGAGCAAGAGCTCGCCGTGATAACAGCAATCAACACTGGTTTCTAGCGTGATCATAGAAAGAGGTCAAGGGAAATAAGCAGCTACGGAGGGTTAGTATTGTCCTTGATTGATGCCCTGGTTTGCTATGAAGTTTTTGGACGTCCCTGCGGTCAACGTCAGTGGTTGAACTGTCCCCGGCCCGGCTTCGGCCGGTCCCTGGTCCGAGTCATCGCCAAGACAAAGTGCTGAGTCAGCTAGTTGTGAGATGCTGACTCAGAGACCACTTGAAGCACGTGATATCGTCGTCGTCGAAGCACCGTGCTTGGACACATCCGAGACTAACCTCTCGTCTTCTCTGAGGTTGTGACTGACGGGATTTACTGTATGTTCGATTGTAACGACATCTGTTATGTTAATTCTAATGTCGCAAAGACAAAGGGCTGTTTCAGTTTGGCTGACGGAGTGGTTCACCTGTTACTTTCTCTTCAACGCGTCGAACGTTCCCGGACCCGAGGTTCTAGGTCAACCACTGCCTAGATTTCTCGTTTTGTCTTCTCTTTCGGGCTCCTTAGCTTGCTCCGTTCGTCACCTAACTCGCAGTTATATTTGATTTCACCCCAGCAGGTCCTGGATTCACCATCCAAGGCCCGTCATCATCTGCCGCTATTGTCAGAATGGCACCATTGGTCGACTATTCCGACTCAGAGGAAGATGATACTACTGGTCCTATCCAAGAGCACAAAGGATCTATGCCGAATGGAGTAAAACGAAAACGAGGTGTCGAATCTGCCACTGGCCGTGTTACTGGAAAGAAGCGAGCATCTGCCACGGTAGAGGTTCCTCCACTTCCATCGTCTTTTCATGATCTGTACGCCTCCGCCTCGAGGATCAGTACGCATGATGACCCGAAACTTCACGGCGGACGTAAAAGGGCCGTTCCACATATCGAAGGACAATGGGCGACCCATATCTATCTAGAGTGTAAGCGCATTCCTCTCGATTTGGTTTCTTGCTGTTACTTTTACGATATACGTACAGGCTACTGTATCTGCTATCGACCACAGAGCTGACGGTATTCTGAGGGAACCCGACCCACACAGAGTTCTGGATGCTGGAATCTGTACTGGCCGCGTTTGATGGCCATTTGAAGAGCCATCTCAAACTTCAAAGTCTGTTGTGCAGCGACCTGGGAGCACATCTCCCGCTGCATATTAGTCTGTCGCGACCGATGGTTTTGCTCAACGAGCAACGTCAACCGTTTCAGGATATGATGGAGGCCGAGATCATCCAGTCTGGAGTTCGTCCGTGAGGCGCCACCAGGTACCCACATAGAGTGCGGCAAGTCTAATAGTGAATAGATTCGACGTGCAATGCACTGTCTTGGACTGGGTGAGCAACTACGAGCGGACGCGATGGTTCCTCGTCTTGCGGGTTGCGCGGCCGACGGGTGATGCACTAACCCGGTTGCTACGTCTATCGAATCGAAGTGCAAACGCCTATGGGCAGCCTCTGCTCTACGCGGAAGCCGCTCGGGAGACTGAGTCGGCTTCCACATCAAACCATCGAGCAAGAGGAAATAGCCACTCGAGAAAATCCGGGGCAGGGAGGTCATCCCAGTCAACTAGACCGGAGCGGCCTAGGGTTCAGGAGAAGATATCGTCTGATGCGTTTCATATCAGTCTGGCGTGGACGCTGGAGAGGCCGACAGCAGGGATGATGTCCGAGTTGAACAAGATCAATGAATCCAAGGCTATGACAGATCTTCGAGCTCTACGAATTCGGTTCGATTCGGTCAAATTGAAGATTGGAAATGCGGTCAAGGATCTGCCTCTGCCGGTGCGAGTCGTCGAAGGTAGAGGGTTGATTGGGAAATGATCAAAAAAACCTCTCCATTGAGTGCGAGAGATGGTATTCGATCAACTCAATACTAAAATGTGCCAATCATGTATTTTTGTACATACCGCGTCGTCATGTATAAAGTGTCCACGTTGTTAAAATAAGCTCATGCCAATCATAAACTCAATTGCGAGCCGGCGGGGCCGTAAACACAGACCTCGCACGCCATGGCTGACTCGGCGACGGTGCATGTGAATTGCGCCGGCGTGAGGCCGTTCACCGTCTTCCCACTTTGTCAATATCCACTTTCACGCCGTTCTCTATATCTTCCTTAATCGAGCAGGTTTAACTTAAGTCTTCAAACATGAGAGGTGGTAAGCATACATCCCATTTGCATGTTGCAGCAAGAGGTCATCTCGAGTTTCCTCGTATCCTACATTTACGCGCGAGTCCAAAGGCATATGCCCCTTGAATACTATACATGAACTGACTTGGCCCCTCAGACAAAGCGGCACACGAGTGCCTCACCGAGGAGGCTCTCTCGCATCTCAAAACGTACAAATATTCCAGCGTGGACAAGTCATTGATCTCCCGATACGTCTTGAAGCACTATGTTGGTTATCCCAATCCTACATACAGATTTGCCGATGCTGATTTTGATATCGATACCAGTGGAATGGCTTCGTCAATTTGCTTCCGCTATGGCTTGCGCCGAACATGGTCACCTTGCTGGGTTTCTTCTTCATCCTGGCCAATGTCATCTGTTTGGAGATCTGGATGCCGGATCTAGTTGGTCCGGTAAGTTCATTTTCATCTTCACCATATTGATTTCCGTTTGATCAGTCTTGTCATTATGTTGTACTAAAGCAGGCTTCATTGAGCGGTAGGGTCCATCATGGCTCTATTACAGCTTCGCTTTTGGTCTGTGGATGTGAGCTACAATATCTCGTTGTACATCGCTTGATATGCTCCTCACAGGAACATATATATACACGGTGCTGATCCAGATTGAGGCGGAAAGGTATTCGACCATGGACAACGTCGATGGCAAACAAGCCCGAAGAACGGGTACCTCCAGCGGCCTGGGTGAGCTTTTTGAGTAAGCCAGCTCCCTCTTTCCATGCCTTATGCTTACCACCTCTAACAATCCATGCAAAGCCATGGCATCGATTCCCTCAACTGCACCCTCGCCAGCCTCTGCGAGACAGCCGCCATGGGTCTAGGTCCCTCCAAGACGGGCGTCTTCACCGCTCTGATTCCGTGTCTCCCCATGTTCTTTTCCACCTGGGAGACCTATCATACACATACGTTATACCTGGGCTATTTCAATGGACCCACTGGTGCGTCTCTTCCAGTCACTCCACTCTTTCCTGTCCCTTTCTCTTCCCTCTCCCCACTAACACCTCCTCTATAGAGGGCCTCATCCTAGCCTGCACCATCATGATTCTCTCCGGCTACTACGGTCCCCAAATCTGGTCTACTCCACTCTCCTCCCTCCCCCCTTCTCTCTTCGCTCACCTCCCCTCCTTTCTTCAATCATACACAATCCGGGACATCTGGGTTCCCATCCTCCTCTGCACCTTCTTCTTCGCACATCTGCCATTCTGCATCCACAACGTCATCCGCGCACGTCGCAGCCAAGGCCTCCCCCTCCGACCTATCTTTCTCGAATGGACGCCCATGGCGATCTACACCCTCTCCATCGGCTTCTGGATCTACAGTCCGTATTCCACCCTCCGTCAACAAAACCGACTCGTGCTCTTCTGTTTAACCATGAGCTTCGTGTTCGGGCGGATGACCACCAAAATCATTCTCGCGCATTTGACACGCCAACCATTCCCGTATTGGACCGTCATGTTAGCGCCCCTGGTTGGAGGAGCCGTGTTGGGGAATCTACCCAGGTTCGGGATGAAGATGGTGGAGCCGCAGATGGAGTTGTGGTATTTGAGAGGGTATTTGGTGTTCGCTCTGGTCGTGTATTTCAGGTGGGCTTGGTTGGTGATTACTAGCATTTGTGGATATCTTGGGATTAATTGCTTTACGATTGGGAGGGGGGTTAGTCCCGGACAGATCAAGGACGGGGAAGGAGATAAAGTAGGGAGGGGAGAGTTGAGGGTGGAGAAGAAGGTGGGAATAGCAGATGGGGAGACGAATGGGTATCAGCATGGAGATGGAACAAAGGAAGAGTTGAAGAAGGTGAAGTAAGTAAGGCCGCGTATGGGCTCAGCTTAGACCTAGAGCTATAATGGAAAGAGAAAGAGAGAAAGTGCGCAGATGCCGGTGTTTGAGGTTCGTGTTTTTTGAAGCTGGCTTGCCTCGAAACAACATGCCTCGACTGGATTGGAGTTTATTGTGCCAAAGACACTGGCAATTGGCTTCTCACGATGTGAGAGGGTCCATTTCTATCTACATTTCTTCGTCTTCGTCTTCTTCCTACCTATTATCATCGTCATTATCATCTTCCTCCGCCACCCTCCGTCGACACCATCGCTATTCCCCTGCCACCGTCGCTGCCGTCGTTGCATCACCGTCCGCTCCCAATCCCATCCCCGCCGCAAGACCTATGCAGTCGATGGCCATCATTTAGTCTTCCGTCATCAACCCCCACCTCAGGCTCCGGTTCCGGTTCCTTTCCTTCGCTGTTGAAGAAGAGGATGAGATCTCTCGTGACCCTCCCATGATGGCAGCCAAGGAGTCGCTACAACAGCTTTTGGTTGTTTCGACGTTATGCTATGCGATCTCAATCAACAAGATATTACCATGGGCCGGCTTTTTAGGTAAGTCGTGGTGGGCTTTGGAGGGCGTCGAGTGAAGGGGCTCGAAGTAGGAGGTGCAACCCCCGTCGTCGCCCGGGAAGCGATAGAACCGGTTGATGCAAACATATCATTTACACCAACCTTCACTAAGCATCTTCCAGCAGACCTGAGAGCGTTAGAAAGGTAAATAAAATGATGGTATCGACTTGGTTTCTCTCGTTCTTTTGAGGATTTGTACTTCATACCGAAGTCACTGGGGATACGGTTCACGAAGGACTACAGTATAGATAAACAGACATAGTAGAGCAGCCACCTTTCGCCGCCATCCGGATCAGGGTAGTATAAATATACTCCCATGAGGAATATATAAAGCGATGTAACACATCGAGCAGCGGCTGGTGAAGCATGTCATCCACGTCCGTCTCTCTAATACTCCCCTACCTCCTTCTACTGGTCTCAGAAGCGATATGTAGTAAGTGACGATAAGGAGTACCGTTGCATGTCCGACACCAGAATCTCGATTAATGATTAATTAGGTAGGTTATCCTAGGTAATTCTCCCCTCTCTTCTCAATCTCGTTTCCATTTTTTGCTGATCAGAAAAAGAGCCGACGAACAACAAGCAGAGCTAAAACAAACAGACAAGATGATTGACGACAGAGAAGGACAGACCAATCGCTATGCTTACGCCATTTGAAAAATTCCCGAGAAACAAGAAAAACGATTCAGACCTTTCCACGTGATTGCTTCAATTGCTCACACCAAAAGAGAGACAGAGATGACACGAGATGGCACGGAAAAGATGATACGAGAGGGAGAAGGAGAGAGGAAGAGAGAAAAAGGTCAACGTCACGGCCGGGAGAGGTAGTTGTTGGTGTTCATTCACAGGATAAAGGCGAAGCCGGCAAAGATACCTGCGGCAACGAGACCGAGTCCATACGTGCGGCCCATATCGAAGTTGACAGTACCCGCGTTGCTGTTTCCGCCGGCGGCCGCGCCCGTCGGCGTCGACCCGCCAAAGCCACTGAAGATCGATTGCGACCCTGTGGCGGTACCGGTGCCGGTGCTACGTCCCGCTGCTCCGGACGACGTACCCGTGGCGGACATGGTCGAGGAGATGGTCGACGAATTGACGCGCGTCGGATCCGAGGCGCCACAGGGGTTGTTCTCGCGACAGGCGCTCTGGCAGGCGCTGTTGCCCTGACAGCGAGCGACGCATTGGTCGGCGGCCGTACTGCAGATGTAGTAGGGGATGGTTTCGGAATATTCGGTGCCGTTGATGGTCTGGCCGCCGCTACACACGCAGCTGTAGGAGAGAGTGGCCTGGAACGAAATCAATCAATACAGTGGCGCTTGGTGGAGCGAATATGAAATACACGGGACAAGAACGTACCGCATCGCAGTCATTATTGCGAGTTGCGCCGTTGTTACCCGGCAGCTGCGAGCAGAGCAGCGGACAGGACGACTTTTGAGTGCGGCACCATGTATCTGCGGACACTGTCAGTTCTGCAATGGACGAGGTTAGAATGGTGTTGTGGAAAGGGAATCTCACCTCGGAGCGGTCTCGGGACCGAGTTAGGATCGATAGACTGAGAGCCGACGAGGGTCTGCAGGCTCGCCACAGCGAGGATGATGGCGGTGGCACGCATTTTCGATATGGATGATAAGACGAGGGGATAGGAGCAGGTCTACAACACAGAGATGAGCCAAATTGTGTATCAAGGGGATATGGTCACTACTCGCCTCCTGGATACTACGGATGGAAGAAT
>QQTW01000369.1_pt1 | contig 27712 bp, 25 predicted proteins | sample 1904831 | NCBI WGS metagenome assembly QQTW01 (sample SAMN09435610, study PRJNA476489) | Subsurface metagenome, whole genome shotgun sequencing project. | reverse complement strand
TGTATTCAGTACGGCGCATGGAAGTGCGGATGGGCTCCCCGTAATTCGGCCTGAGCGATTTGTCGAGGGCATTCTAATGGATGGGTTGGAAAATGTACTCATAAAGTCAGATCAGACCGGGCTTTTCATCAAGCCATTGTTCATGACGCTGTCAGTTGTACTCTCCAAGAATGGCAAATCCCTCCTGTGATGAACCGTGTCGTTCTGCCCAAAAGTTATCTGCTGTACCTCCTTGAATACTATCTCAAGATACGAATGAGTAGTTACCCCTATGTCAAATTCAGATGACTAATACCCCGCCGCCGTTGATCCTAGCGACATAAACATTAACAATAGGTAACGTTAACCGTACATTAAGCCTATCACTTTGCATGGCATCGCTACCCAATCACTGCGACTTCTTCCCTTCAACAACGAAGTTGCAAGTGATCACCATATCCATCTTCCCATGAAGCAATTGCTGAAATGGCGTTGTTGGAACAGCAGTGGGTGACTGTACAGCAAAAGACTTTCACGAAATGGTTAGACACTTAGCAGCGTTGTTTGGATGGAGGAACGCTGATAGAAAGTGCTGCAGGCTCAATGCAAAAGTCAAACCGAGGGATGTATCTGTCAACGACCTCGTCACGGACCTTGCGGATGGTGTATGTTATCGACGCTTGCACAGTCTCTGTCAGAAACATGTGATGCGCTCCGGCAATGCTGATTCTCACCGCACCAGGTCATACTGATCCATTTGCTCGAGGTCCTGGGTAATGAGTCCCTTGGCCGGTATGCGTCCAAACCCAAGATGCGAGTTCAGCGCTTCGAGAATGTCAACAAAGCACTCGATTTCATCAAGGCACGTGGGGTTCAGATGACCAACATTGGCGCAGAAGACGTGGTGGATGGGAATCGGAAGATCATACTGGGTTTGATATGGACATTGATTCTGAGGTTTACAATCAGTGACATCAATGAGGAGGGCATGACGGCGAAGGAGGGGCTGTTGCTATGGTGTCAACGGAAGACGGCTTGTTATGAGGAGGTTGAGGTTAGGGATTTCTCTGCTAGTTGGAATGATGGGCTGGCTTTGTATGTGGGATTGATATGCTGCCCGAAACAAGGCATAGCTGACGCGGAGACAGTTGCGCATTGCTGGACATTCATCGACCAGACCTTATCGATTATGACAGCTTGGATAAGAACGACCATAGAGGGAACATGCAGCTCGCATTCGATATCGCTTCGAAAGAGATTGGCATACCGGACTTGCTCGACGTCGAGGATGTGTGCGACGTAGCGAAACCCGACGAACGATCACTTATGACTTATATAGCCTACTGGTTTCACGCCTTCTCCCAGATGGAGAGAGTAGAGAATGCTGGAAGAAGAGTGGAGAAGTTCGTGACAAATATGCAGGGGGCATGGGAGATGCAAAACTCGTTCGAGCGACGTATGCGCGAGCTTCTACTTCAGATCGCCGAGCAGAGACGACAGTGGGAAGAGGCCGAGTTTGAAGGAACTTACGTGAATGCAAAGGAGCAAGCGAGCAAGTTTACTTCATACAAGAGGGGCCAAAAGAGGAAATGGGTTGCCGAAAAGTCGGATTTGGCGGCGTTGCTGGGTAATATCAAGACGAAGATGAGCACATATCGCTTAAGGCCGTACGAGCCTCCGCCAGAGCTAAGGTTGGAGGTTCTGGATCAAGAGTGGGCTGTATTGACTACAGCCGAAAGGCAAAGGAGTCAAATCATCAACGAGACGATACGAGAGTCAGTATACAGAACGCTCAGATTCACGGATAAGGGGTATGCTAACAGTAAAACAGTATCAAAAATGCGCTCCGTCGATCGTTCGCAGACAAAGCCAACGACTTTGCTCTGACTCTCAACACCCTTGCTCTCGCGATATCCGGTCTCGAAGGCGACGTCGAAGACCAACTCAGACACGTCCAACGGCTGAACGAAAACCTTCCACCCCTCGACGCCTTCCTGGAAACAATCGACACGATCGACCAGCGATGCCAAGAAGCCAACATCGAAGAAAACGACTTCACAACCTACACATATGACGAACTCGAATACGAACTCGGCCTTGTCAAGTCCAGCGTCGCGAAGAAGCTGTCCTTTCTCGAAAACCAGATGGTTGCGCGAAACATGACCAACCTGACTCCCATTCAACTCGAAGAATTCGAATCCGTTTTCCGCCACTTCGACCGCGATCTGACCAATTCGTTACAAGAGCTGGAATTCTCGGCGGCGCTGGCTAGTTTGAGCTTGGTGTACGACGAAGAGGAAATGCACGAGAAATTCATGGAGACGAGTGGCGGGCGCGATTATGTCACGTTCGAGCAATTCATCCGGTTCATGGTCAGCGTCACTGAAGATCAGAATACGGCCGAACAGGTCTTTCAGAGTTTCAGGGAGGTGGCTGATGGAAAGGTACGTCCAATCCCATCTGGGTCTCTCTCTGCCTCCGCGGTGTTTGGTTCGATATATTGTTTGTGGTGCTGACCCTGCTTTTCTGTCTGATTTAAAGCCATATGTGACCGAACTCGACCTCCGCCACTCCCTCATCGCCGACGACCTCATCGCCGACCTTACCCACTCCATGCCCCCGCACCGTGGCCCCGATCTGCAGCAGGATCGCGACTTGCCCAAGTACGATTATATCAGCTTCATGGCGCGCATGACGCAAAATGGCCGCTTTCTGAACGGCAATGGGCAAGGGGACGAGGAGGGGGGTGTTAACGGCCTATGAAGTGATGGCTGGTTTGACCGTCTCGTTCGTTGGTATAGGTGTGTGATGATTACCGTACAGTTTTGTCTTTCCTTGCGCTGCAGGAATGGGGAGTTCCTTTGGCAAACGGGCATGCCTCTCTCTATTCTTGTGATTTGGGTGCTGATTCTCATAAGCGGGAGCGGTACCGGTACATTGGCGGCATTCATTACATACAAGTGTCCGGTCTCTGCATTGTTTTTGTCTATTTCTTTCTGGCAGAGCGGTTTCTGGAGCATGGCATAGCGCAACGCGGCAAATATGGCATAGTATCGTTCCAGGGCTGTCAAACAGTTCGTTCAGTTAGCGATTTGATGTTCAAAGGCGGTATACATAATAGTTTTGCATACATCTGTTCATGTCCTACATTGCGTTGAACGGCGTCTACTCTTCGCGGAAGAACATAGATCAATCCGATGACCAGGTGACTGCGGGTGGATGGGCATGTCGATGGTTCTGTTTGTACTGTACTGTACACCGTTCGTACCCTACGCACTTGATCACGGGATTGGAATCAACCCGCTTTTAAGATGATGCTGGGTGGTTTCAACTTCTCATAATACAGGCTGGTTTAGGTCTGTACGTGTTAAACATGATTTTGTGTTGAACCATGAGATCAATGGGTCTGTATGCAGCGCATCTGGAGAAGATGAAGGCGATTTGAGCCTGGCAAAAGTCAAAGCCCTTGACGCCATTCGACCTTTACATACCACAATTCACATCTAGCGGCTAAGATGGGCACATTCGAACCAGCCCCGTAAGTAACAGAGCTATAAGATCCAGCATTTCTTCAGTTCGCAAATGAATCGAGGTGTAAGGAAACTCGATTCAGTCCGCCATAGACAGATAAGGCAGTTCCACAGAGACACTTGTTGGATGCCCGTTGACGGCATACTGTTGGTAAGATCCCGGCATTGTCAGAAAAAGCACATTGATAAATGTTTTGTGAATGTCCCCTGTGTCCGCATGGTCTGAGATGGGGAGGACCCAAAGTAATAGCTGATGGCATCTACACCAGAACTATAGATTAATTTTCCCGGTCGTTTAACTAAGAGTGAACATCAAAGCGGTACATGATAGTTTGTTGACAAAACCAATAGTGACTCTGTCAGAGAATTGAGGGCCTCTTGCAGCATCCCGCACGTTCAGCCATGTCCGCCGCTAGGCTCGTTATTGGGCCACGGCCTCCCGTGCGTACATGCACAGGAGCTAGCCCTTACCATATTGTACGCCAATTGGCAGGCGCGCCAAGGTGTCCTGTCGGGCTGAGGCGGGCAGTAGGAGTACTGGAGTCCCTCGCTCGCAGTCTCCAAAGCGATGGGAGCAAGTAACACGGTTCCTGTTATAAACACACATCCACCGAAGAGTCAATGAACTACAACGGTGCTGAAGGTTTAGAATTTGGTGGAGGAAACACCAAGGTGGATCCAAGTGTCCTCGCAGGTCAGTGGAGATTTTCACGCAGTACGTAGATTCACTGCTAACCAACCCCAAGAACTACCGAAGGATTGTCAAGTGGTATCCACCGAAGGCCACGGCGTCAGTTTCTGGGCTAATACCGGGCAAATTGACGTCAAGCTCGCCAATGGGACACTGCAGTCATTCTTTATCAAGGTGATATCGAAAGAGCTAGGCAAGAATATGGTGCATGGGGAGTTTGAGTCTATGAAGGCTATATATACGCTCTTGCCTGAGTTCGCACCGAAGCCGATTGCCTGGGGAACATACAAGACCGTACCGGACACGCACTTCTTTTTATGCGAATATCGAGAGATGATCGATGAGATGCCAGACCCGCACAAATTCACTGCCCACCTAGCAGCGCTCCACCAGAACAGCAAGTCTCCAAACGACAAGTTCGGCTTCCACATAACTACTTATAGCGGCAACTTGCCCCAGATGAACGAATGGGAAGAAAGCTGGGAGACTTACTTTACAAAGAGTATGAGGTCGGCTCTCAAACTTGAAATCGAAGCCAAGGGACCGGACTCCGAGCTCGATGTGCTAGTCCCGGTACTTTTTGATAAGGTGATACCTCGTCTGCTTCGCCCACTCGAGAGCGAAGGCCGATCTGTGAAGCCCTCGCTTGTGCATGGAGATCTTTGGTATGCAAATTCTGGAATTGATGTGAACACAGACGAATCTCTTATCTTTGACGCCTGCTGCTTCTACGCTCACAATGAATGTAAGTTGATGGTTGTCTGCGGGTGACGGAAATCACTATGCTCACACGCGTATTCTCAATGAAGACGAGTTTGGTCAATGGCGGCCAATTTGCAATCGATTTGGCGCCGAGTACTTGGCAGCGTACCACTCTTATGTTCAGATATCCCCACCTGAAGAGGATTACAATGGCCGACTGAATCTTTACAAACTGTGAGAACCCGACCTTAGCAGGTGTCGATATTGAACTGACGTTGAAATAGGAGGTTCAACACGCACGTATCTGCCCTCTTTACCGAAAACCAGACGGTTAGAGAGCAGTATGAGTATTTGCAGTGGAGTTATCAAAGCTGTCGCTAACAGAAGTCATTAGGATGCTTGGCGATATAAGAGACTTAGTTGAGAGATACGGTTAGTCAAAGAAGCAACCTGTTTTCATAGGCAGTAGACGGGTAAACAACGTCAACAATCTTTGCACCCAAATTACCAAAAGACAGCAATGCTTGCTCAAGTGCATGGCTATATTGCTTTCATCGACACTCAGAGTTCGGAACTGGTTTTTGATCACAGATAAGGATCGCGCTGGTCAACAGAGACATGACTAGTAGGGTTGGAAAGAGGGTTTTTGTACTCAAGTTGTTTGAATTTGCTTTCCTCGCAACTATGTCGAATCGTTCCACATGCCACTCCGAGGAGGCACAGGTATATCTGAGTAAGGCATATCCGCAACAGGCAATAACATGAGAGCGTAAATGAGTTCTGGCAAATGTAAAGCTATAGCGATGTAAGGACGCATCCACATATGCGCCAGACTTCCCTCCATCTTCCCAAAAGCGAAGCAGCCCTCAGTGGGCCCCCAAGACGCTCATCTTTGATAGTAAGGCTGGGTGCCGCCAACGATCACTCTTACTGGAGTTTGAGCTGCCGGCGCTGCGTATATAGCTAAATCATCTCAGTTCGGCCTCCGCCGCTGAGAAACTGGCAGGTATACCCTGTGACCGGTATCTGTTACTGAGATTACTTCTGATCGGAATCGATGAGTGCTTAGAGTCGAAAAATGCCTGTCCAACTCAGGAGTTTCTCGGCTCGTGATTAAGATCCGTAATGGTGTTGATTCATCAAGCTTGGCCATCAATGACCCAGTAATGCCTCGGGAGCTCTGTTTGAAAGATCCCGGATAAAACAATTTTCGCCATATGATGCGTTCATTATCACCGTCAAGTTTTATATCATCCTTTTGCATCTCTAAGAGCATCTCACGTACTTGAGGGTTTTTGCAAGCCATCTGGAAAGCCAGGGAGCGGAGACAGGAACTAAGTCGTGACTTGGACTTGTCCCCGTACTTGAAAAAGAAGTAGCTGCAGTCTGCATCCATCCTTTGTAGCTGCCCAATGACAAAACCTGCAAGAACAGACTTGCCAGCTGCTGATTTTCCGTTAACCCATAGTATACCTGGAGCGTCTGGAGCGAAATCCCTCCATTTCTTGTGATTCGTTTTTGCGGAGAACCATTCACAGGTTCCAGACAGACGGGCGTCTTCAACAGCAATAAGGTCATCGTCTAACCTCTCGGAGTATCCCAAGTACTCTCTCAGTTCCTTGAACTGCCGGTGAACTAATTTTTCCTTTGGCCGAGACTATAAACGCCTTAGCAAAGTCTAATTATGCACCTAAGTTTGGTACCATACATGAAAGAGAGATACTGTTAAGGGTAGATACAAGTGCGGAGGATTGTGTAGTTCTGGTCTGTTGGAGTCTCAAACTTGCAGATTGAACGGTGATCAACGTTCATTGGCATCTGCTTCTCGTTGGGGCATCCGAGGGTAGCTGAATCAGGATCAACAATGAGTTTACCGAATACTCCTCTGGTGAGTTTCTGAGTTTCATAAAAAGACCATAGATTTGTGTCGGTGGAATGATTGCGAAACTCGTCATTGATAGCTTGTATAGCTCCAGAGCCCCGTTCAAGGCCTCCAACATAAGCAATGGACGAGTAGGTAATCTGCAGGATGTCATGCAAAAGTTTGGCCGAGTTAGAACCTCTATGGGGCGTCGCAAGAAAGTAGATTGTGTGAAACCGTTTCGTCAGAGTCTCATATGCTGAATCCTGTCTTGCTAGCATGTAGGCCTTCTTGATAACCAAGCCGCCCATGCTATGCCCTATAAGCACTATTGGTGTGTCCGCATCACCCAGAACCGGCGACGTGCTCATCTCGCCCAGCAACGACTTGCCAAAGTGATGGATGTTCAGGCAATTGTCTTTGCCCTTCGACCAGTCTGAATCATACCCAAAGCTGTGCACTCGCAAATTTTTGAATGCAGAATCTTTGGGAAGCCATTGCTGCGGCCAATAGTGTGTGATCGAGCTTGTCTTGCTCCATGTTTTTCTGGAACCGCCCCCGAGGCCGTGCACGAATATTAAGTCGATCAAAGGCTCGGAGGGATAGTGGAGGAGATTTAATCCTAGAGGGCCTCTCGAATCATCCGCGCCATCGATGGCTAGAGTGTTGGTCATAAGGGTGGTGGTAACTGACAATCAGTCTCCTTGCGCCGCAGGCTCCTAATTGACTATGCAAGATTCAGCTGAGGTCAGACAGCGCAAAGGTTGGGCGCCTTTCTCTCCTTATTTGACCGTACCCGGGCCCCTAATAAACTTACCATAGTGTCTCAGCATATTCGATTCTCTTGGGCCGGCCAAGAGAGCTTAGACCTTATCTTGTTGAACCCCGTGGGCAAAAGCTGACTTGGTTCGACTCAGAGCAAGGTAATCATCATTTATGATATGACATCATTGCCGCAATCAACTCATTTTCAGTGATGGCTTCACAAAAGAATAATTGACAGTTTGGTAGCTTGAGTGGTCGGATTTTAGCGCTAAGGGAAAGAGGGGTCAATTGCCTGGTAAGCTTGTTCGAACCCTCAGATGGTGCTCGAAAGTCTTTTGAGTAACAGACAGGCTCTTCTTTACCTTTGGCATTCATGATGGCCTCCGAACCTTTTCACCCAGCCATTGCCCGGGATGATCACAAGGGCTACATGGAATATTGTCTCGAGCAGGCCCGTCTCTCGCCTCCGGCACCCACGAAATTCTGCGTAGGAGCGGTCCTTGTCGATGCGGATAAGAACGAAGTCCTGTCGACTGGATATTCGAAGGAACTGCCAGGAGATTCGCCTACAGATCCAGGAAGTACACATGCCGAGCAGTGCTGCTTCATCAAAGTGGCTCAAAGGCACCATGTTTCGGAAGAGCGTCTAAGTGAAGTGTTACCGAAGAACACAGTTCTCTATACGACTATGGAGCCGTGCAACAAGAGATTGAGTGGGAATAGGACCTGTGTGGAAAGAATTTTGGGTCTTGGCGGCGCAATTAAAGTTGTGTATGTGGGTATCAAAGAGCCGGAGATATTTATCGGCGAGAATGTGGGCAGGAAAAGGCTGGAGGAAGCAGGCGTCAAGGTTACGTTTGTGGAGGGAATGCAGGATCGCATAATGGAGGTCTCTACCGCAGGCCATGACAAGCGGAGTGAATGATGGGGTGAATATGTCGTACACGGGACGCCGTTGGTAAGTCAATAGAAGTGTGATACCCCTTCCTGATATCAAGCGACTGGTTGAGATGAAAGCAAAGTCTCTAGTTGTGAAGGATGGCGAGGACCGTGCTACCCTAGTGAAGAATGTTCTGGTCAAATCCAAAGGATCTTTCCTCTGGACGGTCCTAGTTCTCAATGAATTGTCAAATTCCTACAGTGAGGAAGATATTGGTCAAGTTCTCAATGACGTGCCTCGGGATATGGAGCCTCTCTATCAAAGAACGCTGGAAATGTCCCAAGTCACGCGCGGGAAGGAGCTTGCAAAAGCTGTTCTCGCATGGGCAACTTGTGCAACAAGGCCGTTGACAATGAAGGAGCTTGAGGAAGCTCTGAAATTAGATGTCAAGGGGAGCTTTCCAAAACTGAAAGAGAGTATTATGGCTCTATGTGGCCAGTTGGCAACAATCGACAAGTCTGACAAGGTGCAGATGGTGCATGAGACCGCCAGAGAATTCCTCTTCAAAGACGACTTGGAGTCTGAATTTGCCATCAACAACACAGAGGCACACACGAGGATACCTAGAGCATGTCTCACATACCTCACCGGGGAGGAAATGAAACCTCCTCGAACCAGCAGACGTGGTTCTGCCATGATTACAGCAGGCCAAAGGTCCGAGTTTTCCATTTATGCATGTGCAGCATTCTCATACCATCTAGCCAAGGCTACCCCCTTGCAAACGACGTTTTCGATCTTGTCAACAAGTTTTTGAAATTGAATATCCTGTCATGGATAGAGGTCATTGCTAGAACACAAAGTCTCATACCTTTAATTCACACCGCGAAGAGTCTCAGGACATACCTCAACTCATGCACCATGGCACGATCACCGCTTGGCAGGGGAATGCAATCACTCAAAGGCTGGACAACAGATCTCATCCGTATTGCGGAAAAATTTGCTGATGCTCTCATAACGTCACCCTCAGCAATCTACTTCCTCATCCTGCCCTTCTGCCCTAGCGAGTCTACGGTGTACAAAACTGCTAACCCTGGGCGAAGGCTCTCAGTGGTGGGACTTCCAAATGCTCAGTGGGACGACCGATTGTCTTGCATTGACTTCCATCAAGACCAGACAAGCGCCATCTCCTACGGGGATGAATTCCTTGCAGTAGGCCTAACCACCGGAACAATTGCACTCTATCTTGTGATAACTTGTTAGGAATACAAATATTTGAACTATGGTGAAGCCGTAAGGTTCCTGCAATTCAAGAGCAAGACAAGTTTGATGGCATCTTGTGGGTTGAAGTTGATCCGGATCTGGGATGTTCGTAGTGGCGAGATGATGCACAGTTTTCAGACAACAGAACGATCTATCGGCTTGGCATTTGACAAGAACTTGCTAATAGCTGCATCTTACAAGAACTACCTAGCATCATGGGATCTGGACAATAACGGGGCCCAGCGACCTAATAGGCCATGGTATGGCTTAGGTGAGCAAATGGACACACCGATACGCCATCCACCATGTGCCATATCAATCTCTGTGAGCCACAACATGCTGGCTGTCGCTTACAGCGGACGGCCAATAATACTTTGGGATCTTGAGGGAGATACGTATTATGGGAGCTGCGGGAAGAAATTACCAAGTGGCGAAACAACTACGCATCTGGTAACCGCCCTTGTTTTCAATCCAAACCCAACCATTGGCCTCCTGGCCGCATCTTACCTTGATGTCGAACTTGTACTCCTTGATCCATTTGATGACCAGGACTTGGAGAGCTTCCGTGCAGATTGCCATACGCTCGCAGCCAGCCCTGATGGACACCTGCTCGCAGGAGGCGCTGGGCTTGGGACAATTCAGATCTATGAATTTGACACCTTGAGGTTGCTTTACAGAGTCAAGGCTTCCAACTTATACATCAAGCAGTTGACGTTCAGCAAAGACAGCCTCCACTTTGCTGACATTAGAGGGTCACAATGTAATATCTGGGAGCCTGCGGTCCTGCTTCGGAACTCTGTGGGTGACGATAGCAGTGAAGGCACATCAACATCCTTCCTTGAGGTAGTGGTATCGGACACTAAGGCTAAGATCTGTGCTATGGTCATGCATCCCCAGGGAGAGATTGTGTTTTGTGGCAAGGATGACGGATCGGTCTGCCTTTACGATTCGAAGTCTGGCGCCCAGTGCGGACGCTTTACTATCACAAGTCGCTTGTTCGTCTCCTTGCCTGGTGGCCTCAAAAGCGTCTCCTCACGAGCGTTGATGCATCGAACAGAATCTTTACATGGAATCTAGAGAAGTCACAGAAGGCGGGATGGGTGGCTGAAAATATACTTTTCCAGGCTCGCCTGAACTGCGGAACCTCTATCATTCAAATATTACCGGGTGAGGAAGCTGGCAAATTCATCCTGTCAACTCGAGAATCGGACCATCTCTGGAGTATTGATGGTCAGCAGGAGGATGAGCGGACATACTCCGATAGAACACGGATCCGAAAGTGGATCCAACACCAGCAGTCACCACTCCACTTGATCTGCTTTGAAGGGGCCACCGCACGCATCTATGCGTGGAATGACTGGTCAGAAGTCGCAGTGTTGCTCCTTACGACTGACATAATGGAACTTCCATTGAAGAGCGTCACACCCTTCACGTTGGGACGCAGGCAGCGGCTCCTACTCGAGTTCTCTGGACCGGATGGCTCGGCAGATACGCACAGCCTGTACCTTTTTGACGCAGCAACTTTCGACAATGAGAATAAGCCCGCAAAGGGAGCTGTTTCCGAACCAGCCAAAGCCATAAATTGTGCCGATACGGTCTCAGTCAGGGAGGGAGCTGCAGCAGCAACAGTCTTGATCCCGCGTCTTAGTCCACAGCTCGCCGCTCTCGGCCATGAGGTTGCCCACATTGTTGGCCTCACTGACGGCGGCAAGCTTATCTTTCTCAACACTCATTCCTGGGTCTGCTCTGCAGATCTTGAAGCGCTCGGCAACAGCTCAGTATTGTATTCAAGGCATTTCTTTGTGCCATATGACTGGTTCTCCGGGACAAGGGACGTGATTTGCGCGGTCGCACAGCGGGATATACTCTTTGCGCACAATGACAACGTCGCAATTGTCAAAGGTGGACTGGAACATTCGAAGGATGTCAGTGTAGAGTTGGAGGGTCTGGAGATGAAGGGGCATTGAGCAGTTGCTTGCCGGCCTGACAGTGAGTGGGTGTAAGTTGACAGCTCGAGTCAATTTTGGGCCTTTCTAGACACGCTGGCAGTCCTGGTGTTGAGATATCACAAGGAAGGCGCTGGTTCTGATCAGATCTAAGTCACTGCAGCCATGGGTTTGTAATGATCAGTACTTCTGTTAGGCAGCTGGGATGAGAATCAACTGGGGAAACCATGTGAATGGTCAGATTCCCAGTCGATAGGTTGAGGAACAGCGTCTTTGAATCGACGGTGCTGGTAGCCATCCGAAACTGGGGCTGTTTCTATCAATACACTTCGCACCGAGATGACTTTGGATTTCAGTTAAACGTGGACGACAAGACTGTATGCATCTGTTCAGCACAGCTACTGATTGCGTCAAGGCACCCCACATATATATATATTCAACGCTCGAAACCCCGTCTCACGCCCTACCTACTAGCCCCGACCTAAGAAATGCTTCAACAACCTCCGTCCTCCGCTCTTTGCTAGCCTTCTTGTCCCTTTCCTTCAGATATACTTGCGTCCGAATCATCGCGTCAGCGAACAATGCCGCGAGCACCCTTTCGAGTAATTTTCGCCTTGCAATGACTGGGTCATGACTCAGTGCACGTTGTCTGGCAGCGGAGGTCGAGTCGATAGATGCTCGAGGTGTTGATGACGCAGTTGATCGATATGGTGGTGCGATTTCGTGAATGACATGTGCGAGCATGGACGTCAGGAACGTAAAGGAAAGACAGTGGGTGGGCGATGAGGAGAGTATGTCCAAGACCTTCGCTTGTGCCTCTTTGTCCGAGATCTGCTGTTTGGCTTTCTCACGGTCAAGGATGGCTCGTTCCAGATCAGTCCACAGAGCAGCAGTGATGATTCCGTCCTCGAGACTCTGTAGTAATGTAAGGAGTGTCTCTGCGACGACTTCGGCGCGATGGATACAAGGAGTTTCCGGCGGGAAAAGTGAGTTTAGAGCTTCGTCAGTGTCCAGAGCTTCTCGGACCAGAGCTTTGAGCTCGTCTCTGCCTTTGGCATCCGTATACGACCACGACTGCTCCGCAAACGGCCAGCCTACCATTTCCTCCCACGGCGCCTTGCTACCGGATCCCGCACCAGTCATATCCCACTCCGCAATGCATCTTTCCACGAGGTCTTCTGTTGCCTCCGTCAGTCGGAATATAACTCTCGGAGCTGACGACTTTACCCCTTGGTTGTCATCACTGCTTCCGCTACCACCTGGTCGTTGATGCTGTAGCTTTCGGACACCACCTTCGATGAGTTTGTCAAGCGATCTTCCATAAACGGATTGCAACCATGTGGCGCGAACAGGGATGAAATGATCACGTCCGTTTCGAACGTGCAGAACAAGTATATCCTCGATACTTGTAGGATGTTCGTTCAAAGCTCTTACATGGTCCACATCGTTGATTCGTATTGTTAGCTCGACATTGACGGCGTCACCCGGGGCTAGAGTAAACTCCTGGAGGCCACCATGATTGGCACTCTCATTGTTGCTTGGTCGGTCGAAATGAACTGTCAGCCACGAGGGGGCAACTCCGCTCTGCTTGCCTTGCTCAACAGGTCTGTCTACCAAGCCGAATGTTGCGGGCACGCGGCCTGTGTTTGCGATAGTAAGGCTACGATGTTTTGGTTGATCATAACGTACTGCTCCGAAATCAACACCTTCGAACGTGGCGGAAGACTGATCGAGTTCTTTCAGTGCATCATGGTCTCCTTGATGACGATCCACAACGATGGTCAATACTGGCCGACCTTCATTCTCTGCTTTGTCGAGTTCACGGACTACCTCTTGGTGCACCTTCGCCTTCAGCTCTGGCACTACGGCCTCGTAAGTCAAGGTGAAAACGGCATCCAAAGGTTTATGATCGGACGAAAGCACTCGTTGATGCGAGGTGTAGTAGTCAAGGTGAAGCTTATCTTCGTAACCTTCTCGGGTGATAACAGTATCCGGATCTCCAGGGTCGTCATTTTCATAGTCTTCTTCTGCTTCGCCAGCGCCATCCGTTGCAGGGTCGTAATCGAATAGTACGCCTTCGTCTTCCGCAGCAGCCTCGGAAATGCCCCGAGCCTCCATCTCCTCATCTTTCCGTTTTGCTTCTTCCTCTTCTCGAACCTTCCTCTCGTATTCCAGCTTATCTCGCCGCGTGCGATATAGAATCCGATCGCACCAACTGGGACTTCTCTTCTTATCGCCCGAATCAAACATGCCGACGCTTCCAATATCATATTTGTACGTTGGAAGAAAAGTAATTGGACCTTCTCGCCAGCCATCATGGAAAGCTTTTCGTTGCCGAATTTGCTGATAGAGCTGGTCATGTTGAAGGAGCGAGGAAAGAGTTGTCTGCAATGAGGTAGGGTCCGCGTGGAGGTCCGGATTATCAGTAGAAGGAAGCGTCATGGATGATGCTGGTGAGTGTAGCGATGTCTGATCAACCGCCGTTACAGACGACGAATTCGAGTCTTCTGAAGACCGGGTTGCGGCTTCTCTTTCGCGGAGTTTCATAGACTCGGTGGGTATGGCGAGCTCTTTTTCAATCTGCTGCTCGGATCGTTGTCCAATATCATATTCATCACGTGTATGTAGCATTAGCAGTCGTCGCACATCATCTCCAGGTATTCCCTCCAGCCTGTAGTTGAGATCCCCAAACCAGAATGCAAAGTCCTCATCCCCAATTCCTTCACCGTACCCCTCCGCAACACCGAAATCATCGACGATGGGGTCAAACTTTGTCCTACTCATAATCTGTGCCGCATCCCAGTTCCGTCTCTCTAAGCATCCCTTTTCCGTTCCTGCGGCGAGGTGACAGTTGATGAATGCAAGACGCGTTGTCTCTCCCAGCATAATTCTTGCCGTGACAGCTCCCTTGTTACCCATGTATCCCATCAATCCTGTTCCGACACTTGTAGTGCTCACTGACGAAATGGTCGGGGCTATAGTAGGCGATGCGTAGATCAGTAACAGTAGGCCAATGAGTTGCTGTTCCGCTACCAATTGATAGCCATGCGGTAGTGCTCGGGTGACTGCGCGTTTCCACCTTTTAGCTGGATGAGGGTCACTGTAAGGTCGGAGAGCCTCCGCCGCAGAAGTTATGTCTACTATCTCTTGTAATCCAAGTACGTAGAGACCGATATCCTCGCCGCCAGGTAAGGACCCTGGGTCCTTTTTCGGTATCGTTGATTGTTTCTTCGTTCTGCGTGCCTCTTGTTGAGCCACGCTCTCCACATCCTCGGGGCTTACTCGCGGTCCATGCTTTCCAAAGTTAGGGTCATCTTCCTCGCTGACAGACAAGCCTGACAGCCCCTCTGAGATGCCCTTACCCTCGACAAACCAGCCACCAATATCCTTGTCCGTGCCGCTGAGAGATGCAACATTCCATGTCCCAATTTTGACTCGGATCCTATGCGTTCGAGTATACTCCGCTCGTCTTTCACGCACAGCCTGCATTAAGGAGTACTGTGACGAGATAACGCCCGAAGATGAGCCATCGCCAGGGAAGGCTCCTGGTATGTCCCGATCTAGTGGGCTAGAGGATGACGTGGAATTGGAAGAATAGGCCATTGCCAATGCTAAGATCTTAAGATCCGATGATAATTCTGATTTGACAGCTGGGTAAGAAAGCTATGTGGACCAGTGGAGATAAAACGCCACTAAACGCGCCATGTCATCCCGCCTCTGACGTAGGCATCAATGTGGTCGTGTTGACGTTGCAGGCAGAAACGATGCTGATGATTGTTGGATGAACAGAGAAGAAGGAAGACCCAAAAGCCAGCCTTGGCTCCTCAAAACATTCTCGCGATTGACCAGGTAACCTAACCATCCAAGAAAATTACCGTATAGGGCAGCAGCGAACGGTGCCCGGGTCTCGCTACCGAGGGTTCCGTAAACAAGCATCTTACGGGTAAGGCTGAACGTACCGCGTCCGCTATCGTCGGCATCATCCGTCTTCTCCCTTATACTTGTGTCCCACGGTGAAGCTCATGTTTGTTTGTCAACGTTGTATCTGAACAAGACACATTTGAAGTAGATGGTGCAACCCGGAAGCTCAGGATGACGCCGCGAAAACTCAAAACACGACAAAACCAACCGACCACCGCCATCAACCCTTCAGATCACGAAAGCGACCTCAACAATCTTTCCGACTTCGCACCTCCTCCCTCTGCTACCCGCACAAACACTGAGCTCAATTTCTCGGTGATCCGACGTTACATCCCTTCTGTTACATCCATCATTTCCATCGCACCTTATGCGGTCGTATACCTCTTCTCACCCACGAGTCAGCAATGGGAGAAGAGCGGTACTGAAGGTACCTTGTTTGTGTGTCAGCTGTCTGAAACGGAAGCTGGCGCGGATAGATTCTCCGTCATAGTGCTCAATAGAAGAGGGTTGTCAAATTTCCAAGTCGATCTGCTGAACGAGGAAGATGTTCAGGTTACGAACGATTATTTGATACTGCGGGTCAACGATGCGGGGGCGGGTATACAGCGCATCTACGGGCTATGGATCTTCTCAGAACCACCGCCATCTTCAACAGCGAAGACGAGAACCATCATCGCTCAGATCATCCGTGACTGCGCAATGCAAGCACAGCAGACGTATCACAGAAGAGCAGCAGCACACGGACCCAACTAACGGTCATGCCGAGGAGCAGCAGACACCACAAAGTGAGGCAATGGGTCGACAATTGTCGCTAAGAGAACTATTCGGCCAGCAACGCGAGCAAGATGATGGATGGAGCGTCAAACATCACAGTCCGCAAGTCCTGACACCGCAATTCGTTCCCACAGCAGACACCGACTTCTTCCGTACCACAAGAAGACACGCACAGCCGCGGTCTTGAATGCACAATCCTCATATATTCGACTAAGGTGAATCACTGAGCGTGCGGTGGGAGAGAGTTGCTCCACAAGATCCTAAGAAGTATGGCGAGGCATGCTTAGCATAACTTAGTGTTATGGGCCCTACTCAGACCTGTGCAAACACTGGTTACCTGTACGGCCTAGCAGAGTCTCCAGAGTGACAGTTTGGCAATATGGAAATAATCCTGCTTGACAAACCCATGAACATCTCCTATACGGAAACGACCTGTGCAAATCATACAAAGCGTCAATCAGATCTATCATCCAACGTCAACCTTCGCCGCCGACACGCACTCCGGAGTATTGCCGCCTTGGAGGAAAATTGAAAGGAAGATATTGGTGAAGAGGTGCCATGTCTGAGCCGATGGAGAAATGGCGATGCTGTTCGAGCAGTTCATCTAATGATATCGTGTATGAATCCTTCTACCTTCTTCGCTACCAACTCGCTGTGGTCTAAGTTGCCCAACAATCAGCTACTGGTACTAAATCTACCGAGGAACACTGCAACTCACCTGTACAAAATGCATGCGGTATACCATCGTTGTCAACTAACATTTTAGGCCTCAGACTATCAGGCTGGTCTTCTTTGAAAGCCCTCGCCCGAATAAGATCGTCTCTTATATGATTGGCAACCCAGTGATCCTTCTTGCCAAAGTAAAAGATGAGTTTTGTCCTTGGTGAGTCGGTGTCAGGCACCGAAGCACCCCAGATTTCATCATCCCACGAATCTTCCGTGATCTCCCTCAGTTCGTCTTTTGCCATGTGCCTATCACTCTCCTTAGAAGGGTATTCGTGATATAATGCGTCGGGAAACAACTTACAGGGTCTGCCGCACACCCATAGGACTTTTAATGAAAGCCGTTGTCGTCTCCGCAGTAGCCGCAGGGACGCCTGTCACGAGCTTAATGAGACTGCACAGTAGATTACTTGGGATGAAGGCCGTCAATAAGCGGACGACCGTGCTGAGGACGAGCGCAAAGTGGGGGAGATTCAACAGCCACTGAATACAGATGAGCCGGGCCACGAAAGGGTTTAGGACAAGTCAAATCATACCCCGAGCTTTACCCCTGAAGGTGACTTTGCGAGGTGCGTTACGGTAGGAAACAGTAGCACTCCGCCGACAATTCGCAATTCTTCTCCCTTGCCCAATGATAACTTCTCACGATGCCGCCGGATTAGTTCCAATAGAATATATGTTCCAACAGAGTGGCCGATGAGTATGATTTGGATAGGCTTCTGAGAGGACAATTTGCCGGACTCCTGCGCATTCCCATCATCGAATTGCTGTGATTGTACATAACTTTGCAATGTAGCTTCCACGTAATCGATCTGCTGTTGGAGACCGTAAGGGGCTTGACGGGTCTCGGTCGATTCCTCAGGACTGAGAAAGCCACCCAGAGAGTGCCCGTAGATGTGAATGCTGTTTGGCTTGCTTCCGCTCTCTCCAAGCCCCTTCGACAGACAAGCTAGGAATGCATGGTAATATCTGATAAGACCGGGATTGCCTGGTATGAAGAATATGTGGTGTTCGTTTTCCGGGCCAAGAGCTCTGTTGTTCGGTGGCGAGTAGAAACTTTCTGAGTTGATATGGGGTTCGAGTGGAGAAGTCCCCTCCTTGCTCACCTCTTTCATTTCTAGCTAACGTTGACGTCAACGAAAAGCAAGTAAAACTGAGATTTCAATCACTTAAAACGGGCGCTGGTTGTTCGAAAATTCAAACACCCAACAAAAAAAAAGCAAAAAGAAACTGCTGAAATTACTTGATTTGGACAAGCTGGGAATTGAACCCAGGACCTTTCCCATTCGGTGATCACCCATGATCAGAGATGCTAAGGGAAAATCATACCACTAGACCACATGCCCGATCCATGATGAAGGTTCGTTACAATCTTGGTATATAATACGACGATCAACTTAAAATACTCGTTCGATCTCTGAGGTCATTGTTTTGCGTGGTTGCTAACAAATAATCAATGATTATTGAAATCAAAAGGACTTGGTCAAAGTTAAAAGATTTCCAATTATGACACTCTACTTGTTTCAAGCAATTCTCATCCCATTGGCTTGTTAAGCACTTTCATAAGGCTGAGGCAGTAAAGCCAGTCCGCCGTTCTCAAAAAAGCCTCACCTTCAACTTACAAAAAATAACATAGACATTATAGACATGGAGTACGACACTAAGACACGTACGATGCTTCCCATGCAAAGAAAGTTCATCGCTAATATACCTTCAAAGCTCCCTACAAAACCTCAGACAAGACCTCTTTCGCCTACATCTCCGCCAGAGACCGGTGGCCTGTGATACTGGTAGAGGATATCTTAATGAGCCAAAGGTCAAGCTAAGATCTACAGACAGGGGCAATTGACGATGTCCACCGCGCCACAGTGAGGAGACAAGGAAAAGAGGAGCAGGATGAAGGCAAACGCATAGTTGAGGGTCTTGCGACACTCAAATATGAGTTGCAACATGACCGACAATTGACGTGAGTAGCATCTTGGCCATCATGGCTGGAGGAATCACTGACGGCATATCAGGCCGCTCCCCGATGATGGAAAGTCAGACATCGCAGCATACAATGAAGAGCTCCAGAGACTAGGCCAGCCGAAGTGGTTTGACGTCCCATGGCTCTATGCGGAATGTTACCTCTACCGGTACACACAACCATATCCACCATTTCGCTGCAAACCATAGCTTATACGTACAAGATAGACGGATCAGCACCTTTTTTGCCCTCTCACAACGCTGGAAGAACCACGATGTCTTCGCTCGCCAGAAGATTTCCACGTTCAAATCATCCCGCCCCGCAGTCCTCGAGCTGGCCGCAAAATACAAAGAACTCGTCTCACAGCTGGAGCAAGGTTCATCTTCTACCAGCTCCAAACCACCCGAAGAACTCGAGGAAGCGGGAAAGATGCTCTTCGCAGAGATGTGCGAGATCTGTCTTTGGGGCAACGCCACGGATCTTTCGCTCTTAACATCTCTGACCTACGAAGACATTCAGAAACTCCAAGGATCTAGCGCGCGTAAAGCTGCGGAGAAAAATATTCTCGTCAATGACTTACCTGCCGCATACAATATCCTCAACGCTGCCAAAAAGGCTTCCCCCGAGAGAGAGAGAAGAGTCGACATCGTTCTTGACAACGCCGGCTTCGAGCTCTTTGTCGACCTCGTCCTGGCCGGCTACCTCATATCCGCAAACCTCGCCACCACAATCGTCCTGCACCCGAAATCAATCCCGTGGTTTGTCTCTGACGTGTTACCCAGCGATTTCCAAGCGCTGCTGAACGCCCTAATGGACCCGCAGACCTTCTATACCGAACCCTTCGTGGACGATGACGACGACAAGCACACCAACTCTGCGCCAAAACCACTGTCCGCAAAGGAGGTTGACGAACTGTCCTTTCTCTACGAGCACTGGCGCACATTGCATGCCGAAGGCCAGCTGGTCATTCGTCCCAACAGCTTCTGGACGCAGGCAGGCAGCTATTGGCGTCTTCCAGGCACGCAACCACGACTCTACGAGGACCTGAAAGAAAGCGAACTGGTCATTTTCAAAGGGGATCTCAACTACCGCAAATTAACCGGCGACGTAAGTCTTTACCTCTCCTCTGCCCGTACCCACACACGACAGGTGCCTCTCCAGCACCACACTTGCGGTTCTTCCATCTCCTCAACAAACGCTAACCACCAATAGGCAATGTGGGACCCAACAACCCCCTTCCCCACCGCCCTCGGCCCTCTAGGTTCCGACTCGGGAATCCGCACTCTTGCCTTGCGCACGTGCAAAGCTGACGTCGTGGTCGGTCTGCCGGATGGTGTGGACGAGAAGTTGAAAGCCGAAGACGGCACGACCGATGAGAACGGCCCGCGGAAGTGGGCGTGGAGTGGGAAATGGGCGGTTGTGCAGTTTTGTGATGGGAAGGCCGGATGAGGAAGGAGTGAAGGGTTGGCTGAATGGGACAGATGGTAGATTTAGTTTTATAGAAGTTTTCAGGAATAAATCCCGACGCATCAATTCTAATGTGATATTGATTATTACACCTTGAGACTGAAGTTGAGATCATCTTATGTGCAAAGCTCTCCGTAGCTTACCCATCTGACCCTAATCCAATGGTTGAATTTCACACATAATTCATAGTCATGTGCGGACCAATTTTATGGTTACTGTTAGCATGTACCTACCGGTATAGCAGTTTCCCCATCAAAATTTACAAATGTTCAAAGCTATGCATTAAGAGTAATAGCGATCTATTTTTTAGATTTTTAGGTCAGTTTGTAGGCATTTTTGAGCTCTTCATAAATCACCAAAAACATTCAGAATTACCTGTAAAATAAGCAAAATTACACTGTTTTTGTTCATCGGTTCGGGTCGTGGTTGCCGGGTCGGGGCGTCGGGAATCTATCCTTCGCCCCGACCCGACCCGACCCGACCGTCTGCCTAGTCTTAATTTCTATTACTTCTTCAATTTCAATACATTGTTACAAAACAACTGCCTCAAGTCAATATTAAAAACCACGATGTATTGAAATTCTTATGTCTTATTACCATCATGTTACCGTATTTGCTAACCGGTGAGGGCCTGTAAGGTCTGTACTCAGTTGTTCACAACATTGCAGCCATAGTCATGCACGTCCTATTTGATCTTATTTGCTACGTGTCAATGCCCCTCTTGGCTTTAGTATAGCTTTACCCCTCTTCTCATGAGCGGCGGATTCCTCAGTGCATGAACAACCTGTCATTCTACAACTGCCTTTTCTACTAGCTTGCAAGACTTCATTCTGTGACCTGTCCTCGCCGTGGAAAGCCGTCACAGTATCCCTATCATCATGGCAGAATCGAACATCATTGAGAGAAATGGCAGTGAGCACGTCAATGGAGCAAGCGGTGTCAATGAGGTCAACAGCCATTCAGATTCTGCCCTCCCTTCTGTCGAACAGTTCCTCAAGCAACCCTACGACTTTGTTATTGTGGGAGGAGGCACCGCAGGCTTGGCAGTAGCAGCTCACCTGACGGAGAACCCCGATGTTACTGTCGGTGTCATTGAGGCTGGGAAGAACCGCCTTGGAGATCTTCTGGTTGATACCCCAGCTCTGTTCCCTCAGCTTCTTGGCAATCCAGAGTACGACTGGATGATGTCCACAACTCCGCAGGTAGGGAACTGCTTAAAATTCAGAGCCTCGCTGTAACACAGCTTTAGGATGGCAACAAAGGCAAGATTCACCATTTTCCTCGAGGTAAACTGCTTGGTGGATCGAGCGGTATTAACGGTATGATGTAAGTCTGCAGATAGCGAAGAAGCTCTGTCCAGGTCCTCGCGCTGACCGCACAGGTATGTCCGTGGATCCGATGCAGACTACGACGATTGGGCTACACTTGCCGAAGACCCAAGTTGGTCGGCGAAGACAATGAAGCAATACTTCCGCAAGCACCAGACGTTGGAGCCATTCGACGAGAATATTAAGGATCGCTCGACCATGCCCTTCGTAAGTGAGAATCATGGCAATGAGGGTCCAGTACGTACTAGCTTCAATGACTGGAGGTTACCCCTGGAAGACGACGTCATCAGAGCTGCAGACGAAGCTACTGGCACGACCAACAAGCCAATGGATCCTTGGTCTGGCGACCACATCGGATTCTTCAATACCCTAGGAAGCGTTATTCGCCAGGGGCCCAACCGTGGGAAGCGCAGCTACGCTGCCCGTGGATATTTTGAACCTAACAAAGGACGACCGAACCTGATGGTGCTTTGCGAAGCCCTTGCAACACACGTGGAGATTGAAGGATCTATTGTGAAGGGCGTGACTTTCATCCATGACGGACAGAAGTACACAGTGAAAGTGGGCAAGGAAGTCATCATTTGTGGTGGAGTCTTCAACTCTCCACAACTTCTTGAGCTCTCTGGCATTGGTGATCCCAATATACTCAGAGCTGCTGGTGTAGAATGCAAGATCGAGTTGCCAAGTGTTGGTAGCAATTTCCAGGACCATGTGTTTACCGGAACTGTGTATGAGCTCAGCCCCGGTGTCGCTTCTCTTGATTCCATCCACAATCCTCAGGTCTTGCAAGATGCACAGAAACTCTGGATGAAAACGCAAGGGGGCCCCCTGACAGCTATCTTAAGTACCCAAGGCTTCTTTCCATACAGCTTATTCTCATCGGACAAGGAATTGAAGGAGACTATCCAGAGTATTCAGGACACGCGCAATCAGACTCCGTTCTTCCAAAAGCAAGCTAAACAGATCATAACCCATCTCGAGAATCCAAAGTCGGCCAATCTTCAATTCGTTATGGTGGCTGCGACAATCAACTGGAAGGACGGAGTCGAGAACCAAGCCGTCCTATTTCCGCCTCCAGCAGACCCCTCGCAGCCGAATGGCATAACTCTGGCTGCATGCCTCCAATACCCTGTGTCGCGTGGCAGTGTCCATATAACGAGCTCGGGTGAGAAGTACCGTATGCTAGCATTATGGACCTGAGCTAACACTGTCAGATCCCACCACGCAGCCAGCCATTGACCCTGCATACCTCAAACATCCCGCAGATGTCGCAGTTCTTGCCGCCGGAATGAAATTCTTGGATAAGTTGGCAGAGTCCCGGCATCTGAAGGGCAAGTTAGAGAAACGTCTACATCCAGCACCGGATATCAACCTAAAAAGCACAGAAGCAGCCAAAGAGGCAGTGCGAGGATGGGTCATGGGCGAGTATCACCCTTGCGGGACATGCTCGATAGGCCAGGTAGTTGACGCGAAGCTGAAGGTCAGAGGCGTGACGGGTCTTCGTGTGGCAGATGCAAGTGTCTTTCCCAACCATGTCAGTGGCAATATTTGTTCTTCGGTGTACGCAGTGGCAGAGAAAGCCGCAGATATCATCAAGGCAGACTATGTATGACTGTTGGTTCTTGTGGCTGTCATTTGTCCAGCAAACAAGCAAAAACGGTTGCAGGCTTTCTCACACATCGTATTGACCAAGCCCATCTCTCAGTTTTTTGCATATAGGAAATTTACATCGCTTCTACATTGAGAGAGTGTCTGAGAGGCACAAGGATAGTGCAATTACTCAATGACATGGTTGCCGGATTTGGCGGTCTCTGCTTCAGCGTCACAATTCTCTCTGAACCCCTATTTCACAACCCGATATTCATCATGCAATTTCCCGACTTGGCCTGCATCGAGTGAGAGCACAGATGAAGCAAAGAGTAGGATTGGCCCCCGCTTTGGTTAATGCATCCTCAGAAGCATACACGCGACCTCGCGGGAATAACGTAAAGGTGCGCAGTGACAGAGAAAAATTTGAGTACTGTATTCGTTTTGTGCCCTTGATATGTCAGAGATGCTCATGTTGTCCTATGTACCCTCAATCTGGCCCTGCTCGATCAATCGCCAGGTAACTAGAAAGGATTGTCAAAACTGCTATCGTGCAGGGCTGTGGTATCCGCGCACCCCTCTATCTATCGGCATACACGAAATCGGAGGGTTGAGTATAAGTGGTGCCAATCGATGCTGGTCTGGATTGACCACGAACTTGCAATGAACTATTGCGCAGAGGTTACTTGGCTGAATGAAGGATCCTACAACCTTTCCTAACTTGACCTTGACGCTCATAACGGTAAGAATAGAGGCTTTGTCTCGCAGTCATACAATCTTTACGCAAATCTTGGAAATATGTTTTCATTTAGCTCATATACCCTTTGAATTACGCTTTGACTGAACATCTAAAGACAATTCCGCTTCTTAAATATTTATATAACAGAGCTGTCAAACGACCAAATCCTGCCGGCTTCGACCTTACAAGACGCCGGACCGATGAGTGCGTTGAGTTGCACGAGCACTGTCTGTGTCAGCACTGCCAGCCTTGCCCGCTCAGGTCGCCAATGTGGGAACAGAAGACCTCAAGGAATCCAGACTGTTCCTATATTAGGATCCTGCGGCCAGAAAGATCGCTACACTGCTCCCAGCTACAGCGCTGCTGGGTTGGACCTCGACCATGCACCCTGACCCTGAAACCATCCACGATAAGCAACAACCTATCTCTGGGTTTGAAATACCCTACATTTCCGACATGCCATCTTGATTCTGCCGAGGTTGAAGATTCAGTCTCTGTGGATAAATGCCATCCGCATCATCCAAAAGAGTGATGCTGATGAAGATGGGAACTGTGGATCACGAGAAAATCTGTGCAGCCAACGTAGATCACTAAGCTTTCTTGCCACTTGGGGTGATCCCCTTCAACTGGCAGAAATCGACTCTCCTTGCACGAACGGAGAGAAAGAGAATGTATTCGTTAAGTGGATCTCTGGGGAAGCGATTTGCAAACTGGTCTTTCCTAGCGCCTCAGCATCTATTCCGGAGGCATTAAGAACAACAGAGTACGGAACACAGAACCCGTCCTGGGCTTCTACAGACGGTCAGGGGATATGGGATTGGCCGGTGCGGGGAATGTACGTATGAGAGATGAACAAGAACATCTAATGAATATCTGTGAGACTACATACAGATATAGACATGTAGAGGTCGATCCTGCTCCTTCACTACTAAGATCAATGAGTTACATCTATATAATAGGGTTTCTATCACTCCATTTGTGCTTTGGAGTAATTTCGCTTTGCACGATATCGACTGCCGTAGTGAATGCAACTGCAAGTGGGCGGCCGTAGTGGACGCGCCAAGAGTCGAGTGGAAGTTGATGCCTTCTTTACCCTCTAATTCCTCCTCATCATCAATGCCCTCACGCTCTTCAGCATCGCCAGTCCAAATATGTATCGAACGGCTCATTGGAAGAAAGGTGCTTTACATGGCTGGAAGTCGAGTCCAAACGGATTGCTTTACGCTGCTGCGAACCACCGAAAAATGACCGTGCCAATGATATGAAGTCAATTGTATGTTTCCTTCGTGATCAATTCATACCCTACTCTATCCTTCTGCCAAATGCGACTAACAACCTCATGTGTGGACAATATCACAAACTACAACATCATCATCTCCTTTCTGTCCAGTTCATTCTCCGGGTCAAATCAATCTTCTCCGTAATACACATCTTCCCCCCGTTGCCTCCCTCATCGTGCACACAATCCTTATCGCCCACTATGCTGTCAGCATCCACAGCCAAGTCAGTGCCGACATGAGTGACTCTAAACATCCACAACTCGGCGGACCATGATACATTACGCGCAGCTGCTTCATCACCAGCACCGGCCGCAATTGAGGATTGTGCCAGCAAGCCAAAGACGCCTTTGCTGTCGCTGTGATGATGAGATACACCTCTCTCTCACTCAAGTTCCCCCCTCTACCTCTCGCCCCTTCAAAGCCTAGCGCTAATTCTCCTCCCCTCTAGCGCGCTCTTCGCCCTCATCATGCTCCTATCCCTCTAATCCCCTATCCCCTCCCGCGCCTGACACCAAGTCCACAAGAACAAAGTCTCATTCGTCGGCTCCCTGTTCACCTTCAATAGCGAACTCGACCTTCTTATTGACCTCAAAGATATGTCCTCAAACACGCTCATGAGCTACTGGCAGAAGAGTGGAAAATAAGCATGCTGTCTCTTAATTCACATTTTGTTCTCACTTCTTAATTCTCTGAGTCTGACTTCTTTCTCTAATGGCAGACCTAATCTTCAAGGAAAATATCTCACTTCTGTTGACCATAATGCCATTTCAATTCATTCTAGCAGATCTGGGTTTGCCATCTAACTCGGTGACAAAGAAACAACAGACACCTATATGACTGTGTTCTAGCGACGAACCAAGGAAGCCAGATGGTTATCACAGAGAACAGGGTTACCTAGTCAGAAGGAAGTTCGCCTTGAGCGAAAGATTTCGTTCGAACGCGGTCATTGGGTGGCCACGAAGAGCAGACTCGTTCGAGCGCTGGTTGCAAGTGCCGTCTTTTCAACCATCTACCGGTCGAGCGATCCCGGGAAGATGGCATATCTGAATCCCACGCCTCGAGACGAATGGCATGGAAAGGGCACAGATTGCTTTGATTCCAAGTCGCATAAAGATCGACCTCAACCTTGATTACTGTAAATTCGATACCGTAGAGCTGGTCGACCACAGAAGTTTTGGGTTCAATGGTAAGTGCCGGTCTACACTGCAAACCTGTTAACGTAAAGTAGTCTCTTTGCCAATTATATATTCCTAGGTGGTGAAAGTCAATTTAATTGGGGCGCTCCGGATCACAACGGATAAACAGTGAACAATATGAGAGGCCTCCATGACACTATCTAGCAAGTGCCGTATGTATAAGAGGTCAAGTCGTTGCTGACGTAGTGCTATCAAGGAGATCTCCATAGGTACCTTGATCTCTATCGACCTACCTTACAGTCAATATCACTAACTGGTGGTTAACTTAAATTCAAGTGTGCTGCCTTGCCGAGGTATCGGCCCGTTCCGTTCTTCGGCCGCTGAATTTAGCTCGTTACGCGAGCCGATTGGGTTCAGTTTCGTGAGCTCGAAAACAATCACCAACCAACAACACTCTTGGCAGTCGACCACGTTCCAAGACCTCAAAACAACTCTTGCCATTGTATGGTTGGGGTAAAAGATTTCTGGTCCCAGCACTTTGTCTCAAATGCTTTCGGGGCCCGAGGCTTGCTCGAAGTGTGCGAGCGGACAAGGGTGGAAGCCGATACGACGGCTGACATACATATTGTATGCCGATCGTGGGGTTATGGCTGCATTGTGTGACGTGGAGGTGTATCCCTGAGTTGGGGTGATGATGCGAGCGCTCGTTCTGATTGGGCTCGATATATATAGCAACTGTCGCAAGGCTCACCACCTTCCGCTTTACGTCGAATCTTTGTGCTGCTGGTACGACACCGTCAAGGCTCATTCTGCAGACACAAGGCTCCACCATTCAGTGTAGGGTATGATGGAGAGGGACTTTGTATACCCATATGAGCGCGTATGTCGATTTGAAGTGACGCACTGCCGGATATGTACCCGTTGAGATCTTGTCTGGGCAGTTGTAAGAGAGGATTAGCTTCCAGGCAGACTTTACTAGCTTGTCCTACGTCTATCTTGACCAGTCTTTAGCTGCTCATAAAGCTCGAAGCTGTCGTTCTGAGCAGCTGCGCGTCTTTCACTTGGATTAAACCACGCAATATCAGAGTACTCCGATCTGCCCTGTCCGCAGGATGGCTGCTTCTAGTACGGACAATAGAGGCCCCGAGGTCGTCGGAGTGGCAATCACCATGATGGT
>QQTW01000368.1_pt1 | contig 27712 bp, 28 predicted proteins | sample 1904831 | NCBI WGS metagenome assembly QQTW01 (sample SAMN09435610, study PRJNA476489) | Subsurface metagenome, whole genome shotgun sequencing project. | reverse complement strand
ATGAGTCTTGCAAAGCTTTGGGCCGCGAAAGAAAACCGAGACAGATACTGGCCAGCGCCTACTATGAGGGTTGTAGTTCAGAACAGCGAGCTGAGAAGTAAAGTACAGTCTTGCACCTCCTTGAATTCCGACTGACAGGGCGTAGCCACCATCAACTCTGGAGTAGCATTCCATCACGCTGGCCTTGATTTGCTGGATAGACAAGCTGTGGAGAAGGGCTTCCTCGAAGGTCAGATCAGTGTGATATGTTGCACAACTACTTTAGCAGTGGGAGTGAACCTCCCTTGTCATCTGGTCATTATTAAGAACACTGTCACATGGCAAGATAATTCATGCAGAGAATATGCGGATCTGGAGATGATGCAGATGTTGGGTCGGGCCGGCCGGTATGATCTCCTTCTGAGCTTCCCAGTGAGAGTAGTGCTGATGGATTTGAAAGCCCCCAATTCGATGATAGCGCCGTTGCAGTCATTATGACTCGGCAGGACAAGGCTCGGAAATACGAAAAGATGGTATCTGGACAAGAGCTTCTGGAAAGCTGGTAAATACTACTGCTGAGGCGCCATGTGGGTAGCTAAATCTCGACAGCCTGCATACCAACCTTATCGACCACCTAGTAGGTGATAATCGAAGTTGTGGTGTCTGAGTCAATTCAGCTGAATCTGTAGAATGCCGAGATTGGTTTAGGTACCATTACGGATGTCCCCTCTGCAAAGAAATGGCTCGCCGGGACTTTTCTCTATGTACGGCTCAAGGAAAACCCCGACCACTATAAGCTCGATGGTGACAGTGGGAATGCCGGCCTTGAGGAGCGGCTTGAGGGCATATGTGCTCGAAACATTCAGCTTCTACAAGAGACAGAATTGGTAACTGCTGAGGGAAGATTGAAATCTACCGAGTTTGGAGACGCCATGGCGCGATATTATGTCAAATTTGAGACCATGAGAATCATCCTATCGCTGCAAGAAAAGGCGAAGATATCGGAGATTGTGAGTTTTGCCCAATCATGTTTACAATGCGTGCGCAATTGACAAACCCAGTTATCTGTCCTTGCCCAAGCGGAAGAATTCCGAGATGTCCGACTGAAGAGTGGAGAAAAGGGGCTTTACAAGGCGATCAATAAGGCCAACGGGATCAGATTTCCCATACGAGTTGATATAGCACTTGCTGCGCATAAAATTTCTTTGCTTATACAGGCTGAGCTTGGCGGTGTCGACTTTCCTGCTGACGACCAATTCCAGAATCAAAAGATTCAGTTTCATATTGATAAGGGGATAATCTTCCAGCACGTTAATCGCCTAATCCGATGCATCATTGATTGCCAGATCTACCGACGAGATTCTGTATCGGTACGGAACGGACTCGAGCTTGCAAGAAGCCTCGCCGCCCGCGTTTGGGACAACTCCCCCTTGCAATTGAAACAGATCAACCAGATTGGGATTGTAGCTGTCCGTAAACTTGCAGCTGTTGGGATCAACACAATTGAAGCACTCGAAAACACGGAGGCCCATCGTCTTGAGATGGTTATGAGTAAGAATCCGCCGTGGGGTAACAGGATCCTCGCGTCACTGAAGGCCTTTCCGAAATTGAGAGTATCCGTGAAGATGATGGGCAAGGTAAGGCGAGTTCTATTTGGCTTGTAGAGCAAGGACTGACACTTGGAGGACGCAAAACCTGGACAACCAATTCAAATTAAATTCAAGGCAGAAATTGGCTTTCTCAATGACTATGTTCCAACCTTCTTCAATCGAAACCCGATCTATGTCTGCTTCGTTGCGGAGATTTCGAATGGGAGGTTGATCGATTTTCGACGCGTGAGGTAAGCTTGCTTTGCAGTCCAAGCCACCTGTACTCATTAGTCTAGTGCGAAGAAGCTCATCAATGGCTTGGACATGCTACTTTCAGCGAACCTCTTCGGTGAGAAGCAATACATAACTTGTTACGTTATGTGTGATGAGATCGGTTTGCATCACCAGACCTAATGCTGCCAACCGACTGCTAACCCTTGAAAAGCCGGCACAATGTGCTATGCGGAGCTTAGACCGCAACTGGCTTCCTCACTCTTTCCATTGCCGAACCCAGGAAGATATTTCGGTGAGCATGGTTCGAAAGTGCCCCAAATGAATATCTCCAGGCGTCGAAGCCGCAACGACAGTCACACTGGCTCTGAGGCTGTCGACTCATTGGACGAGTTTGGTGAGGACGTTCTCAACGACGTGGAGCTCATGGCAGCAGGTACTTAGCACTTATATGCATTACAATGAGCCTGCATTGCTAAGTATATCACCAGCCGACGACTTCGAGTTTACCCACATTGACTCTTTCGACAAGAGCGTCACACGATCGGCACCAAAGGACACTGCTGGAAGCGAGAACTCAGCCTTCCTAGAAGCTTTTAGGTTGCAAGACATGCACCAAGAGGAAAATACACATGAACCACGGCATTTGGAAAATGGCAAGTGGACATGTAAACATAAGTGTAAAAACAAACAGACGTACGTATTCAGAAAGACACGCTTAAGCTGGGTGTTGATACCTCTATAGGTGTAAACACATGTGCTGCCGTGAAGGACTTGATAATCCCCCCAAGTCATCGACAAAGACTCCCTTTACCAAGTCAAACACCTCAAAGGCGTCGAGTAAGCCGGCTGAGTCTACAAGTCGCGGTAAAGTGGGCACAAAACTGCCTATCCTCCACAAAAGTCAAAAACCAACCGGAAGGAGTGCAACGATTGAAAGGGTGGATCTCACAAGCAGGGGGATGCCTGGGGACCATTCGAAGATCCCGCCACAGAAGCCCGAGAGTCTCAACTCGCTACATAGAAACGCTCAGAATGCTGCGCCGGTAGATCTCCCCAAGCATAAAAAGCCGTCTTTCTCATATACCACGGGGACAAGGCCAGGCCTGTCTTTTCTAGGCGAATCTCAGAAGACCTCTCAGCAACTGGAGATTTCATTGAGCGACTACGACGACAGCTGGATGGATGACCTGCCCTCCCCTTCAGCACTGACAATACAAGAAAATCCCACTTCGACCAAGCTACCACCGATATCCGCTGCAGATATTCCTGGTATCAATAATGAAGATTCAATTTCAGAGCTGGAAGCGTGCATGGTAGGTCTTGACGATTCCGTAGCTCTGGCTGGTAATGAAGCTGGGGGAGCAAGACACGGGAGAGGTTTCGCTTCCAAGTATGGGGCAATTCAAGTCGAATCGACATCAAACCTGCCCGTAAATTGGTCTAGCTCGCCCAATGATATTCCTCTCACAAACAGTCGTGCAGAAAGGGATCCCGGAGGAAGGAGCAGGTCTCAACGCCTTTTCATGTCAACCGATAGTCCGGACAAGTCAGACACATCTCCAATCGATCGCACTCGCGGTGGTAAAAGGACACTGGAAGGGCTTATAAGCTCCCAACAACTGCTTGACGAACTCCCTCCCGCGAAGAGGCGAAGACTATCAATCCACGAAGAACCTCGAGATTCTGGAACACTGGTCCCGTCAATGAACTCTGAGAACATGAGTGGACGGGAAGCAGAGAAAGCTGGGAAGCCGGGGTGGGAAGGCATCGATCCCAGTTTCATTGCCGAATACGGAGATATTGTTGAGATTGTTGAATCTGTTTGAAGGCGTAGTTATTGCGTGGGCTTGGATATGTTGCTTTGTTTCCGCCGTTAGCCATGGTCATCCCTGGATTAACTACTTATGTATGCTGGAGCGTCTTTACCATCATCTGCTTTGAAAGAGCTACACAACACCCGATAGCGTCAGAAACAATTATTCAATGTGTCATTGATTCTGCTGAGTTCTAGATAGACGCTCTTGCTCGCAATTTGACCGCAAGATCACTGATTCACTTGTGCGAGGATGCAGCTGAACCTCTTCTTGATGACGTTGAACACTGCGTTGTCCAACTAAATTAGACCGCCATTGAGTCAATCTGTGCCTTTCCCACGTCATGTAAATCACACTCTGTGACACTCGGTGCCAGTTCCTATGGAAGTCTTTGAACGGATACTTACAGCACCAAGAACTCTAGTATCTCACCGGATACGACACAAAGTCCCCTACACACGCGTAAAGCGCCATACAAAACTTGCAGCAAATACCAGAAAGCACGCAGCATTTCTGGCACTCACGATGGGAAGACTGAACTACACCAACGTTTGTCTGGAAAAGGTCCTGCGATCCGAATTTGGCAAGCTGACTAGAACACTCTAGCGTAAAGTCGATGGTCTCAAGCTGGGACAGGTTGTGGCAAAGGATCTTGTACTTCAAACCATGTTCTCATCGCATAAGAGCAACGAGTTGACATGTCACAGATGAAACGTTCTTCACCAGGTCCCACATCAAAGGCTGCTGTCCGAGACCCATATGTAGAACTGGACGTGTCCGGGAGACAGCTGACCGACGATGGATTCGCCGAATTGGCGCATGGACTCTTATCTTCAATCAACGTCGACGGAGAACATGGCAGGGTGGTGAGGTTGGAGGAGCTCTCCATGGCGGACAATGACCTCACTGCAGGCTGTCTGCGACCCCTAGGTCGCACCATACGTCTTGCTACCGACGATCTACGTGAGCTGGACCTTTCCGGTAACAACATCACCGTAGCGACTAGCGAGGAGGCATCGGCGTGGGAGGAGTTCTTGAGATCTTTCCAAGGATGTTGTGTTCTCCGCCGGTTGGACTTTAGTGGAAATCCACTGGGCCCAAGGGCATTCGAGATATTCACGAGAGTGTATGGCCGAGAGAAGCCTTTCGATTTGTTAGCGGCGGAGAACGATGACCCAAATGTTCTGCGGAAATGTCACACAGAAACGGACGATGGAAGTGTTTATGACAGCAATGGTGGCCTCGATAATCGTATGGAGGACTTGAGAATAGTCTCTGAATATGGGGACAATGTTCAGCAGTCACTTTCAGGGGAATCTAGACGAAGAGACAACTGCAAAGGTCAGAGAAGCCAAGAACTGTCAGCGTTTTCTGCTGACAGGTAGGTTGGGTACAGACTCATCGGCCAGCAAGCACACGCTGCCCCATTCTCATGCAATCGAGTCACATGCCGTGTACACGACTACTCGAGGACTTCGCTCAGTCCCTTATATAGTCGTCCATGATACTTCGATGACAGACACATGTGCACTACATCTCTCTTACGTATTGGAGAGCCACCCCCTGCCAGAGCAATTGCTCCCATATGTCCCAAGTGCGAAATCAGGGTCTACAGCCCAAAAGCTCGAAGCTTCCGATACAGCCTCTGGCTGCAAAGGGATAGTATATCTGTCGAATGCCAAACTTGGCAATGCAGGTTTGAAGGTTTTGGAGATGGCCGAGCTCGCTCGAAGAGGTGGAGAGGATGAATTCGGGCTAGATGATCAGTCACCATCTAGGATATCGTCCATGGCAAGCAGCCGATATCAGAAACCCTCTGATGCGAGCTACAGCCCGGTGTCTGCAAGATCGCAGGGAACACGACGTAGCACCGTATCTTCAGGGAGTTTTTCACCTCCGAGCTATACCGGGACAACGTCCAATATCAACCATGAGCTGGACCGAGCACGAAGTCGGATACAAGGGAGCGCGCTCCGAGATGGTGGACCACATTGCATAGAGCTCTGGAGCGCTTCCTTGAAGATGTTGAGTATTGCACGACAGATCCTCTCAGACGAGAGGAAGGGACGATCAGAAGATCAGATCACACGAGACGACGGCATCAGCTCTGATCCTGCAGTTCCTTCCAAAGCAGAAGCAACGTATGCGTCGAAGCTGATGATAGACACTTCAGTATCAGGAGAGCCAATCCTAGCCATCACCGGCGTATCTACCTCACCTACAACACCGACGATCCTGCGCAATCGCAATGGTAGTACCGTAATCACACCAGCTTCATCGCGACATACACCGTCATTAGACAATAGCCTTCAAATCAGTCCGATATCACTTGTGATAAATACTTCCTCAGACGAGAGTGAATTGCCCTACGGGCTCCCGGGCGCGTTGTGGCGACGCATTATCACTGAAGCGTCAGGCGCGATGGGTGTTGTGAGTGATGAGCAGCAAAAGTCGATCATGGCTTGGGCGAGGAATAGAAGCACCTTAGGCAGGGAGCGAGAGGTACTTGGGAAGTCGGAAAGCGGGCAAATTTGGAGGGTTTTGGATGGTATGGGATGTCTTTCGTATGATATTCCAACATGAGCTTGTAGCATCCATAAGGTGCGATCACACCAAATATGAAGGGATGGCCTAGTTGGCGATTGGGACCACCTAAGAGATAATTACTCTTTGCACTGTAACTGAGCGACTGAGAAACAAGTGACCACATCAGTAGTCGATCGCGAAAGTGTCCGAGCTTCTTAAGCGCTTTAAACGCCGGGTAAGGCTGTGTTTAGCTGCAGCCCTACCAGGATAAATGATCAACGTTATTGTCATTGACCCAACAAAAGATCAAACCAGGAACATTCTGACTCGAAAGTCGGCCAATTTGGCCCTGCACCTCCTCATTCTAATCATCCTCACAACAATGGTCCGCCACTCCAAAACCCCCTCCATCGCAACCACTCTCTCCTCCACATCAACCTCCGCACCCAACCCCTCCTCACCCCTCTCCTCCACCACCCCAACCCCCCAAACTTTCACCGACACCCTCCCTCTCCCGAAACTCCTCGTCTTCGACCTCGACTACACACTCTGGCCCTTCTGGGTCGACACGCACGTCTCTCCGCCTCTCAAAGCGCGCGACAACGGTAGTCGGGCCGTCGACCGGCACGGCGAGACCTTCGCTTTCTATCAGGATGTACCGCAGATCCTGCTCGATGCGCGGAGGTTGGGAGTCAAGGTGGCGGCGGCGAGTCGGACGCAGGCGCCGGATTTGGCGAGGGAGTTGTTGAGGTGTTTGAGGTTGGGGGGTGGGGTGAAGGCTGGGGAGGTTTTTGACTGGGTGCAGATTTATCCTGGTAGGGTTGGACATACTCTGTTGTGGGTGTTGTGTTGGGTTTGTGCTGACCACGTGGATGTTGTACGGTTTGTAGGGTCGAAGACGACGCATTTTTCAAGGCTGCAGAAACAGTCGGGTATAAGCTATGATGAGATGTTGTTCTTTGATGATGAGGTGCGGAATAAAAATGTGGAGGAATTGGGGGTGGTGATGTATTTGGTGCGAGATGGTGTTACGAGGGATGTTGTGGATAGGGGAGTGAGGGAGTGGAGGAGGAGGAAAGGTAGGGAGGCCAGGGAGGCATGATGGACGACTCCGTCGATGGCTTCGTAAGTAGATGAGGCTTTCCAGTTTCATAAAGTACTTGGATGCTGAGTGCAAAACTTGAGATGAAAGCATGCTAAGCATCAAGTGTTGCCGAATCGCATCGACAGATAAGGAGAGATATCGGCACCAACACAGCATTTTCATGCAACATCCACCCCCCTATTTCTCCTTCCTAAGCTGTCCAGCTGTCATCATCCATAGACGACCCCCCAATTTCGTCCGGTTAAATCTCTGCTTTTTTGCTGAAACCTCAGATTGTAATGCTGACGTTCGTCTACCCGTTGTACACTGAAGTAGTGTTCTGCCATATAAATTAGATATTTAAGACGAATGAAGACGGGGTCTTTACCTGGCTTGGAGGGGGCAGTGGTATTCGGAGTAGTCCACGCCTCCTCAGCGCTTCAATGAGCATGCCCATAAGCAAAGTTCGGAAAGTCACTGTCTGACTTGCTAGAGGGTCTTCCACAAACCAGGTTCCCCTGGCGAGCTGGTAGTTCTTTTCGTCCATGGTGGAAAAGTCGTAGATGAATAACGCTTTCCAATCAAATATCGCAACGAAGTCGGTTCTGGCCCTGCGGGAGTACTTCATCATTTGCCTCGACAGTGTCCTTGCCCCACTACCAAGCCAACTGTTACCATCGTCTGGCGTGGCCTTCACGTCATTGATCAGAGCTACGGGACTACCCTTAGCTCCCACCTCTGCACTCATATCTGCCTTTCCGGAATAGAATTCATCTTTGCGCAGCATGTAGGTGTTCTTGAATTCCAACACTGCCAAGGTTCTTCGATTGTTCCACTTGTCCTGAAAGGTCCATGCGATATCGGTTCTCGCTGTAGGTCCTTGGCTCATCTCGGACAGGCAGAAGAGCTGCTCGATTGAAAGGCTCCTCAAGGCGAAATTTATCGGATGTAGAAGATAAAGAACTGAAGCTCGAACGACATCTGCTTCTACTCTCAGAAGAAATGTCGGCTCCACGGCAGGAAGGTAACTGTCAAGGTGACGAAGGATTCGTTCGTTCTTATCCCGACAGCTCTGATCATGCATGTATAGGATGTTGTACACGTTTGCTAGGAGGCTTGGATCGGACGGCTCCCATGCTATTGGAGGGTTGAAGTGCATAGTAGACATTCCTGGTTCAGGAACTGGGCGAGGAATTGGGCAATCTTCGATAAGTAGTTTTGGAAGTGGATTGAAGAAGCACTCGAGCAGTTGACTCTGTTGAGCCATGATCAACGTGCAGATGGATATGATTCTTGTTATGCTTGATCGTTGGAAGCTTTGAAAAGAAGGGTTTGACGAGCCAAGAGTGAGAGGTGTGGATGAGTGATTCCCACGTATAACTAAGTAGGGAATGCTGAGGCAATAAAATATTTAGTGATGCTAACAGACATTCACCAGAAGCAGGCTAACCTATAATCGAATAGACCTAGGATTATTCATTGTGGTCATGCAGCTGAAGGTCTTCAGGAGTTCTATATGAGCATCCATACAAGCGACTGAGATGGCATTGCGGAGGTATGATGTCTCAATGAGTGCATAGACTGTACACACATGCTAGGAAAGCCATCTGGACAGTACTGAGACAGATAGCAGCGCATTGCAGACTTAGCACAAGACATAAATTCAAAAGCGAGAAGATGGGTAGATGCCCAGGTGAGTGACTTTTTATGTGCAGGAAGCCTACTGCTGTAAGATCCTTATAGCACAGGGGTGTATGGGAAGGGAGCATTGCCAATAGCAGACCATTCAAGAATTGCAGCAGTAGTGCTGTTGGTACTCGAGCAACGATGTGTATTTTGTCGTTCGAGGAAAGGTACTCTACCTACGGTAGTCGCTTTAGATGGAATGCTGAGCTAAGCGACCCCAGCTCAACCCTAATCTTCGTAACCTTCACTCACCTTCAATTATAACACTCTGACGCGGCTAGGTTTTTATTCCACAGTTCCTCGCACTCAAAGGTAATGCAGGTCTTGTCCTACTAGGTCTTTCAGTCCAACCTAAAATAAAGCTCAGCTGTAGCTTTGGATTACCCCGACCTCATCATACAAATTTCACTCATTTTTTTAACTCCCAGAAGACTCACTGTTCAAAAGCCGAGGCGTTGAGAGTTTCGGTGTTTTTCATCTACAATATCGCACTCAATAAATTACAAGAGTTATTACAGGATGCTCCATTCGACATCTATTATGGCAGAGCTTGCTTCATCGTTTGCAACAAGCGCAGAAGACGAAGTTTGCCAGGGCGTGTCTACTTCATCCACAGAACTTCCGCCTCCAATACCGTCGACAACGGATAGGGTCCCAACGCCTTACGTAAAGGGCACCGAGCTCACGGTATACCGTCATGTTCCTCCTGAGCCGACACCGGATCGCTATCACGAGTTTACAGCCGACGACTTGGATGAGCAGGATGAGATGACCTTCGCAGAGCGCTCGCTACTGCACCCTCCTTTACCAGGAACCACTCTGGAGTCGGAAGAACTCTCTATAGTCATCATCGAAGAGATAGCGGTCAGTGACAGCCACGGTGCACAGGTGCTCGGCGTTGAAGGAGACCTTGTTGCCAAATTGTACGACCCTCGATACTATCCAAAACCGACTTACGACAACGACGTTGGGATTGATCAATTTCGATGCGCCGATTTTCACTACACTCATGAGGCGGCTGCATATGAGAAAATGTCCGGTCCGTTTGGGGGCACTATCGTTCCACAGTATCATGGGTCATACACATGTGAGCTACCGTATCCGGGAAACACAACGCGATCCATACGCCTGATCCTAATGGAACGGGTACGGGGAATCTGCATGAGCGATATCGATCCCACTCGACCCCAGCTTCCTCAGCATCAACGGGCTAATGTTATAGCAAAAATCGTGGATATTGACTCCTCATTGAAGGCCTTCGGAGTCTATCAGGGAGATTTGCATCCTCGCAACATTATGCTGTGTGGTGACGACCTTGGCAGTGAAAGCTTGCGGGTAGTCTTTATTGACTTTGGTCAAGCACATATTGTTGAAAAAGGTCGATGGCTTGATAATGGTCGCCCGATTTCTCCCGTGCTGACCTGGCACGTGCGGGCACCGACCCACCTGCGATTCCAAGAACTAGGGTGGATTGACTGGGACTGGCAAGAGTGGCTCGAGAAGCGGTGGTTAGGATCAGATACATACGCTCCTATTACGGAAGATGCGAAACGCTTCTGGCTTGGGTTCAGGCTTAAAATGGGGGAGGAAGAGTATGCGTCATCGTACTTGCCCAGTCCACCGCCGAGTGCGTAACAAAAGAATTCAGAATTCGTCGCATTCAATGTATTAACACGGTTGAGCGAAGTTTGGAGTTGCCTTCTACGAGTCTTTAGTTGGAGCAAAAGTCTTGTCAAGGCTGTATTTGAGCATAGAGGCGCCCGGAAGAGCGATACCCCGATGTAAGTTTAGAAAGGGTCTCAATTTTGTCAATGATCAAGCTTGGCCAAGTCACTTGAGATCAGGTTGTCGGTCATTTAACAACTTGATCGACGTAGTAGAATCCTGAATTACAAGAGTTGTAGAGTATGTCTTATGACACAAGCAGGATCGATGAGCAGATACAGTGAATGAAGATGGCGTAGAGGAAATGGATCACGGTGTAGGTCTCCGCCCTAACAGGACGTAACCGCGCGATATTTAACTACAGGAGTTCTCCAAGCCTAAACTCCACTTTCACCCGTGCATTATTCTCGATAGGATAACCTTCGAGAGCAAAACACAAAAATGTCTGTATGTTCGTTCGAATTTCGAAGCAAATATGGGTCCCTCCCGAGATACAAAACGTTCGTCATACCGCTTGAAACGTCCGTCTTCCAATTATCAATATACTCATAAGTGCGCTTCTATTGGGATGGTTTCAACTACACTCCAACTTCGCGCTCAATTCAGAGCACCCTCCATACCAAGAAAGCATTTCATATCTTTTTCGTCAGGCTAGGCACTACTTAAGCACAACCATGTCTCCCTGCACCCGCGAGCCTCCGCTCGCCAAACGTTCCCACGGTACCCCAAGATGCTGCTTCCTCTCCGAGGCCTGACCCTGTTCATCATTACCGTCCTGCTATCATGTACAGCCTCAGGCAAACCCACGCAAATGGCGAAACGCGTGATCTACAAATTGCAATGTGGCGACCACGAACCACTTCCTCAATTCTGGCACAACAGTGCTCCCTCACTCTGGAGAAAGACCTTGACCAACCTGTGCAGTGAAGATGACAACAACCTCCTCCCGAACGTCGGGTGCCGGTGCAACGCCGCGACCGGACAAGTCGAATGCCCCGACGGAGCTGGCAACGCTATATTACGCGCAGGTTTGCTGCGGAAGTGCCTGGCGGAATGCGATTGTGCCGACTATGACTCTGACACGGGCAGTACTCCATCAGATAGAGGCTCCACGTCGGGCGAAGTGAGAGGCGAGGGATGGCCCGTCCCGGGCGGTTTCAAAGAGGCATGGCTAGAGGGATATCTGGAGCGGACGGGGTCCAGAAAGGACATGGACAGCGTCGAGTAGTGCGCCCAGGGATTCATGCGAGTGTAGAGAGACACGATCTTGGGTCCAGTGCATAACGTTTGCTGTCGGCATCCGAAGCTCGGTAGGATTTGTCACGATTCGAAAGAGAGAAGCTGCGAGCCTTTTGCTCACCGCAGGTGTGTCTCAATCACCGCGCACGATCACATCAAAGTTGGATAGGAGTGAAAGGGAGGTACTCCAAAACCAAGCATCCTCTGTAATCCTTATGTTCTGAGTAATGTATATAGTAGTATGCTTATAGCGTCAATATCAGTGCGGAGAGGCAACGACTTCTTATACTGACCCTCGTTCCTTCTTCCACTCCGTGATATGAGCGAATTATAGGGCAGGCAGAGGTGTGTAATACCGCTGGCGCACCTGAAGGAAGCCCTAACCTTCCCCTAACAACGCCGCCACGTTCGAACAGCGGGTTCTACACCGCAAACTCAGAGGCGCAAGAGGACTGCCTCTAATGTCCCACTATGTGTAACATCTTTGCTGGATCGGGACGGCTGGACAAGATCTTGAGATCGGAATGGTATTGAGCAGACCTACAGCAAGAGCTTTACTCATCGTCAGTCCCTTCCCCAGTAAGGGGGATGGAGATATCGTACCACAGAGATGTCCGATCCAACTATACATGCAGAAAGTTAAGGCTATCAGGACCCAACCGTCGAAAGGAGGCCTTGTCCTCCAACCCGTAATTCGTGGAGTAGATCATTCTTTGACGGAAACCTACGCGGGCCCACAGTCGAAGTAAGGAGCAACTTCACCCGAAGCGTCGAAATCTCTGCCGCGCGCTCCTTCATCACAGCAAGGCCGGATCCGGACCAAGGACCGGAAACCAGACCGAACACCATCCGTGTCCTCAATCTCAGTATATCCACACCCTCCCACCCTGAGGCCCCACTCCTGCTCTTCGAGATAACCCACCTCTCTTGTCACACAAACTTCGCCGCATGACTAGGCACCAACTTCTTCAAGACCTCCACATGTCTCTCCCCGACCTTCATCCTCGCCGCCTCAAACCCAGACTCATCAATCCTCCTCTGCCCATTCCCATACAAGACCGTATAATCCGGTAAGACCTGCCCCGGGGACACGGTGCAAAGCGGAGAGATTTTGCAGTGCTGTTTGTCGTCAGCTTAGCTATTGGCCAGAAGTACGTTTTGAATCTCCTGATTAGATGAAGGGTACAGAGCGCGTAGAAGGAAGGAAGGGAGGAAGGAAGGGAGGAAGGAAGGGAGGAAGAAAGAATGAATGAATGGAAAAAAGACAAACCTTCCCCAAAACAACCCCCCTCCCAACCCGAGCCCCAACCTCAATCACACTCCCCTCCCCCACACACCTCGCTTCAACAAGCGCGCCCGCTTCAACCATCACTCCCCTTTCCAACCTCACCCCGTCCTTATCCATCCCTCCTTCCTCATCCCCACCCGAGAGCCCTACGCAACTCCTCTCACAAACAATGCACCCCTCCCCGATAACGACCGGTCCATACGTTGAGACGAGGCGAGCGCGCGGGTGGATGATGGTGTTGGCGCCGATGGTGATTGAGTGGGTTGGTCCGGTTAGGATGGCGGTGTCGGCGATTGTTGTGTTGGGGGAGAGGTGCGTTGGTGGTTTTGTCTGGGCGGGGCGTTTGGCAGGGGGTTGAGTTTGCTGGTGGGATTGGAGCGAGTTAGTGGGGCGAGCGGGGTGTGGTGTGGACATGGTCCCTGTGGGTTGGTTCCTGAGTATGGGCTTCTGACGGTTGGTAGAGATGGAAAGGGATTTCGTTGTTGGTTGGTGTGGATACTTGGGGAGCGCCAGGGTTACTTTCCAGGGGCACATGTAACTAACTTCGAGTCTTGATCTGACCTGATTGAAAGAGTCTACGGAGCTAGGCCCTTGAGCACGCATAAGCTCATTTAGTATACAATCGGTGGAAGATTGATGAGAGCTGTAAAGTACAGGAAAAGCTCAAGATGCAATATCTCTCGAGCCACAATCAAACGCCATCTGCAAATGCTACTAATCTCACTGTATCATAGAGAGCCGAGAAACCTCCATCCGGCGTGTGTAGTCTGCTACACAACCCTACCGTACACCTGGACGCCTTTGCGATTGTAAGGAAACAGCAACTGCCAAGGGTGAACTCTAATGCCAACTGCTCAACTGCCATCGGCGTACGCCCGTAATATTAGCAGCCGTGTGCTAGTTGCCAGACGATTCGTTTTTGACTCTTTTCCCGTTGACTTCAGATCCCTCTTGGCCCTCCTCTCTGACACGTTTGTTACCCTGAGGAACGAACTGCCTAGCGCCGGCGTTCAGAGCTCCTCGAGCGCTGCCGGGACTTGTCTGAGCCCGGTTTTGTCCTTCAGAAGATGTGTTGGTGTGTACTTGCGGTAAACCGCCTCTACCCTGCGTGCCTCGTCCTCTTGCAGCTCCACGGGGTATGCCAGTACCTCTACCTATGTTCGATGGGATCTGCGCTCGTTCCTGGACTTGTGTCTGCAAGCCTTGCGATGACTGATTTCCCGAGTTCGATAGCTGGCCTCCTCTGCCGCCACGGGCACCCCTCAAAGCTTGCAAACCTCCCCTTGGTATAGCTGATGTTTGCCCGCGGGGTGCGCCTAGTATTACATCCGCCCCTGGATGTTGTGACTGTTGGGTTTGAGGCGGTTTGGCTGGGAGGCCGGGGTTCGGTTGTTGTAGATTGGGAGGTTGACGTGGCTGTAATGCTTGTTGGGTTGGACTGGAAAGAACCCTTTGTGGCGGCTTACTGCCAGGCTGCAAGGTAGCTGGTATGACTGTGTTTGTGCTTGGCGTTTGTACAGAATGAGCTTTACTAACAGGAACGGCCGAGACCTCACCCGAAGTGGGCTGTTGCGTACCAACCTGTGATGGCAGAACTGGAAGAGGAGAACTGAGGGACGACTGCAGACTCGTCCCTGCAGGTGCAGTCTGTTGCGGTCGGACTGAAGTTGATAGAGGCGTTGGCCGCCCAAAAGTACTTGGTTGTGCATTTACCGACGGCTGAACTCCGGTTGCGCTTGGTGGTCGAGCAGCAACAACAGGTGCCGGTCGTGCGTTCTGTGCAATCGCCCAGACTTCACAGACTGGCCTTTGCGGAGTTTCTTCAGCGGCTTTTTGTACGACCTCGATCTTGGCAATGGCAGCCCTTGATCGATTTTCGGCCATGCTAAGCTTTACGTTATATTTCTTGCCCTCCATCTGCACCGCATTCTCCCTAGCCTTATTTGCATTCTCTAGAACTTCAGTCAACTGATCCGCCATAGTTTTTTCTTGTTCTTCTTTGATTTTTCTAGTAAGGTTCTCTCGCTCCTGGTCCACTTTGGTCCTGATGTTTCTGGACACAATGCCTTTGACAGTCGGATCATTTGCGATCAGATCTTTGATCTGGGACTCGGAAAGAGTCCGGGTTTGTTGCGGGATTTGACCCTCAGTCTTGGCTTCACCCTCCACTGGGTCCCGGGCTGTGGGATGCTCGGCAATCCACGTCTCCCTAAATTGTTTAAACCGCGATTCTTCGTTCTGTCGAAGGACCTCCAATTCCTCTCGGTGACGTGCATTTAATTGGCCGATCTCTTCTTGGTGCTCCGTTCTGAGCTTCTCTAGTGCTGCTTTATGCTCGGCCTCTAGTGCTGTCTTATAGTGTTCCTTTCCTTCCTGGAGCTTTTTCGACAGTTGCCCTCTCATTGTATCAGTTCTATTCTGGAACAAGGTTTCAGCTTGCTGCACTCTTGCGTTATGCCGAGCCTCAAGTTCCGTTCGAATAGCTCCAACCTGCTCTGTGACTTGTTCGGCAACGGACTTCGACCCGTCCTCGGCTGCGACATTCGTGATAGAAGCTGTGAGACTCGCTTCCGCTTCGAGCCGCTCGATGTTCTGCTGTGCTTGAATGAGCTGCTGCTGAAGGTCCTCCAGGGGGCTTTGTGAATCAGCATCCTGCATCTGGGTAGGCTGTTGATCTTGGCTTTGAAGCTTTGAGAGCTCTGCTGTAGTTTCATCAAGGGCTTTCTGCAGCTTGGCCTGAATAAGATCATCAGTGGCTGGGGCTAGGCAGCAGATTCGGAATACTTACGACTTTCTGTTCAAGCTCGGCAACTCGTGCCTGACAGGACTCAAGCTCACGCTGAAGGCTCTCTGCTCTGCTGAGTTGGCTAGCAGCCTGTTCCTCCGCCTTGTTAACTCGTTCTTCAAGAGCTTTGACTTCGTCTTCCGAGGGGCCATTATCTCGGTGCTCATTCACCTGACCTTCTTCGATTCCATTTGACGAAACTGAATCCTGCACCTGTGATGTTTTCTCTGGGTTTTCTGATCCTGCACTGGTTACCGCCTGTTCACGTTCCGCTCGCATAGCGTTCAACTCGTCATTCAGGCTACCCAACTGCTGCTCTAGGTCCTCTTTTTCTTTGGTGGCAGCCTGTAAAGCAACAATTTTCTCGTTCGTCTTGGCCGATAGTTCCTTTGACCTGTTTTTGAACTGTTCTACCAGTCTTTGGCGACTCTCCTGCCAGCGCTGAGAGCTCTCTTCCTCTACCTGCTTTAGCCGTTCCGGGATCCCGTCAACTTGCTCCTGCAGAGGCCCCTTTTCAGCCCGTAACTCATCACGTTCCTTTTGCAGCTGACTGATCTGTTCTTTAAGAGATTCCATCTCTGCGGGATCAACTCGGTCATACTTCTGGAGAATGTTCTGTGTCCTCTGTTGCCAACGGTCGCGGTCTTCTTGCAAAAGTCGCATCTCTCCTTCATGGATCTCCTTCTGATTCTCAAGTTCTCGTATCCTTGTTTGAAGGGGCTGTATCTCCTCGAGGAGCTCTTCCACACGTTTCGTCTTCTCTGCGAGCGAAAATTTGGCTTGTCTGGCCTCATTTCGTAGAGTGACACTGCTTTCGCGGAAGAGATTGAGCTCATTGATCGTCTCCATGAGTTTGTTGTGATTCAAGGTACTACGCTCGTTGTCACCTTGAGCACGACGTTGTTGATCTAGCTTTAGTCGAGTCTCATCCAACTGGGACTGAGCATAATCCAGTTGCTGTTTGTAACGCTTGGCTTCTTGTAAAGATAGCTCGTATTGTACATCGACGATCTCCTTTTCCCTCCTTAGATACTTGATGACCTCCTGAAGGTTTTCCAGAGTCGAAGTTGGCGTCGCAGCACTGTCGTCGTCATCTAGATGCTGCGTCCGCTTCTGTTGCAGAGCAGAGATTTGCCCAGACACGCTCTCAAGCTGTTGATGAAGGAGCTTGTTCTGAGCATTGACTTCTTCTCTTCGGGTCCGCATGTCCGCAAGCTCCCTCTCAAAACGTACCTTCTGTTCGGCCCAGCTATCTTGGTTCTGCGCAAGATTTGCCTTTGCCGTGTCGGCGTCAGTTTTCAGTTCTACAACTTCGAGTTTGAGTTGATTGAACTCGTTTCGGACTCGTTGCAAGGCTTTCGCCGCTTCTGCGTGCTTCACTAACTCGCTTTCGTAGTTTTCTTGTGCTTGCTGTGCGATTTCAGCCTGCACTTTGAGATCCTCCTGGTGGAAGTGTGCAGCAGCAGCATGGCGCTCATCCTCGTCCTTGAGTCTTGCGATTTCTATCTCGAACGCGGACTTTTGCTCTTCGAGACGCCGCACCCCTTCACTTTGTTCATCACGGAGGCTGCTCAATTCTGTATTGAGAGCAGACAGCTCCGAAGAAATATCTTCATTGCGCTGTTCCAACTCGCGAATCTTGGCTTGTTTCTCGTCCACTATGCGGTCCATCTCTGCACGGTACTGATCCTGGGTCTCGTTGAGGCTGTGAAGCTCTTCCTCAGTAGACTGACTGATCGCTTTATACTGGTCGACTTGCTCTCTTGCGTTATCCAGCTCCTTCTTGGCCAGTCCCAGGTCTCGCTTTATCTCAGACACCTCGATTGCCAGTTCCTGCTCCCTGGAAACTGCCGGCTCGCCATCATCTGAGACTTCATTATCTCCTTGGCCTGTTTTGTTGGTTCTTGGCCGAGGTGTAGGTCTAGGTTGGAGTACCTGCACTCGTTCTTCTGCACTCTGCAGCTCGATGACCAATTCATTCACTCTGGCCTGCAAATGGTCTCGAGTTGTCTGGGCCGCGATAAATTCTTCGCGAACAGATCCTAGGCTAGCCACCAGGTCATCGATGCGTTTCTGGCTTTGCTGGTGTTCATATTCCCATCTGAGGGCCGACTTCTTGCCGTCTTCGACCTCGCTGTCCAGTCTTCGCTTGGTGGTTTGCAGCTCGGATTCCAAGGTTTCAACCTGGGCTTGCAACCTACGGCGGATCTCGGAGTCAGAATGCTCCCGTTCATTGATTAGATTTTGTAGGTTCAGATTGAGCGTATTCAGGCGAGCTCTATCATTAGAGAGGTTCTCATTCTCTTCCGTAAGCCGCTTCTCAATGCTCTTCCAGAAATCTTTCTCGGCTTTGAGATTTGCCGTCTCGTTACGCATGCTGTCCAGCATCCCCTTGGCTTCTACCAAATCCTCAGCCACCTGCTGCGTCCGGAGATCCTGCTTTGCCGCGTTGTCTGCCAGGCTCTGCGATCGGCGCTGAAGCTCTTGGTTTTCGCTCTTAAGCATAGCATAATTTGCTTGGAGCATTTCGTATCGTTCATGCGCCAAGCTCAGTTGACTATTGCTTCTGGCAGTTTCCCCCTGGAGTTCGCTGTTTTTCTTTGAGAGATGGTCGAGTTGTTGCTTCAAAGCGGAACGGTCCGCAGCGGCTTCGGAGCGGTAAGAGTCGAAGTGTGCCTGCATCTCCTTGAGAAGCTTCAAGTAGTCCGCTGAGTCCTTGGAATTTGGAGATTGTTCGATGCTATTGATTACACCACCTGGTGGGGGCGTCCCAGGAGGTACAGATTGTCCGAAGATGGAAGCCAGATCTGATCCTGGAGGCAATTGACCGCGGTGAGATAGCATGCGACGGAACATATCTCTCTCACGAATGAAGCTTTGTGACTGTGTGACCATCGTTTTCATCTCGTCTTTGTACCTCTCAACCTTTTCTCTCAGAGAATCTAACTCTTCAAGCTCCTGAGCCTGCTGTGTCTGCTTGGCACGAGCTTCATCTCCTTCCATCTTCTCGCCGAGCTCTCTGGTAAGCCTGAGTAGTTTCGTATTCTGCTCTTGGAGTTCTCGAATGTTCTTGAACGTAGTCAAATGGTGGCTGATGAAACGGTCTGTGTCGGTCAAGCCATCTAGGGCCTCGTCTTCGAGTTCGCCTCGGGCAAGTCGATTCAAGACGAGCTGATCAGTTGTGCCCAACCCTTCCACACCTTGGTCGCGTGCATGAACCTCCATAAGGAGTACCTTGATCTGTGCACTCAGGTCGCGAAGCTGGCGTCGAAGAACTTCCCCCTCTCTGGTGAGGCCCTCAACATGGCCCTCCCATTTCCTAGCATCTTTTCTCTGCCTATCACGTTCCTTACCAACATCGTCCAGGAGCGTAGACATTTCAACGACCTCCGCTTGGAGCCGATCATGGTCTGCTCTAAGATCCTCCAGTTCTGGTTGCCTAGTCTCAAGATCCTTAATCATTTCGTCTACCGTCTCTGTAAGCTTCGCGCTTCGTCGCTTCTCAGTCTCCAGTTCTGCTTTGACATTGGAGTACTCGCTATACAATTGTGTCATGCTCAGGTTTCCTTTCATCCGCGAAGTACTAGGCAAGAAAGGAGATCCGCGGCCTGTTGGAGTCCCAACGCCTGTGCCGTTGATGCCACGATTGGGTGTACCGGGAGGCGGAGTACGATCCCGAAGCTCATTTTCAAGGCGATCAACCTGTGCCTCTAGTTCTAAGACCTTTCTCTCGGCGGCTTCTCTATCCGAGTGTTCCGTTTCTAGTTCGGCGCGAATAGTCCCTATTTCGTCAGCCGCTTCTACCTTCGTTTGCTCTAGCGAAGACTGAAGGTCTAGCATGCGCTGTTTCGCGGTGTCGGCGGAGGCTTTCTGCAGTTCCGCCAGTCGACTGACACTGTCAAGCTCAACCCTGAATGCTTCTTCGGTTTTCGCGGCATCATCTCGCAGTTGTTGTATCTTTTCGAAAGCGTCATCAGCCTTTTGACTCACCTCTTCAAGTCGATTGCGGAGCGTGCTTTCCGTGCGTCGAAGAGCCTCAATGGTAGAGGTGGCATCCTCGTTCAGTCGTTGGAGTTCAACAATACGAGAGCCTTTCTCCTTGCGGTATTTGAGATACTCTGCGGACTTTGTCTTCAGCTCCGTTTCATACCAGTCGTTGTTTCTCTTCAGTGAATCGATCTCTTGCTCTAGGCTCTGTTCACGATATTTTGCGCTCGCGGACGCAGAGCGAGCTTGTTGTATTGATTGTTCGAGTTCAGAGACTTGCCGCCGTGCTTCTAATGTTTTCTGATGTTGAGCCGATAGCTCTTCAGCCAACCTATCGTGAGCTGTCGACTTCGTTTCGAGTGAAGATATCGTGTCTCTATTTGATGATTCGAGTATAGCGATGCGGGATCGAAGATCTGAGACTTCAGAAATGGAGGATGAGGAAGTGGACTTTAACGTTTGCAGTTCGGAATCTAAGGCCAGTCGGGCATCCTCTGATCGCAGGGCTAGTCAACAACGAGAAGGCCTGAGAAGTTCAAGAGTTGCCCACCTTCTGCTTTGAGCTTCGCTCTGAGATCTGCAGCCTCTTTCAGAGCTTTATCAACGGAGCTCTTGAGCGCCCGTGCCTTCGCGTCACCGCTTCGAACTGCATTTTCGAGTTCGACCTCAAGCCGTAGCTTTTCAGCCTTGACTTCATCAAACTCCCGTGCTTTAGCCGCAATTTGAATTAAGAGGGTATTGACAAGCTCGACTGTAGGTTCGTCTTTCAGAGTGGTGAGCGTCGCCTGAGGTAGTGAACAGAAGGTGGAGAGGTAAGGTATGTCGAGTGTAGCTGCCGCCATTGGGCAGAGAGGTTGGTATTCGTATTGCTCTTACAGCGACAGACAGTAAAGGGCGTACGCGATTGTAGTTGACAACCTGCGCTCAGTGGAAGTGATTGTTGATTGAAAGTTGCTGGAAGTCCCAGTTATTGAGACACGTCAATTCAAAGACCGGTCTTAGCCTCCCTCGTTCCACCGGAACAAACCATGCTTTTATGGAGAAAGCCGATCATCCAGTGCCTAATTCACTTCTCGGATATGGGAACGGTATAAACACTGGGAGTGTTTCTTTGAGCTCAAGCGGCTCTTTCTGTCTGCATGTCGACTTAGGTAAGAGCGTGTGGCTGGTAAGGTACCTTTAGCTTGGCTAATCCGTAGGGCGACGGGCTAGGCGATTGTCATGTGATCTGTAAAGTAACCTATTGTCGGTTTTTGGCTCTCTTTCGCAACACAATTTCATATCTCAATCCCAATAGCAGATTGAGAGGTCTATAACTAAAATGACAGTGGCTCACAGTTGAATTGTTTGCGCTCTGCTGCCATCAGATCAGAAGCCACTATTCTGCTAGGGCAGGATCTCTGTCTTCCCTTGAATCTCCGCCGGTTGCAACCGCACAGCATGTCATATCTTGATGACCAGATCAACGCCTTTAAAAGCAATCTCACCTCGTCCTCCTCGAAGCTGTCCAACAAGCGCACCGTCGCTGCGCCGTCTGTCTCCACCCCGTCTCCCGCTCCCTCGCATGCCTCGGTGCCTGGCAAGCATGATCTCAAACGTAAGCGGCCGGAGGCCTCTAACATCGTTTATTCTCAACCCGCGGACACTGGCACTGGGCAGAATATCATGACGCAGGTGACCTATGCGGTTGAATACCTCAAGAGTAAAGGGACTCCACAGACGTTACTCGAACTGCTCTCCTATCTATCCCTGCAATATCGGGAAGATAGTTATAAGCAGACCATTCGCACCATACTTCAGAATCATGAAAAGGTGGAATACGACCGTTCTGGAGCTGGTGGGGAAGGGACGTTCAGTTTCCGGCCAATTCATAACATCCGTTCAAAGGAGCAGTTGTTGGGATACTTGCAAGCACAACCCACAGCACAAGGCTTGAATGTTCGAGAACTTCGAGATGGTTGGCCCGGCGCGATAGAAGCTATCAACAATCTCGAAGCGCAAGGGAAGTTACTCGTTACGAGGAACCGGAAGGACGATCATGCCAAGATGGTTTGGTCCAATGATCCATCGCTTACGTTTCGTATCGATGAAGAGTTCCAGCAGATGTGGCACAAGGTCAAGTTACCGGAGGCTGGTGCTTTGGCAGAAGAGCTGGAGGCCGCTGGGCTGACCCCAACGAATAAGGGCAAAGTAGTCCGTAAGACGGCAAAGGCGCCGGAGAGAAAGACCAAAAAACCCAGGAAGACGGGGAAGACAACCAACACTCATATGGTGGGTGTCCTTCGGGATTATTCGCATTTGAAAAAGTAAAGACTTTCATCCGATTCAAGCCCAGAATTGCATTGAAGGCGAGCTGGCGGAGGCGTTATAGGCGGATGTGCTACCTCAGGGTATCGGAACTTACATCAAGGCGCTTGGTTTTGGCTGTGTGGGTCAGGAAGGGGTTCTAGAGTTCTCTGCGGGTATGGTAGGAGTTGTAGGTCGGTTCTGGAGGCAATGCTTGGTGCTTGGACCTCACACTAGTATCTAAGCTGGGAATTGGATTGCTCTGATATAATTAATTTGGTTCAGGATCCTTCCTAACGCCAAAAAAGTAGTTGCCCAACTTTTCACTGCCCTTGACCTCTCTCCATCCTAGTGCTGGAACGTACACTACTCCCATTGACCTTGCTCCGCTCCAGCCTTGCTGCTTTGCAAACCAGCCCTCAAGCTCATCAACGTTAATGTACTTGTTCCACTCATGAGTTCCTCTTGGTACCAGTCTGATCACCTCTTCGGCAACGACCTTAGTCGTCAGCCAGGAGGTCCACGTCCTTGCAATAGTGGACATAACTATCCAACCTCCCGGCTTGACGAAAGGTAGACACGAGGTGAGGAATGTCGATGGAGTGTTGATATGCTCGATCACTTCGAACAAAGACAAGACATCATACTGTTCATTGATACTTTCGGGTGCAGGAAGATCTTCAATGGACTTTTCGAGATAGTGCAGTCGGCCAGACTGCTGAAGTAACGGGTCCTGACGTGCATGAGCTTTCGCTATTGCTAAGACTTGACTACTCGGATCGATGGCCGTGACACTGCTAGTGCTTGGTAATCGAGCTGCACTCTCCGCAAAGATCCCCCCGCCACAGCCAATATCGAGATATTTCAGCCCTGATGATGGCGCAGGTGTCGCCTGTGATGACAAGCATGAGGTGATGAAGTCATGACGCAGCGGGTTCATAAGATGCAGAAGGCGAGAAGGTCCATGAGGGTCCCACCAGGTCGATGCTAGAGCGTTGAAATGACTGACTTCTTGTGGATTGACCGAGGAAGTGGTGGAATTCCAGCGCACGTGACGGGCCTTTCGGAGGAGGAGTGAAAGATTACGGAGTGAGGTAGAACGTAGGGCTTCCATGCTCAAAGGAAAAGAGAAAGGTTCTTCGACTGCCACCGAATGCAGGATCTCACTCCCATCAATGGGGCATCTTTCTGATAGTCTTCCACCGAATTGTAATGAGACGTTTACTGTGGATATGGATAATCTGGTAAGGTATTTCATTGACGACTAGCCTTACCATACTACGCCACATTGAGGTTCATCTGTACCCCACAAGAAGCTAAGGTACTAAAAGCGCTTCGGCTCGTTCTATAAGATTCTACCTTTTGGATAACACCTAAATACTACCTTAACTTACAGTGGGTGACGTGTCGAATGGCTTCAGAATCCGCACTCTAGCAATGGCATCAATTGCTGTTGGGATTCACTCGTGAGGTTTGCTGAACAGCGAGGCAACAAGTCGAGCAAACAGGGCGTTGTTCTGCCCTTTAACTCCACGATGACTCCCATTCCGAAGATGGGGGAAGCTGGCCATCCTGATAGCTGGCACTTAGTGCCAGTAAGTCAGCCTGATTGAAATAACAGCCGTGGGCATCATGCCTTGGGACTGACATGTGGCTCCATTTCACGCGTTTGACCTAACTGGGATTGTTCCTGTTACTGTTCATGGCTGCCATTCGCACCAAGATTTCGTCTGATCTTTCGCATGTCTACTGTTTGCTGTCAGATATCAAATCCGCCCGACATACAGACATCCCTTTTTGGTCAAGTTGCTATGTATTCGCGTTCATCCCACACTTCTCCATCGCTGAATGGCCAGTCTTGTGGCTTCTGGGTTGTGTTTGCTCAAGATCAAAGGTATGTTCGAAGCTAGTGCCAGCAAATGCGACAACCAACACCTACTGCTCCAAGTTGGGACGATTGTGATTTCTCCTGGCCATGGAATCGATTCCCATCTCTTCCAGCGGGGGTATAAGTGGCAGGCCTCCCACGGATTACCCAGTTTTCCTCCATCCTTCTTACATCTCTGTACACACAGCAAGTACGAGCACTATCTATCCACTCTCGTTCTCCGCAAGCCTTCTTAATCAGCAAGCGTCCATTATCCATTACTTCCAAAATCCACTACTTCCGAGGTAACACTCAATCGAAGGCCTCTATAACAATGGCTATCACCAGAAGCATGAACAAGAGATCTGGAGCTCAAACTATCGAACGAGGATCCAAGCCCCACATAAGTCAGTACCACGTCGCAGTATGAATCCCTTCACTAATCAGTATGCCAGCTTTCTATCGCAAGGACATCTCCTCGCTCAAGAGTATGAGAATCCAGAAGAATGGTCATCCTTTTAGCCGTTAGTTCCAATTGCTCTTGTCCACAGAAATATACTGACCGAATCAGGCAAATACCACAAAATGACCAAGCTTTACTTCACGCCTCCGAAGAGTTTCCGGAGCCAAGCCATCGTCACAGAGAAGGGCGAGACATACTTCGTCAGGCGCGACCAGCTCCGACTGAGCCTCGACAACAGCATCAAGTCCATCGACCGCGAGATTGTGGTCGTCAAAGACAATCCAATCATCCGTATCCCAAAGAAATTTGCTCTTAAACCCACTTCGGTCAACTGCTGTTGTATGATCAAGTCCGAGAGCGACGATCTCGCGGAAAAGCAAATTAAAATAGAGCGACAATTTGAAGTCCTCTGTCTCTAGCGGAGGAGATTTGGATAGCCCACTTAGATTGGGTGCGGGCAATTTCCTAGCGAAAGTAAGTTATATCTTCAATTCCAAAACATGGGATGCTTATTCGCTAACAGTTGTAGGTCGAAAGCAATGGCCCGGCGAGCTCTCATAGCGACAGCTTGGTTTCTTCCGTTATAGTAAGGCGATAAGCCTTCCGGTTTGTAGTCGGTTTTGGCACCGATGGGCGAGCATCAGCATCTGCTCCAGCATCCTCCGCCATGCATCATGGCAACCTGGAAGATGTCTGGGATATTTGGATTTCTTTTCGACCTTGTTCTGCTCAGACACCCTGTCGGCTATCATGCGGGACTGGAAGACCCGCGTTTGATACTTTTGGGACATTCTCTTCATTGGACTATTAATACGAATGGATCATTATTCCCCCACAGAGACTCGTACATTACCTTATAATTTTGTTCCCCATCGCTACCACGTATATTCACTTCTCCTTCCCTCCCAAGGCAGGGATCCCCTCTCTATAGACTCCACAGCAGTACTGGAATCTCAGAAGTCAAAGGTAAGCTCATAGCCCTTCCAAGATCGAACTTCCATCAGCCATACTGACATATTCAAGCTCCGACTCAAGATATCGCCACATATATATATCCCTCCAGCGTTGTATAGGTCGCTACGATCACGCAATGGCTCGAGCCAAGATCTCAGTATTCACAACGCCCGCTGTCGGCAAACACCATGTTTGCTACCCAAAGAGTGACTCCTTCCTCCCTGTCCGAGCACCTCCTACTAACCAGCTACGGTGCGATCTTGAGTTACACCAGATCTAAATGCTGGCTTCTGAGTGGCCAGCGCAGCTATGGCTACACAAAGGTGATGATGGTCATGGGAGGTGAATCGCGGTGAAGCAAGGGCGGTCTGGTAGCCTTCAGGCTGGCCGTCTGTCTATATATCTCTCGTTCCCAACTGTTGGAGAGCTATCTTCTTCTCTCCAACCACTTCAACCAACCCAACCTGGAAGAGCTTTCATTGATAGCCAATACCGTTTCCTACACCTAATTTTCAAACAGCTCTCTACCCACTCTAATCTATATAATCACTGCTTCCACAAGATCAAAGCATCCTCGAGCGGACAAGATGTCTTTCCTTCCTTCTCAAGTCCCTCATCTGACATCGCAGATGCTGGCCCTTCGTCTTGACGAGCCCAAGAGTCAGCCAACGGCGCCAGACGAAAGTTGTATCCAACCCTACCCAACCCGAAAGCATGCACGCGGCTGATACTCTCATTAGCAGCCCGCGAACAGGCTAACGGGCCCAGTCACGGCACGGTACCGAAGGAGACCAGCTCCAGCACCAGTGGTCCTAATTCATGCACCGATAGCAAAGGAACGCTGAAACACAAAGCGCTGGGTGTGCAAAGCGGCCGCATCCAGCGGCGTGTAGGCCCACGAAACGTCGCCTCCAAAAGGGCACGGGAGGAGGCCTTGAGAAACGCACTTGACCCAAGAATCCCATCCCAGACAAGCCAACCTGCAGCGCATCGGCCGCATACCAAGCGCCGAACTAGCATCAACACGAGATACCGCATGCCCTTCACAGGGCTAGTAATGTACCACCGGGGCGGAGAAATGATGGTCTGCGGCCCGGGTGAAGAGCCCTGGCTAGAAAGAGGGAGGAAGCTATGTGGGATGAATTGACTGGGTGGAATCCGCTGGAGTGGATGGACACGGAGCTGGATGTGTTTCGGTGTTGGGATCTTGTACCCACGCCTCTTGCATATCTGTTATTGGCATGAGGTAGACCATAGTTCTGGAATAATAATTACTTCCACAAAGTTATCACGCTGTAATGGCAAAGAGCGGCACTCCAAGAGTTACCCCCTCGACGATACTCACGGAGTTCTTGATCAGAAGCCAACGTCATGTTCCACCCCACTCCCCCGGATATGCACCCCAGACATAATCGGCGGATGTCTCCCGTACAAGTGCCTGCAGATGTACAGTACCCAATAAAGGCTGCCACAAATGAATGATTTTCCCTGATTATTCACATTACCGTATAATTCTATACCGTTGGCGGATGCCGTCAGTCATCACGTGAAATGCTGCATATGTCATTTATCTCCACCAGATACATAACACGGGGACCCCTACAGCGTTATTGGGGCGGTGTGGTGTCGGCAACGTGGTCAGATTACCTATCACTGAAGATGCACATGGTGCTATCAAGGATGAGCAACGTCATGATTCTTGAGCATCGAGCTCGTCTCCGTAACTTGGAGGGCATCCGTAAGATGTAAGGGACGCAAAAAATCGGATAATATTTGATTGTGGAAACTGTTAGGACGGCTGGAACTTAGGTCTAGCGACGAGAGTGTCCAGATGTAGTTTACGAGTACCTGAGTTCATATATTCATGAACTACTAGTCTTTCAACTGCTTAGAGCAATACTATAAATTTCCGTAGCCCTTGATCTCTGATAGTTAGATCACAGACTTCTGGATCGGTCAATCGCCGAGAAGCACACCGAACACCACCGTCCCGGCGAACTCCTTTCGACTCAATCCTCCCTCCCTTCCTTTCCATCATACTTTCCTGTTCCTACCACACGACCACCATTAAACCCCTGAAAATTCTGTATAAGGCTGTTCTGCCCTCGTTGCCCTCGCTGGTCCCTTAATCACCGCCGCCGCCACCGCCGCCGCCGCCGCCATCATCACCACAACCACCATGACCGTGCCCATGACCACTTACCCCACCTCTCGTGTAGGCGGGCGGCGCCCCATACAACTCTACCACCCCATTATTATGGTTGGT
>QQTW01000367.1_pt1 | contig 27847 bp, 35 predicted proteins | sample 1904831 | NCBI WGS metagenome assembly QQTW01 (sample SAMN09435610, study PRJNA476489) | Subsurface metagenome, whole genome shotgun sequencing project. | reverse complement strand
GTCAGGGCGCTCCCTTCGAAGTACTGTACGTGTGTCAGAGGTTTCTCCAAACGACAGGAACCTTTGGCCGCCGGCATCGATCATGGCGTGATCTCGATCAGCCGACCCGGCAGCGGTCCATGGGCCGGGTACTGCGCGTTCGCGTCCATGTCTGCGTCCGTTGTCGGCCCCAGTCTGACCGAGACTTGATGGTCCTGGACGGTCGTCGAAGATCGTCGTCCAGCGGCCATTCGGCGGTCATGGGCACCACCGCCTGAGAAAAACCCGACCAACGATTGCGGCGTTGTCCCGGTCCAGACGCGGGCCTGAGCTTCCCGAATCGGATTGGGTTCGGGGTCCGGTACACTGTATTGCCGTTGCGATATGCAACAGCAATAGCAACAGCAGTAGCATATCTCCGGCGGCGCATAGACCCCGTGGCATCTGACCGGGAAGTCTCGCTGCTGGCGTCAGAGGGATGAGACGGACCCACTCGGAGTTTTGGAGAGCATCTGAGCAAGAGAGGCGGATGACAGCCGCAGGGCGGAGCCTGACGAGGAAAAAACCACGTTGACACGTTCAGATCCAGCAGGGCCTTCAGCACCAGTAATGCCCTCTGGTTGCAACCCAATTCAGACGGCTCAGCCAGCCCCTCTGGTCGGAGATGACTCCCCTATCTGACCAATGGGGCTGCAAGGTCCCGCACCTGGATTTCCCTCGTCTCCAGGAGAGTGGTTTAGGTGCAGATCACGGCTTGGCCTATCGATGTGAGGACCCAGCGACGGCGTCGAATTGACGAGGTTTGACCGACGGGCTCTGGATAGGCTATCCGTTGATCTCATTGGCGAATGGAGAAGATAGCATTCTCACCAGACGACCATTTCCGGCGAGGCAGTTTCTGGTTGTTGGCGGCACAGGTCCATCCGCGTGCGGGTATCTCGGCGAACGACGATCCGACCATGACGATTGATGCCAACCTCTGTGAGCCGTACGATCCGTTGAAGTTTCAAGACTCAGGAATCTCTCCCGCAGATGGCCTTTGGAACGCTCCTCAAGACAGCACGCATCGGAGCTGGATGACCGGACAACTGGCGTAGCAGCCTGGCCGAGATGACGACAGATTCGTTGGTCCCTGTTACACAATGACCGTCTCTGCGTGGTGAGTCGAGTCGGCTGAAACTGCGGCGTCGGCGAGCTAGTCATTGCCTAGCGTCCTGCTGTTAACTTTGGTCCTTGACACTTCTTCTCCTCCCAATCAAGGCTTTCATCGGCGGTGGGGAAATGGCACATGTTGTGGTTCAGCTGCGGACGGCTTCGCAAGCTGCAGAGAGCGTCGACACGGAGCATGTATGGGTACATCGGCCTTCGAAGTGAGCGAAAAAGAGACGCAAGAGGAGGCGGGGAGAAAGTCTGGACGCCGGCCTGAGAAGGAGGGCTGCCGGTCGATTCAGGTGAACTCGTCTCCGCACGGACTTCACGCCTAAAAGGATGGTTGGGGGTCACTTTCGACTCGTGATTCGTTGGACTCGCAGTGGGATATCTGGTGTCCTGGGAATAGGCACGCACAGCGTCGAAACGGGGAAGTGCTCCGAGGTGAAGGGGAGGGGAAAGGGGTGGAGTGAAGCCTTGTGCTCCCGCCGAGCTCGATCGGCAGTCTAGCCCGAATGTCGACCGGTATCGAGGAGCACTTTCTTGGCAAGTTGAAATCCGTTGTCAAGCGTCCCTTTTCGCCCTTGGAATTTCTTCCAAGAATGATGCCTTTCTGATCATGCTGAGTGTCATCTAGCTGTGGCATACAGCTAGCTTTTCTTGGTGTTGGGGCGTTAGAATTCTTTGTTTGAATCTACGCCGACCGTGCGACCACTGGGCCAGTTCCCGAGAGCCTCGAAGCTTGCCTGGAGATCCTACGGAGATTCAGCTCCCGGCTTGACTGCCTTGAACCATCCAGGAACCATCCGACTATCTCAAGCTTGAATGACGTCGAGATCTCATTTTATTCTCTTCTCTCTTCTCTTGACGCTCGATGAGTGTCTTCAACTGCTGGAAGACGGCGCCCGGGTCAATGGATTATGGACGAGGTGTGACGTGACACAGCGAACCAGGATGGTGATTCCGGCGGGCGATATCAGAACTCTCATGGAGAGCCCAGTCTCATGAAGGTGATCGAATGGTCGCTCATGCCATTTTTCCTGTCTTTTCCCATTCAATTTGCCACTGTCTTGTCCAAACACATAGCTTTCGAATGGATTGAGCTTCATTGAATTGCTACCCGGCCTAGGTTGCAGCTGCCATCTCCCTTTGCCCATTCTTCGAGTCACTGCAAGCATCTCTGATGATTTCGGTCTCTTCTATTATAGCTAAGTCCGTCAGTTGGCCCCTACCATAAAATCGTCGAATGAATGGTTATCTGATCGGAACAAGCAGATCCATCCATCCACTTCCTCGCCTTTTCACTTCTTCATCGGCGACAGCATCGTGACGATCGTTACCAAACACCTACTTCCATGTCCGGTGCGCCCCAACGATCCTTGGACTCTTGAATATCTACCTCCTTCATCCCCCGCCCTCTCCGCTCGCTCGCTCTTCAGCATCCATAACCCAAGGCCTTAAAGCCCAAGAAGAAGAAGAAGCTGCTGCTGCTTCGCAAGGCAGCCACTCCACACGAGTCAAGACGGGTTTCCGCTCCCATTGATAATCGATCGTCTTCCGATTTATCTATCAACTGATCGATCTCGACTCAACCTTCCAGCCGCTGTAATCAACTTGCGTCTGCAATTACCCTCATCTTTTTCCTGGAAAGAACGAGATGGAGGAATCACCTGAACCTACCTTTTTTCACGTCGTCGGGGGGTCAAGTCAAGCGACCATAACAGTTCATACACGATGGACATTCGCATGCCAGATCAAGCTGTCGAAGAAGATCTCTCTTCTATCAGACTCTCGGTAGGTTGGGAACTAAACAACCCCATTCATTTCATCTTCTTTCCTTTTCACCAGGCTGGATTGCGTGAATACCGATCCACATGTTCTTATTCGGAGAAGCGACAAAGTCAATAACGAGACCCGAGACAATACGTCGATCAAGAACGATCGAGCAATGGGGATTGCTTCAACATATCATGATCATCATGATCATCATGATGGGCCTCCGGATAGGTATCCGAGGACATTCCCTCCCCTTACTACTATGATCGATAGGATTTCTTCCTGATCAAGCTTGATCTTGATCATAGCTCGCTACTTACCTTACTTGTCGAACCAATGATAAACGTGGCTCCAGTACAAATGTTTCGAAATCTTACCCACCTACCTATCTAGCTAGTCAAGCTACCGGAATATCCTGTCTTCCTCCTTTTTCATTGTTTTCCTATCCCTTCACCATCTAGATATCTCGTCATATACGTTATTCTATCATCCTGAGACTAGAAAAGAGAACGCAACAGAAACCCAAGCTCAAGATGCAACTGTTCCAATCATATAAAACCTACTCTTCGTCGGAAGGGCGATGAAGGCTTGAAGCTACCTTTAACCAAAACCTCGACGGACGCGAAGCAGAGCTCCTTCATTACAAGCTTGATGGGAGTTGAAGCAGTCTTCAGCATCAGGACGTTAGTTGAGAAGGATAAGTAAACTCGCCAGCTCCTGGATGCGATGCGGTCTTCGGTTCCTTGAAGCACATCTGGTCTACACTTTTCGAGATGACTCGTTGTAGCAACACAAGCCATTGATGCGGTCAACGTACCTATTCTAAGTCTCAATTTGCAGGTTGGACATTGATATAAACTACACCGAGTGCGTGACCTGCAGATTAATTGATAAATCACTCGCGAATAATAACATAGGAGCTTGGACGAAGAAATATATGATTTACGGGTTCATTTGTCTTTCCGCTCAATCATCTGTCTGTCTGTCTGTCTATCCGTAGACGTCTGCCTTGAAAGAATGTACCTTGGGGATGAAAGGGTGTTAAGGAGCTTCAGGGCGATTTGGTCTCATTCGCCTTACTTCGCCCTCGCCTTCGGCCTCGCTGTCGCTGTCGCCTTTGCTAGTTGAACAAATATAACGTTGAAACTCACTTCTTCAATTTCTGCAAGTGTATCTATCGCCATGAGAACAACCGACAACAAATTAAGAGCGAACACCCCAGGAAGAGACGATACGAAAGGAGAAGAGAGGGCAGTAAGAACCGATGGTAAACAGGGCAGAGTAGACGAAGAGAAGGCAGATTGAATGGAAGAACCGACAAAGGGGAGGTAAAATACGACGGTGGAAGGAAAAGAAGAGATATCAGTCAATCACACCCCGTCTCCTAGCCCGTTGGTGTCCATCGGACTCGTAGCACCATCCGCTGGTCCCTTTCCTAGTACGCCTTCCATGCTACCTCCTCCTCCTCCTCCACCGATACCCATACTCGTGCCCAGACTCATCCCAGCCATACTCACTCCCCCGCTACTATCTCCCATTCTCACACTCCCACTTCCATTACCCCCACCACCACCAGGACCAGCGTTATTACCGTTCGGTGGTGGTGGTAGTCCGAGACTCGACCCCCCACCGCCGCCAGGAGTACCCTGTCTCCGTCTTCTGATTGGCGCCTTTTTCCGCCGGGCTACTTTCTCCTCCACCCTCTCATTCTCACCATCTCTACCCTCCCCACCCTCTTCCTCGTCCTCATCTTCCTCATCATTATCATCCATTTCTTCATCGCCATCTCCATCATTAGCACCACCCCCACCCCCACGAACTCTCCTTCTCGGATGCAGATCATGCCATCTCCTCAATTCATCCAATTCGTTGAGGTCAGCCGGTTTCGCTCGCAACCATCTCATTCTTGGACCGGCCCGGGCTCGTTCGGCGACTCGAAAGCCGTAGATGCGTGATTCGTAGATCTTGCCAGGGCCTAATCCCGGTGCCAGATTCGAGCTGAGCTGGCCGTTGATCATCCACGGTTGCGGCAGATTTCTTCGACTTGATTCTTGATTTCCGTTGTTGGTATGGTTATTATTATTATGAGGGGGATGTCTCGAGGATGGAGTGATGGTCGCTGAGCTCGGCGACGTCGCGATTGGCAGACCGCTCGATCTCGAGCTCGTCGATAGGGACATGGACTGTTCCCCCCCGGGCCCTCCTCCGGTCGTCGCGGCAGTCGTACTGGTAGGTGAATTCGGCGCGGCCCCAGCACCGACGAAATCTGTGCGCGCCCCGACATCGAGATCCGGAAAGGTCATGAAGAACAAACACCCGAAGGTTGTCCCGAAGAAGGCCCCGTCCACGTCCTGAAACCGGCTGTTGGGAGGGGTATAGATGTCCAGACAGCTCGGACAGAACAGCTTCACGGTTTCGATCCCCGGAGTGTCCGTCGCGCCCACGGGCAACACACGACACTTATTACAGTGTACCCGTGGACATACCCCGAAATGCTGCAGTTCGTACTTCTCCGCCATCTGTTGAATACCCGCTCGAGAGGTGATGTAGCGCTGGTGGATCAGGCCGTATAATAACTCGGCTGAGGACTCGATCATGCTGAGGTCGCTGGCCATGCGCATGTGTCGTCGATCAGTGGTAGCGGTGCTGGAACGAAGTGGATATGACGATGGAGGTGGTGCAGCAGCTACGCCTCCTGTTCGTGTTCCAGCAACGCTCCGTGTCGAGGTTCTTCCTCCGGGAGACCGTCGTCGTCGTACCTCACCACCACCTCCCGCCACAGCCTCATCCAGCATCATCTCTTCCTCGACTTCCTCGTCGACTTCATCTTGGTCGTGTGCTACTTCATCCTCTTCGAGCTCTTCGTCGTCGACTTCTTCTTCATCTTCGTCCTCTTCGTCTTCCTCGTCTTCTTCATCGTCCTCGGGCTCCACATCTAATATCATCTCCAGAGCTTCCTTGTACATGGGTACCTGCTGCTGCAGACCCGTCAAGTTGAAATCATCCTCGATGAAATCTTCCGAGACTTCGGCAAAATACTCGTGGCCGAGGAGCGAACAGAAAGATGAGATCCATGATTCGGGGGATGCGGACGAGGATGACATGGTCTGTGATGATTTAGTTGAGGTATATCGCTTGGGACTGGTCAGTGGTGGTGACGTACGTCTATTGACGTTCGTGAGTGGAAGTTGAAATACGAGTGAGTAGGATGGATGTATCGAGGTCACCGTAGGGTTCACCTCCACGTCACGTCACGCCACGGTATGTCAGGCAGGCCGGTGGTCAAGTTAGTTAATCAGTCAGTCATGACGAATTGTTGCATCGTGGTGTGCCTGGGGAGGTTTGCTGGGGCTCATCTGATCAAGCTACTGCAAGTAGGTTGTTGAAGGCGGTGATTGTGCGCATGGAACGAGATGCGGTCCGAGGGGTGACGATCGAATATCCGGGTTTATCAAACTTCCGTTTCAGTCGTGGCGGGGCAATTCATCGATTATCAAAGTGTGGCGCCGCAGTAACGGTGAGTGCTAAACATCCAGCTTCTCTTCACCGAGTCACGACAGATGTGGATGTATGCAATTGCGCAATGATTGAAATGACCTTTCATATATAGTTATTCATTACAGTGTTCGATGTTCCACTGGTAGAACCTAAAGAATGCTCTAGATCGGGTGCGAATAGGCAAGCTACCAGACATCTCGAATGAAAGAGTGGCCGTGGAAGAATGTCTCGAGTCTCGCGTCGAGATCTAGACGGACAGCACTCGGCTCTGCACCAACTGCAGCCCTTGAATGACCACCTGCACCGCATTTGACGCACTGTTCTTCAGCATAAGCTGCATCAGCCGAGGACCATCCAACAATCCATAGCCTTGCCGTCGAGCCTGGAAGATGCCCCCGATGGCCAGCACGAGCACGGCCATCCGGATCAACTGCCTGATCCGCCGCTTGATCATTCCCTTTCGAGTATATCTGATCTCCCAATCTTTCCATCGGACAAACATGCATCGGTACAGGAAGTGAATCTGGGAATATCTGTCGTGGCTCCCAGTCAGCGGTGTAATCAAACCACTCTCCACGACACATCACCTACGGATAATTCGCCGAGTTCCATCCATTCTCCGTCTGGTACCAATTGCGACAACCGGCGTTGAACACCGTCCGCTTCAACCTCTCGTGCACCTCCTTCGTCCAGGACATCTGGGCCTCGCGCTTGACCTCTGCCCGCGCCATCTCCCCCTTCAACAGCGGCCCGATGAACTTCAGACTGTAGTTGACCATGTTCTCCGACGCTAAAATCACCGAGCTGTGACCCGTCACCGTGTTGGGTCCGAAGATCATGAACATGTTGGGAAAGCCGTCCATGGCCGTCCCGAGGTAGGCCTGCGCCCCGCCACGCTCGCGCCAGACGTCGTGGAGCGCCTTACCGCCGCGACCGACGACACGCATCGGATGGAGCCACTCGCTAACATCGAAGCCGTTGGCCAGCACGATGACGTCCGCGGGGATCTCGCGTTCGTCCGAGGACAGCGGGATCTGCTTGTCGGACTCCGGGTACATCCGTCCCGGTCCCAGCACGACGCTATGCGGTCGGATCTGGGTCAGCGGCTGCGTCGTCAGCTCGATGCGCTCGTCGTTGAAGCTCTCCAGCCAGAAGGTATCCACAACTCGACGTTTGCAGCCGACGCCGTAATTCGGCGTGAGGATCTCGTGGTATTTCTCGGGCACCATGCGCTTCATGTACGCGAGGAGCTTCGCTTCCGACTTTCACAATGGATTCGCGTCAGCCTGCCATCCTTTCCATTCATGGCATCGCTGGTGGCCCTACCTTCTTCCGCTCACGAGCACAGAACTCACTACCCCCAAACAGCCGGAACCAGTCCGACTCGGTGAGCATGAAGATGGCAAAGCGGAGTAACCGCGCCAGCGCCGGGACGGTGCTGAACAACCGAGGACTCCATCGCTCCCAGCCTTCGTCTCCGCCGGGGGGTTCGATTCGGGGCAGCACCCACGGCGGGGATCGCATAATCTGGGTGACCGATTTGGCGTGGTAGGGCGCGTTTGTCAATTTGGGGACCAACTGGGCTGAGCTCGAGCCAGTCCCCACCACGACCACAGCCTTATCATGCAGGTCGACGTTGGCATTCCAGCGAGCCGAGTGGAAGATGTCGCCCTTGAACGTTTCTCGACCGGGAACGTCCTTCGGCCAAGCTCGAGGCTCCACCAGCCCGCCCACGGCGCTGACGAGCACCTTGGCGCGGACCCTTTCCGTCCCAATATACACGCTCTCTCGTCCATGCTCGTTCATGTATTTCTCTCGATCCGCCTGACTGACCTCGCCCAGGCCGGGGCGCATATACGTCAGCGTAATCTCCCATTGCTCGTCATCTTCGAGCCAGCGCGCTTCCGAGACATCGGTATTCAGATTGATCTTATCGACGATCCGGTACTTGGCACAGACATCGTCGAGGTACTTGACAATCTCGAGCCCGGATGGATGGAAGCTCGTCCATCGATAGTTGGGCGAGAAGGAAAAGGAGTAAAATGTCGCTGGGCTACATGCAGAGGGTCAATATAGCCATCCATGAAGCCTGCTCGGATGTGATATCCTTACATGTCACAAGCGACTCCCGGATATCGGTTGATCCACCAGGTACCTCCGATGCCCGAATTACGATCAAAGATCCGAAATTGATCGAACTTGAGTTGCGTCTTCAGCTGGCAGCCCATGGCGATACCAGACTCTCCCGCTCCCACGATGACGACCGGATAGTAGACATGGCTCGTCGGAGCGTACCCATCGTGCTTGCGGATCGTCTCGGAAGCCATTGTTCTGCCACGATGGAGGGATGAGATCGAACATCAACATCAGCAGCAGCAGCAGCGGCTGTATCCTCTCTTTATATCTTCATTGACGCCCCCTTCAAGTTCCGACTGCGGTGTGACGACGCACGCATCCATATTCAGAGCTGGTGCCGTCTTGGCGTGAACCCGAACCGTTAACCCCCACCCTGTGCATCTTCACGGCCCAGCACAGCTGCACACCATCACCAACTGAGGTCAAGCAAGAAGGAAACAAAGAAACAAAGTGATCGATGTCTGGAGTCATCGTCACTAACCAGTCATCTCGTTTAGTTTTGCTTTGGTCGATGCATGCTCTCTGCATGATACGTTGAAGCTACAATAGAGCTTCCATCGGAGCTCGAGAAGAAGTTCGAGAAAAACAATTGACTCTGGTCGTGCCGCTGCGTTACGGCCGCCCGTCTGCGTCGAGCTAGCACGCTCCATCAATCAGCTATCAACATTCGACTATCCTAGCACTGCATCGTCGAGTCATCGCCACTACAGGGGTGCAGTCGGTCCGAATGCGATATGAACCTGAGTCAGGGCGGCACTTCCATGCATCCGTTCTACCGACGCAGGTCATCTGGTGAGCCCCTCGACCTCTCGATATCAACCGATGTTTACAGCTGGCTTTAGATACTGGGAAGCTGTGACGGCATTGAATTGCTGCTGATTAGCAGCGTTACATCAGTGCATGGACCTCGAAGCAAGCGGCTTCGAGTCAAAGCTTCCGAATTCAAGTCGCTGCTATAATAGCTTTTTGGATGCTGTTGGGTGACGACAGTCTTCCTCAGGCTCCGTCTTCGAACGTGTGCTCCCATCACAAGTTTTCTCCTCTTTCTGATCCTACCTAGTACGGGAAAGGGTCAATCAGATGCTGCCCGTCCGGACCCTCTTTTCGATGTCTTCCAGAGCCGTATGTGCTGCTTCAAGAGCACATACTCTTTCACGTTCTGCTCTGGTTTCAACTCCTTCCTTGCCCATCCGGTTCTTCCGGACGTCTTCCCAGGTACAACAAGAAACCGGATTCAAGCATTTACCAGTCCTAAAGGATTACTCGCTCGAGACCTTCCGGGAACAATGTCTTATCCCAGAACTCCCAGCGGTCATGGCGCCCGGCGTGGCCTCATCTCTTCCAGCATTTACAAAGTGGTTCAGGTCCCATAACCTAGATATCAACACGCTGGAGCTGGACAGTGACTATTTGCTTCAATCGGGAGATCCTCTCGTCCCATTGGAGCTTACTCGCTCACCCACGAACCACCAAGGGCCTGTTGAGGAATTTTTTCAACGCTTTCAGGCGCCTCTGAGTCTCTTTCTCGGATGGACGGCGAGTCCGAAGGATGGTGGTAGCAGCGAACGTCTCTACCTGGCCCAAGCGCCACTATCAGATCTTCCGCAAGGTTTACAAGATGATCTCCCTCCTCCGAAGCTTGTCCTGGCCGGAAAGGGGGACGTCTACAACGCCAATCTATGGATGGGATTGGCACCCACCTACACGCCTCTTCATCGCGATCCCAATCCGAACCTCTTCGTGCAGCTGTCCGGGACGAAGGTTGTCCGACTGTTCGAGCCAGACGCCGGCCGAAACATCTTTGCCCGCGTGCAGCAGCAACTGGGCCAGGCCGGTTCGGCGTCCGTTCGAGATGAGGGCATGATGCAGGGCGCAGAAAAACGGTTGATGGAGCAGGTGGTGTGGAGTCAACCACAGTCAAAGGTCAACTTGCATGGGTCATCACCATCTGAAGTGCACTTGCAGCGTGGAGATGCCATCTTCATTCCCAAAGGATGGTGGCACAGTATCAAGGGCGTTGGTCCAGGCATCACAGCTTCGGTAAGCTGCCTTACGACTATGTGCTGAAATGTGGTGGGGCTGACTTGATTGGCCAGGTCAATTGGTGGTTCCGATGAGTCGAAGTGTGGCCAATCTGCTCCAAGAGGCGCGTCGTCTTAAGGACCATTCGCGCAAGAGAGTGCTGAGTCGTGCCGATCGCGACCTTGCTGGCAGCTCCGCCGTACAGCACCTGGACGACCACATGCCACGCAAATCTCCGCGCGATGACCAATTCATCCGGCCACGCAAATCTTCAGGCGATGACCAATTCATCCGACCTCACATATCCTCGCGGGTGACAAAATAAACGGAGGAGGTCAGCAGGAACCGCCAACTGTCATGATGGTTCTTATGATGGAGATTGTCTTGAATCTTCATGAGAATGACCATGATGATAGGTGCAACTTCCATCATCCCCACGGTGAAGATGGCTTGGATCTTCATCATAACGACGATGATGATAACTAGTGGTTACTGCTGAGCTCCTCCATTTATTTGGTCACCCGCGGGGTACCCCATAGCCGTCGACGGACTCGCTGTACAACAGATGACCTGACGCGGCATTGACCCTCAATCGGCAGCAGCAGCAGCAGAGGATGCGCCAAGCCCGAATCTGCAACGGTCGCTGCCCCGTCCTTGGTGGATCGCATTGTCTCTTCCTGGCACGGACCGTCGGATGGTTCTTTCCCACTCCTCGCAGGTCCGTCAAGCTTCCCGAACTCATCCACGAGATTGTTAATCCATCGCGAGCTTCGGCGCCCGGGACGCCGATACATCCGAGCGCCCTCATAAACTCCGTTATCGCCGACCAGATTCATGCACGACGGAACGTTCGGAAGGGCACCAGGAGCTTTATAAAGCTTCCTCGGTAACCGTTGCCAGCTTCGCAGCATCATTCTCAGCACCCGCTCATTAGATCCCCAATTCCACCGTCTGCGATTTCAACTGACTCGCGCATCATGGATCAAGTCGCTCAATCGGTGAAGGACTCGGTCGAGGCCACCAAGGCCGAGTATCGACGACTGGGTAAGAGTGGCCTAAGAATTTCGGTGCCCGTCCTGGGTGCAATGAGCTATGGCGACCCTGGCTGGCAACCCTGGGTGCTGGGGGAAGACAAGGTGAGCGCGGGTGATTCGAATGCTTGTTGGGTCAAGCAGGTTGGCTGACATGATCCATTGTAGGCGCTCCCGCTGCTGAAGGCTGCCTACGACCGGGGCATCAATACCGTTCGTCGTGACCCCTCAAAGATTGACTCCTTGCTACTCTCCGCTGACAACAGCAGTGGGATACGGCCAATGCATATTCGAATGGCGCCTCGGAGCGTGTGATCGCCAAAGCCATCAAGGAGTACAAGATCCCGCGCGAGAAGGTGGTGATCCTCACCAAATGTTACGGCCCCGTGGGCGAGGAAATGAACGTCACCGGCTTCTTCTATCCGCATCTGATTCGTCAGAGCAAGGACTATGTCAATCAGCATGGTGAGTCTTGCAGAGATCAACTGTTATTGAAAATCCATTGCTCACCACCGCTTCCCAGGCCTCTCTCGACAGGCCATCTTCAACGCGGTCGAGAAATCCCTCGAACGGCTGGAGACGGACTACATCGACCTGCTCCAGATCCATCGCTTCGATCCGGAGACGCCCATCGAGGAGACGATGGAGGCGTTGCACGATCTAGTCAAGCGCGGCAAGGTTCGATACATCGGCGCCAGCTCGATGTGGACCTTTCAATTCGCCATGATGCAGTCGGTGGCCGAGCAGCGTGGCTGGACCAAGTTCGTCTCGATGCAGAATCACTACAATCTGCTGTACCGGGAGGAGGAGCGGGAGATGAATAAGTACTGCAATTTGACTGGTGTGGGATTGATCCCGGTGAGTCTTTCTATTGAAGAAAAACATCCTTGAAAGCGGCGACCTTGATACTAAAAGATGTACGCATGTAGTGGTCCCCGTTGTGTCGCGGTCATCTAGCTCGCGCACCGCAGGACTTTGGATCGACGGCGCGATCGGCGAATGAAAAGGAGCGGCCCATGTTCACGACGGGTCACCAGGACATCGACAAGCAGATCATCCAGCGTGTGCAGGAGCTGGCAGAAAAGAAAGGCTGGACGATGAGCTCGGTGGCGCTGGCGTGGATCAACAAGCGCGTCACCAGTCCCATCGTCGGCATGAGCAGCGTCGAACGCATGGATGACACGCTGCAGGCCCGGGGCAAGACGTTGACGGAGGAGGAAGAGAAGTATCTCGAGGAACTCTACCAACCGAAGGCCATCTCGGGGCATTCGTGAGTCGGAGCATGCATGCATCCCCTCGATTCCCAAGGATCCGCATCGTTGGATAGAATCAGACCAACCAATACATCTCTTTCTCAATGGATGTGGTCTTCGTTGAAGGACCCCCCTGTCGTCTTGTCCAATGTCCCATCACCTCGGTATCGAACGGTGATCTCGAGATATCTGTCGCCCATCGTGCTGTGATCACTGCTCTCATGTCGGCAATGCCAAGTGAGAAATAGCCACGATGCGTTGACCGTCCATCTACTCAAGCACGCAGGCCCCGTTCGCTCATTCTTTGAGTCCTATCTATCCGCTTAAGAAAAGAAGGCCTTTGAAACGGGCAGGAAAGAAGGGCCCTTCGAGAGACTCCGAAGTGACCCTTCAAAATCATTAGAGCTCCCGTCGCAGTCCAAGACCCTGATCGAATGAATCCAACAGCCGTCATATATTGTAGTTATCAACTATGATAGAAATGGTCATATCTCCCTAGATCAGATTGATTGCTATTCCCGCTTGGACATGTGGTTAGTTGAATGTCATTATGGTAAGCTTCCATTACTGGGTCCAGTCACTCTGCGCTAAGCTTTATTGTACACCAGTGGGACGTTCCACAGATTGTTGAGCTCTCCAATACAGACTATAACGAGCACCATTACAGCTTGTCTGACGTGTTGCACCTAGATCCGAGACCGTAACTACGACATGGGAATTTTTCGAGTTGTTGAGTCTATCGACAGTCAGTACTCAACCACCACAAGTCTAGATGGCTTAGGATTGGAGAGGGAGTTCAGTCTAGGTAAAATCTCCGTTCGAGCGAGAGCTTTTGTAGCTTTAACCGGTGGTTGTGTTGCAGTGGTGAAGGGTGATTTTGCCCATACACACTGATCGCTCATTTGTATGAAAATGGCTCGGATGGGGGGTAGAACACATTAGCCTACAGGGAGCATGGTTTTGACCACTGCTTCTGCTACCGCCATCGTCGTCAAGCAAACTTCGAAGCAGCTACGAATTGGTATCATCGATTTCAGATGGAATTCGTACTTGAAAGAACTTTAGTGGTGCCGAGTTGCGAGTCTGAACGGGGGTCCCTGTCTATCTCGAAGGCTCTCCGAACGGAACTCATGCAGACCAGACCTCATTCTTGGGCAGCCGGAGTTGCCGACGTTCGACAGAAAAGTGGCTCCGCTTGTATTAAAGCACGTGCTGATAAATCACGTGGTCTGGTTGCCCCGCAGTCACTCACAGCTCGCTAAACGCCGTTTGAGGGAGTTCGCTCTTCTCCCCGAAGCGGTTTGCGGGGTGCTTTAGCGCTTTGGCACTGGTAGCTTTTGCTTCCAGTGGGAGCACGCGACTCCAGCCAGCCAAGGCCGGCACTGGGACGCCAGCATGTATCGTAACCAGTATGAAGTATTAGCAGCCTATAGCAATCATAAAATCAGTAAAAATCGAATGTTGCGGTTCTCAGATACTAGTCATCTTTTGATGAGATTGACATTTGCGAGTGTATAAGCTGGACGATGCGAGGGTACGTCCACCTGGGCACAGCATCAGCCGGGTCACGATGTCACTCGTCATTTCACATCTCAGCCCCCGCAGTTTTCTCACGATGCCGGAAACGAAATGGTCCAGTGACCCAGTGACGCCCTCCAGGGGAGCTACCCCGCATTACCACCTACCGTAGTAGCCGCCCTGATTGCCCGTACCTGGCACCCAAGCAATCACTTACTTACTCCATAACATCTGCTCTCCTTCACTATATCATCCACTCTGAGACCGCTCATCCTCAGCTTGACTCAACATCCAGATCACTGCGATCCTCCATTGTTGAATATTCGTAAAGTCCGTCCGGCATCTTCACTTCAACTTTCAGAATGGCCGCCGAAGTCGCAGAACAAGGCAAGATTGGTGAACCCGTTGCCGGTTCACCCCCTAAGAACGACGACGCCACCGCGAAGAAAGGCCACCGGCGGACGAGCTCGAGCGTGACGGGAGTCTTCAATATCAATGAACTCGGTCAGTGACTCTCCTTTGAGCTGACCCTTCTCGTACTGAACTGCCACGCCTCTTGTTCGATGCTCAACATATAACCACGATACCACTCAAGAAGAAACACTGACATGATCTATAATGTCAACAGAAGCGGAAGGAAAAGAATTGGAGATTGCCCAAGAAACACAGAAGCTGAACTGGAAGCTCAACACGTCTCCCACGACGGTGGACGACAAAGATGCCCTCAAGAAGTTCCTGACCACTCCGCCGGTCAAGAAGATCGATCTGCATTTCCCTCTCGGATTGGAGGTCACGGCGCGGAACATGAAGGGAGTGACCATCAAGGATGCGTTGGATGCCATCTATAAGCAGTATAAGAAGAAGGTGAGCTTAGTATTTCCTTGGCTTTACGGGACCTTGGCGTCGTGGAGACGGAGGTGGTCAAAGTTCGATGAGGAATGAAAGCACAATAACGCTCTGAACAGGCCGACGATGAATTGGAAGAACCTATCCTGGCGGGGTTCGAGTGGGACAAGGAAGAATCGTGGACGAGGTTGATCGTCCATCAGAAGAAGGAGGGCGCACCGGTCGGGAAGAAGAAAGGAAAGAAGAACGAAGAATGAAGTGTCTTCACGGTCCATGGGGCAGTGATCCGTCCTGTGATGATGGTACGGAGGAGTCACACGCCCGGAGGGAACGATCCAGATAGGGGACACCGAAGATCTTTGCAACTGGTAGCTCTGTCTCATCTTGCTGTGACTGGTCCGGTTCTTTGTCATTGTTACTGTTGTTGTCGATTGTGGCTTCCAGGGCTCCTTAAGCTGGAACTCGTCCGGATGGCAATGGAGTGGAGTTGTGCTGGCAGATTCGCTTCCCGGTGCAGTAGTTGCTTGAATGTAACGAAATTTTGCAACTCTGCATCTCAATCACTTGAAAGTATTCAAGTTGATTGTGTGATGTGTTATTTTCCCCTGGGTCTTGAATCGCGTCTGGTCCATCGTCCGCCCTGGTGGACGGTATTGTGGGCATGAACGCCAGTTGAGTATGAATCCAGGAGAGTCGAGCTTGCATAACTATTTCGACGACGATTATCTGATTCTCGACATTGTCGGCCAGCTGGATTTTCGCTGTTGCAGTATAGATGAATTTCTCTCGATCATGTCCATTGGCTGCTGGGTGGTTGGAATTGAGAACGGGGAAAGTTGCTGGCGATCGATAATTTTCGTTGAAATTTGTGGGCACTCGAATCTCGCCCGCACCGCCTCGCCCAGGGCTCCCACCGCCAGGAGCTCAAGCTCGCATCAACCTCTTTAAAACCTCACCACCGTCCACTTCACAACAGCATCCAAAGCTCTAATTATTTGCACGAGTCACTTACTGATCGGAAAAAGCTACTCATTTAAATCAGGTGTGGTGTGCCAACAACAAACCACCACGTCATGGGTCCAGCCAAGAAGCGTCGTCGTCTCTCCGGCGGTGACGCCGGAGCTCCCCCGACTCAATTGGCTCAACCAGCGTCATCAAAGAAGCAGGCGACTGAAGACAAATCCACAAACGAGGATGATGCGCATAAAACGCAAGACAAGCCTTCCAAGCAACTTTTCGTCCGCTCCCTACCATCCACCGTCACCCAAGCCAGCCTGACTGAATACTTATCTCAATCTTACCCGATCAAGCATGCCGTGCTGGTGTGCGATCCCATCACCAAAAAGTCCAAAGGATATGGCTTCGTGGCATTTGCAGATCTCGACGACGCCCAGCGTGCTAAGGAAGAACTCCATGGATCGGAATTTGAGGGACAGAAGATCCGAGTCGACTATGCCGAGCACCGACATCGAACGAAAGATGCCGACACGACTGCGGGCAACCCGTCGAAGACGGACTCGACGAAGCTGAACTCAGCGTTGACATCACGCCGAGGACCGAAAAATGAAGAAATGAGACCCCCTCCAAAACTCATTATTCGCAACTTACCGTGGAGTATCAAGGACCCGGAACAGCTTGCGAAGCTTTTTCGGATGTACGGAAAGGTGAAGCTGGCGACGATTCCAAAGGGAAAGGGCGAGCTTCAGTCAGGATTTGGGTTCGTGGTGCTCCGAGGTTACAAGAATGCTCAGAGAGCCATCGAAGGGGTGAATGGGAAGGAGGTCGATGGAAGGCCGATCGCGGTCGACTGGGCCGTTCAGAAAGGGATCTGGGATGAAGCGCAACATGGGAGAGATAAGCAAGAGGGCGGGGAGCAACAAAACGACGGAGAGCATGAATCGGATGAGAATGAAGACGCAGAAGATGAACATTCGATGATGGTTCATGATGAACTCGTTGATGAAGAAGAACTGGCTCAGTTGGAGTCCATATCGAATATTGGGACTGATCTTGAAGACGCAGAGGATGATGAAGACGAAGCAGATGAAGAGGATGAACTGAATGAAGAGTTGGAAGAGGACGAGGCAGACGATGACAGTGCAACCCAGGAGCCTTCCCAGGATGAGGACCGCTCGTCGACACTATTTGTACGAAACGTCCCCTACACCGCTACGGACGATACGCTGTATGAACACTTCAAATCGTTCGGTCCTGTTTGCTACGCTCGAATTGTCGTCGACCCTGCAACAGACCGTCCACGAGGGACAGCATTCGTATGCTTCTACCGCCAAGACGACGCAGACAGCTGCTTGCGTCAAGCGCCCCGTCCGAAAGAAGGAGTTTCATCAACTGGCAAGAAGTCAAGCGCGCCTGCCGTCAAGTTCTCGGTTCTGCAAGATGAACTCGCCGATCCTTCCGGAAGTTTCACCCTTGAGGGACGCGTCTTACACGTCTCTCGGGCGGTCAATCGAGACGAAGCGGCCGAGCTAACCAAGCGGGGAACCTCGCTGCGGGATACCAGAGACCGGGACAAACGTCGACTGTATCTGCTGTCCGAAGGGACGGTCACCCCTAGTGATGCCCTCTTCAAACTTCTCTCGCCGACTGAGATCAAGATTCGGGAGGCCAGTGCCAAGCAGCGGAAGACCATCATCCAGAACAATCCGTCACTTCATCTGAGCCTGACCCGGTTGTCGATCCGCAATATCCCTCGCACGGTCACGTCGAAGGATCTCAAGGCCCTCGCTCGTCAAGCAGTGGTGGAGTTCGCCAAAGACGTAAAAGCCGAGAAGCGGCTGCCGCTGTCCAAAGAAGAGCTCGGGCGAGGCGGCGAGGAGATGAAGCAGGCCGAGCACGAGCGAAAGGTCCGAGGCAAGGGCATCGTGAAGCAAGCCAAAGTGGTCTTCGAGGGACGAGAAGGCGGCAAGGTGACGGAAGAGAGTGGAGCGGGTCGGAGCCGAGGATACGGCTTCATTGAGTACACTTCGCATCGGTGGGCGCTGATGGGGCTGCGGTGGCTCAATGGACATCGCATCGCTTACACCGCCACCGGGAAGCAGCCCAAGGGCCGACACGAACCGAAGTCGCAAAACAAGAGGTTGATTGTCGAGTTTGCGATCGAGAACGCACAGGTGGTGGCGAGGCGGAAGGAGATGGAAAGTAAATCCCGGGAGAGATCACGAGCGGGGAATGTCAGGACCGGCGAGGGGGATGCGACTCGAGCAGGACCCAGAGATGGGAAGACTGGGACAGGAAAGCCGACCCCGATCCGAGGTACCAAGAGGAAGAGAGCAAATACCATGGAGAAACCCAAAGACGTGGTCGACGGGGCAGCTACCAACGGAAACGATTCGAAGGCGGGTCAAGAGCAGCTGGCCAAGCGGTCAAGAATCATTGCCAAGAAACGGATGCAGAGAAGAACCAGGAAGAAAACCGTCGGTGCAGCTTCCGGTTGAGCCGCACCTTCGCTCAGTGTGTTACTCTGGACAACCTCTCGCCGCTTTCTCTACCCTGGTTTCAATCCTGCAGCGCCACGGCATTGGGGCGTATGCAACGTCCTCATTTCGTCTCCCATGGCTCTGCCTCCGCTTCGCTCACGATATCCACTTACCCTTACTTTCCCAGACGATCAATCGACGTGGGGGCGTACAGTCCGGGAGACTATACGAAGCATAACATACCACCGGCGCTGTCCATCGTTCCGGGACACGGACATCTGCCGATCCGAGCGGCCCATGCCTGTCAGAGACATAGGGATTGACACATTGTTTGCTACCGTCCGGGTTGTTATCCGCGCGCTTGTGTTGTTCCAATGATGCCGGCAACCGGGATCCCAACCGGAGATGCGCAGGGGGCTGTCTCTGGATGTCGTGCATAGACGCGGAGCGGCTGAAGAGAAGACGTGGTTCCGGTAGCGGAGGGTCGCTCTAGTCGCGCAGATCGATCATATTGCGATGATGAAGCCGTTGTGGGACCTGGTCTACCATTCCCCGCCGCTACTGTCGTGCTGGGAGGAGTCGTTCATCGTCATGTTTATTTGTGCCTCCACTCTCTTATCAGTCTCCTCTCCCTTGCTACACTGGCCACCACGATCGCCATTATATACTACGCTTGGAACACACGATCCGTACCACGGACGATACATCCTGGTCCGTGGCATCTCGTCCCGCCATGCGAGATGGGCCGGGCCGTATGGCGTGTTTGTGCGAGTACGCCACTCATGCAATGCTGGGTCACCATTCCCCTCGCCATCACATCTCAATATATTCAAAGTCTGCAAAGTCACCCAGAAAGAACTTAGCATATGTATACAGCGAGACAGTGGGACATTCGATGCAGGGCGCTTTCCCCCCCCCTACCGGGTCCCTCACCGGGTGCGCCGTGAAGAGCAGGACTCATGCGTACGCCAACCGCAGCGATGGAGGGAAGGATTATCTTCACGATGAGCACGCTCTGCTCGATCGAGGACTGGGCGGTTGGTCATATCTCCCGTTCTTCGTCTGCTTCACCGACCGCCACCACCAAGTTACGCCACGCCGCTCGGCTCGACGAGGATTTACCAGGTCTAGGACTGGGGAATGGATGTCTTCACTGGGGATGATGCGTTCGGCGTGCTATTGAATGGGTCTGACTGGGATATAAATTCTTCGTCGTGCGCAAGTCCTCTCTCCTTCCTCTCCCATTCTTTCCGTTTCTCATAATCTTCGTCCTTGAGGAAACTGACGATCATCGACTGACGGCGTTCAAGGGTATCAATCTCGATCGTATCGTACATCTAAGCGCAAAACGATGTGCTCCTTTCAACTTCTGGTCTATCAATGTGGGCACCACCAATACGTCTTTTTAGCCGCCTGCCATTATAAGCGCACACATCCAGCACAGCAATGTCCCAGCGTACGGCAGCTACGACGACAGGTCATGGTACCGAGACCTTGTCGAGGCTGTTACCCTTATGATTGAGTCGATCGTTTAATAGAAGGCTGCGCGAGCATGCGAGTGATTTTGGGCCCGGAATTTGCTTGGAAGAGGTCTATTTCTCAGTGAGTATTTAAAGAGGTATTCTTGCCTAGGACTTTTGCCGGGTACCAACCTTCCTGCAACAGAGCCCGTACTAATGCAGTCACAAGTTAATTTGACGACGAGTCGTGGAGGGCTGAATGATCAAGACGCTCTATACTCATTTCCTTATGACTTGGTGGAACGGGGACGCACCTCGAAGGAGAACTGGCCTGCAACGAAGCTGGGTCAACGGATTACGTCGGAGTTGGCGGATTTGACGGATCTCTTCCAAGGTAAGCAAGCCTATGCAAGGCTGGTAGGGAGTATTGCAAGAAGCATTGCTGACTGTTTCAACCAGATCTTTTGAAGCCTCTCGCGAGCATGTGCTACCCAATATCTGTGAACGGGGTCGACATACCGATGACGGATCTCGCAGTCCCGATGTTTCGCTCCAGCTTCTTACTTCTTTGTCTCGCCCATTTCCATCATCCAGCGCTTCTTGCATTGGTTTAACTGGGCATGCGTTAAGAGGATGCTACCAGGATATAAATCGTTTTCAGCCTTCATCAGTTCAGATTTCGCAGACAGGGAAGGTGGCTAGGAGGGCAGCAGTGGCCATCACAACAGAACCAGCACTCTCAAACCGGCCACCTCTTCATCGTTCACTGTGCTTTCTCACCTCAACATACTCTTCAAGGTCCTGTACAAACTCCAATTCGGATCCTTTACGATCATATCCTGCGCCCCAGAATCATCAATCCGAGCTTCTCCAGAGGCGAAGGTCGAACGCGACTCCCACCCACAGATTACGTAACCACCCACTCGGATCTTTTCAGCCTCCTGTGCGAGGCTCCTGCCCCACCTTACCCCGCCGTCGTCGATGCCCCACCAGTCCATCCACTCCTGTCTATCCAACCTTGCATCTCCATCAATACAGACAACAACCAACGTCTCCAAGCTGGATAACGTCTCTCAAGGCCCACGCGTGCTATCAGATCTTCGACACGCTATTGAGTGTCAGTTGATACACAAATCGCTAACCGAGATGGCCACCCCCGCCTCCCCAACCAACCTCGGGTTCGACACCCAGAAGAAGGATCCGGAAGTGCAACCTCCCAAGAATGATCCTATCAGTATTGAACAGTTGAGTAAATGCGATGGTATGGTATTATCCCTTCATTGGCATTGTCTCTATGCTATATCTTGCCGTTGGCTCCGGCTATACTGCTTTCCTCTTTCCATTGCCACCTCTTGTTCGCTCTCTGCCTTGCTATCAATCCTGGCTTACTGCCTTCCTCTTTGCCGTTGTGAGTTCTGCAAGAGACTCTAGCTAGCCCTCAACAACTGGGTAGCTCATAACAATTGTAATGGGCTAGTTGGATTCATTATCTAGCTTTATTATCTCCATCCTTTTCTTCTGGAGCGAGTATAGGGATTGAACCGAGGTGTTTTAAACTCCGCTCGATCGGTCGATGGAACGGATACCCGATGATTTCATGACTGACAACGTTCATCAATTGGGATATATTCTAGGCACGGACCCAAATCAACCCACCTACGTCGCCATCAAGGGTTCTGTATTCGACGTGTCGGGGAGTCCGAATTATGGTCCTGGGGGACCATATCATGGTATTTGCTTCTCATTCATTCATTGTCCTATCTTCCCTTCATACCCTTTTCCGTCATCTATCCAATTCGTTCATTCAAGAATCGATATATTCCTCCCCCTTCTATTCATTCATTTCTCCATCCATGTCCCCATATCCCCTTGTGGCACTGCCCTCCTCCAAATCAATCTTTCGAAAATTATTCCATTCTACCAGAATCCATGCACGGCGGTACTAGACACATCTCGAATACCGCATCAGCCCAAACGAGCCGAAGATCAAGACCGCGACAAGCACGAAATGACAAGGACTAATAAACACAAAATGAATACAGTCTTCGCCGGAAAAGACGCCTCTCGGGCCCTGGCCCTGTCAAGCACCAAACCCGACGACGTCCGACCCGAGTATGAAGACCTATCGGATAAAGCAAAGAGTGTGCTCGAGGAGTGGTTTACATATTTCAGTAAACGGTATAACATCGTTGGAAAATTACAGTCTTAAGTACCAAACTCGCTAGATGAAGATGAGGATGGAGAAAGGGAGAAGGAGCTCTTCTACTTCTATTACCTCTAGTTCCGCCGTTAACGCCTGGTATTGAAACGGTGATTGTGTTTCTAGGGGTTTATTAGGGAACTTAATGAAGTTTTAATAATTATGGAGACACGACTGAGGAAGGCTTCCTCGCTTATATCCCTTTCGAATTGGGAGATCATCAGGTTTCTACGGTGGAAGCAAAGCCAGCATGGAACTACCATACTCACCCACCGAATTCTCTTCGCTTTGCTCTTTAAAGTGTAGGCCAGAGTCCATATAAAGACTCGACCGAGCACAAATGGATTGCTGTACTTCCAATAGGATAGTAAATGATGGTTATAGAACCGCAAGCAACTCCACCAAACGGTACCCACTATTTTTCTCGATTGGGAGAAGTGAGGAAGAACAGAAAAGAAGACAGTTCAGTTACTACCTACATCTCCTCACTTCTGCCATCAGTTCTATCTGTTATTACTCATTACCATTCCCACCTCTACTACCGCCTTCAGCAAAGCATCTCTTCTATCCAGGTAGAGTTTATTCCCATAACCCCTCCTATCCTCTCAAGTCAAGCACCCCGTCTTCGCTTTGTGATCAATCCACCCATTTTCGCTTCCGTTCTCCAGACTATGCAGTGGAACAACCTCTCGATAACTTAGATCCCATATCGCAAGAGCGGATAGATCTAGCGTTCTGGAAGTCTCTTTGCGTTCCTGTTGTTTTTGTTTCTCGGCAATCCCGAGGCTGGTTAAATACACTGCGCATATTCTTCGATGCTGCTCTGCCTTACGAGCGGATGTTGTCGGGTATATAAAGAAGATGATTGATCCAGGAAAGGTGTATCAGTATTAGCCAAGGATGCATGTAGCTCGTGATTTCGAAGGGCATTGAGGGTGATGGTTATGTGTTTTTAGGACGTATGGAGAGTATTGACATGCTTGCGTTCTTTTCCTCTCGTCTTCGCTTTTCAACAATCTCGGGGCTGATTGAATACGTCACGGGCATTCTTCGATGCTGCTCTCACTTTACGAGATGGGTGTTGTCAGGGAATATAAAGAGGATGATTAATCCAGGAAGGTGTATCAGCCAGGATGCATGTAGATCGTGATTTCGAAGGGTATTGGGGATGAGATGTTGTTTTAATACACATGGGGAGTATTGAGCGTAATGCTTGGTGTTGTATGGGAATGTGTGAAGTCTATAGAAAGGAGGCGGATGTCGAGAGTAAGAGGAGGAAGAAGAAGAGGAAGAAGATTGGGATAAAAGGGAGTGTGATCTCATATACTTAGTCTAGGATGGTCGATGGATGGTATTGACCAAGGAGGAGTGGACATTTGGCAAGTCGGCGGTATTATTGGAGTTGAGAATAGTAGTCGAGGCCGAGTGTAATAAGTCACCGCCCAAAGGGTTGCTGCCCGCTTGACCGTTCACCACAGCAAGTCTCTAAATAATCTCTGTGATTCTTGTGAAAGCGATGTTCAAGCACCTTGTCCTTCATGGTCCTGCTCATCTTGACTAAGAATTATACTTTTCTTTGAGTATATGTATTCAGATTTGGAGCGGCTTGGAGTTGCGCTTGGTCAAGCGAATAGCAACCCTTTGGGCGGTGACTTATTACCCGGCCTCGAGTATTGTCCGGTCAACATGCCACAGTATTGGAACCGCGATGTATTGAGTGCCATTGCCGGATGATTTGATACAAAAGAGAGACTCAAGGAGTTACAGGAGTAGCTCTACGAGTAGTAATACTCGTAGCAATGAGCACTGTCAACTAACGACAGTAGCTATTGGTAGGTCAACTCCAAGCCTTGTCTGATCCCGGATGTCATAGGATTGGACCTTCGCTACCTCAAACGCCATTGCCGGATGATTGAGTGCAAGTGAAAGACGCAAGGATCCCTTTAAGTAGACCTGTTACGCGTAACAGTTGTTAACATACTGTAGCAGCAGTACGTTGCCTCTGAATTAACCAAGATGGGAACTTCGATAATGATGTAATGTTCATCATCCCTTATAGCGCTTCAATCATCTCCCTGGCAAGACATCCGGAAAGAGAGTGAAGTCCGTGTGGACTCATTTGTAGCGACAACAACAGCTTGGCATAACCAAGCTAGGTTACAACGGAGAAAGGGGAGACTATCAAATGATGATTCAAATGCTGAGGTCCCGCTAAGAGAATGGGTTACAGAAGCCACTGGCCCTCTTCTGCCATAGTTTTTCCTTCCTGGAAGCATCTTTATGGAGACCGGAGAATAAGAACCAAGGTATCCTATCCTCTTAGATCAGAATAATCACCACTGACATATATTCTCTTAGCGGGACCGCACTGTCGATGGTCGACGAATATCTGACTTTGATATCAACACTGGCGATAAGGTGGTGGAGCAACAGAAGGAAAATGCAAGCAACGATCGGCCCGTGACATTAAGTGTCCCCATGGTGCCCATTTCCACCAATCGGAGGGCGGCATGGCCGCACGAGCACGCGACACTCGGCCCTCCTCCACTCCCTCCTCCGTCTTTACAGCTTCAACTGCGCACGAGGCACGCGGGCCCCAAGAGGAGGAGAAGGAGAAAGACAACGAAACGCGGCCGATGGCGGAGATGGCGGAGTATGATGAGTACAGATAGACATCAAAGGCCCAGCAAGGGCCAGGTGGGGTTCATATGCTAGCTCTACTTCATCATCTTCATCTCCCCTCAACTGGATCTCTTCTCCTTCATCTTCATCTTCATCGATTCTCTAGTCTTGATTGATACCCCAGAAGACCAGTATCAACATTCGTTTTCCTCGTTCAGGGGGCTGTGTTCCGACTCCCGAATCGGAATCAAGATCACGCGAGCTTGATTCTTCCCTAATCTTCGCCTTCCTCTCCGTCCTATCTGCAAGCATGCCTCGTCCGACCATGCCACCAACGCCGGCCTCGTCGACGGATCTGCCAGGACGAGATGGTCCGCATCTGGCGTCATTGGAAGGCGCGTTCTCGCTGCCCCCGCCAGCCATGATGTCCAAGGTCGAACATGACCCGCTGCCGGCTACGTCGGCGTCATCAAACGTGACGACATCAAAACGCGCCAATACGCCCGTGTCGCCGCTCACGCCGGCGGCGGAGCATAGTCCGGGCAAGCGTCGACGGGCGTCAGGTCCACGATCAGCTGGCGCTAAGGAAGACTTTACGCTGCCACCGCCGCCGACGCGCTCGCGCAAAATCATTCAAATGAAGCCTCGACCCCAGAAGAGTGCGGCGGCTTCGGCCGCTGCTCCCACAGCCGCAACAGCAACCTCCTCGACTGCGACCGGATCCACCACGGCTTCTACTCCCGCCAAGGGTAAAGGCGCCAACGTGTCCAGCGCCGCTGGACGCAAGGTGGCTCGTAAGACGGCGCACAGCCTGATTGAGCGTCGTCGACGCTCCAAGATGAACGAGGAATTTGGGGTGCTCAAGCAGATGATCCCGGCCTGTCGGGACCAAGAGATGCACAAGTTGGCCATTCTTCAGGTAAATGAAATGATCTAATTCCATTCGAGGTCGAAGCGCTAAGATATTCCAGGCGGGAATCGAATACCTGGGCTATCTTGAGCGATGCGTGTCTGATCTGGAAGCCAATGCCCGGGGGAGCGTTGCCGGGGATGTCCCAACCCCGTCGGCACCATCCCCCGAGAAGCGCAAATTCATCGAGGATGAAGTAGAAGAAGAGACGCCAGAGGAGCAAGTGGGACCATCTGCTGCGACCGGGCATCCGGATTGCAATCAGGTGGAAGCTACGCCATCGCAACTCACATCGCCCACATGGACCCCTTCGCCTGCGCTGGCGCCACAGCAATCGAACTCGTCTTACACCTCATCGGCATGGACGTCGCCAGCGATCTTACCGACCACGGCCGTCAGTCGGGACCTCGACCACGAAGCCACCGAAGCCTTACTCATGCTCACCAAAGACCGTCGAGGTAGCTCCGCGCGTGGCATGAGCGTCAAAGATCTGTTGACGCCGTAGGAGATTGGGAGAAGTTGCGGCGTGGCGCCCAGGTGCCTGGGGTGTGCCCTTGGGAAGGGACAATGGTTGAAGAGGAAGTGATTCAGCATCTGTGATCACTCGACACATGGAGCTCCGCTAGCGATGAACTCAATATCGACGAGGATGCTCCGACGACCAGCTGTGGCCCACGTCGTTGAACTCCATTAGCAGGTTGAAGTGGATACATCGGCGAACTTGATGCAGTCCGACCAACCATCGGAAAGTCTTCAAGCGAGAAAAGATATCGGAACCCATTCCATAGTCTCCCCGAGGCGGAGAGGTGAAAGAAGGCTTGGAACTATCACGGGATTCGTTCAGCAAATCCGTTGATTCCCTTGTTGCCGGGACCATCGAAGAGTCGCCTATCGATCTTCCACCACCAGGACGACGATGTCCAGTTTGAAAGGCGCAAAAATACATCGGGAAGAGGGAGAAGACCATGAATGATATCAAGAATCTGAGATATAACTCGAGCGTTGCCTTGGTTCTTTCGCACGTCTTTCAGATTTGGGAGCTCTTTGAGAGACTACTTTGAGCCGCACCCAGGACTTCTTCGGATCTAAAGTCCCCAATTCTTCAATATATCCTTCCAATTCCGTCTTACGTCTCGGCTAGGCCATTTCGAGTAGCTGGCGGAGTCTTTGATTTCGGAATCTCTGATACAGTTTTTATCTTCATGGTCATGCTTGTTATGATCCTCTCTGTCTTGCATCTCTTGCAAATACCCACTATTTCGGTGTCGTTCTTGCCTTTTTCATATCATGCTCGTCGCGGTAATCGGTCGTCCTTGTCCCTATCGCCATTGTTCTCCACTCTATATGATACCTTCATCAAGTGCTGCTTCTGCTTCGAGCACACGGGGACAAACATGTCAGGGATTTCGGACCTGCAATGTTGCGATCCTGAGCATGTATAATGAATCAATCATTAACTGGGTATGAGAACGTTCTTGACGAACGAACAAACGGTCGGGATGTACTGTACCACGCGGCTGAAAAAATAAATGGAATAGCGTAGCAGTTACCGCCAATCAAAAGAGGTTCTATTGTGAGGTGACAAAACTACCGCACCGTACTGTAACCGAGCACGCGGTCGAAGAAAAAACCGGACAACCCCAGCGGTAACCGGTTACATTTATGCGCTGCCAAACTACGTAGAATAGAGACAGATAGAATGTCAATAGCCCGTCATTTTCCCTTCTGCCTTGATGACTGCTTTCAGTCGATCAGGCATAGAAAAAACTAGCTTATTGATGAACTTTTGTGACATGCCGTCCCATCCCTCTGTGATCAACTCCCTTGTTGTGGAATCATCCCAATGAGGATATTTCCGCATGTGAGCTTTGAGAGGCTACCAGCAATTCTCAATGGGAGCAAGATCTGGCGACGATATGCAGTTGAAATAAGCCTTTAGCCCATGGGTCTTCTTCCAAGTACGTACAACATTGGTCGCACCAATGCTATAACCTAAGTCTCCATCCTCTT
>QQTW01000366.1_pt1 | contig 27857 bp, 25 predicted proteins | sample 1904831 | NCBI WGS metagenome assembly QQTW01 (sample SAMN09435610, study PRJNA476489) | Subsurface metagenome, whole genome shotgun sequencing project. | reverse complement strand
AATTACCCCATCGACTAGCGTGCGCAGCTCCCTCATATACTTGAACTCGTCCGAAGAAACCTCATTGAGCAAGTCTTCAATAGTTGCGTTGGCAAGCCGACTGCGATAAGTCCGGATGCTCCGCGCTGATACGATGCTATTGCTGCCTCCTTTCGGCATCGATAAGACCGAGATCAAGTCGGCATGTTTGGTCAATCTGCGTTTCAAGTTTTTGCCTCCTCGTCTGAGTCCTAGTGCGGAAGTGCCGGTGATTGTGTCTCCGGATTCCGAAGCGTGGCTCTCGTCAGGGTTGAGATGTGATGGCAGAGTCATATCAGAATCCCCTGAAACCGACTGAGGAGCTGCTGCCTGAGGACGACTGTTGGACGTCTCAACAGAGACGATGGTTGAGAGGCGATTTCCCGTTGAGGGGAACGGACGCTTGAAAGGAAAAAGATCGGGGACGATGTCTGACACAGAATCATTGGAATCTACGGTGTTCATGGAGGCGGAAGGGGCGGAAGCTTGAGACTGCGCGACACCAGAGTCCCGTTCGAGGGAGTCGGATACGGGAGAGGATTTCGTGGGTGACCGAAGCGTTCGTTTTGCGCCACTTCGTTTCAATGCCGGAGTCGACGGACTGGGTGTGCGGTCTCCATCTTCGACCCGCTGAAGCAATGCCGCACTACGTTCCGCTGCTGATTGTAAGCTGGGAGTTTTGACATGCTTCCGATCAACATGGTCTGAAGTTTGTCTCTTCTTGCTCTTCTCGTAGCTTCCACGGTGTGCATCTTTCGGTTGTGACTCTTCGAGGAGCGAATCAGTTTCGATGCTCAGTGCTGAATAAGCATCGCTTTTTCTGGGTGCTGCACTCGTTGATGCTCGAGGCGACTTCTTTGGCGGATCAACTGAGTCTATGAATGGGTCGGGAGTGCTCGTCAGCCATGCTTCGATACGGCTTCCAAATACTCTTGGCGACGATTGCTGTCCCGCATCTAGTGCAGGATCCGGTACTTTCTCCTCAATCTCCGTTGCAGACGGTCTTCGATTGCGGTGATTCTTGCTGGTCGAGCGTTGGTCATCCGCAGGTTCGACCTTACCAATGGCATCCTCAGGTGACTTCTGCACATCATTGATCCGTCGACTAACCTTACGCTTGCGAGAACTATCCGTTTCGGCAAGGTCGTCCGGCACTGCCAACCTGTGGTTGGAAACGTCATCATGTTTCTTGGATGAATGTCGTAGGCGTGTGGAACCGGGCGTCAACGGAACACTGGGTTCATCATCATTAGCACTCGGCGACCTTCTCAAGTTTTTGGGTCTATTTGAGTTCACTGGCGATCGCCTATCCTCATGCCGTCCCAGCTTAGCGAAAGTTTTCGTGGGAGTGCCTCCTCTGGTGTCCTTTGGTGGTAAAGCGTCATCCAACCCTGTTTCGGCGTCGTCGCTGGTGGGAAAGACCCTGATGCCGTCGTCCAGATTATTGATCTGCGGATGCGAGGCTTGCTTTGCCTTTGGAGAACCAGTCGCGTGTGCAGCAGGCGCTTTGCCTTTGCGCCAATTCCCATCGCTGACAACCCGCTTCTTGGGGGCACTGGCACTACGAACATCATCGTCCAGTTCATTGTGTTTGCCCGGCCGCCGAGAGCGAATCTTGCTCTCTGATGCCGGTATTGCGGACTGCCTTTCTTCGGACCGGGTTGTGACAGGCGAATGCGCCCTGGCCTTGCTCACGCGTGCTTTCCAGTCCACCTCCGCCGCTGGCTCCAGCTTTGGCTCCACCGTCGGCTTGAGCTTTGGCTCCGGCTTGGGCTTGGGCTCCGGCTTCAGCTTTGGCTCCGACTTCACCTCCGGTTCTGGCTCCACAACGATGTCGCCCGCTGTTATGACTCCTCCACCCTGCATCTGCCATTTGCGAATCTTCTCCCGCACTGTATCATTGTCGAACTGTCCATGGGGCTTCCCAATATCTAGCGGCTTTGTTTCGGGTTGTCGTTTCTCAGAGGTCGGCTTGCATTCCGGAATCCTGGTCGCTGTGGGCGTAGTGTCTCGGTCTCGCTTGGTTGAAGTGCGACGACTTCGAGGAGTGACAGGGACCGGCATTAGTTCCTATAAATTGTCAGACACGATCATCATTTGAGTCCTTGAATCAATGGCCAAGTGCGCATCGACTTCCTGACATGGGTGCCTTTACCTTCCGCAATATCGCATTCGGCAGGCTACATTAGCTGATGACCTCCACCTCACTGTCAGAGCAGACATCGGCCGTAAACATTGAGTTGTGTCGTAGCAAGTAAATCCCGGGGCCGTAGGATGAGGATATGTAGGACTGTGCGAGCCTAAGATATGTTTAGCACTCGGCATCGGCGGCCAGCGCAGTCCATACGAACCCGGCAGAAGCTGATCCAGTCTACAATGCCCTCTGCCGCAGTCGTGATCGACCTGATCTGCTTTCGATAGACTCAGTGGCACTTTTAAGCAGTGGCGCTGGAGGTTTGCGCTGGCAGGAATGGTTGAGAATAGCGACGCTGGGTGGATTGGTCTGCTATGCGTATGCCGTGCATGCAAGCTCTGTTTAGTTGGTTGTGTTTTGAATTTGCCGATTCGGGATCGGGAGGCGACCACGCAAGCCGGCAAATGTGATTGGCCAGTGCCAAGGTTTCAAGCTTTGGAGGTTCCTTTGTACATTTCGCCATTACGTCTTTCTCAAACCCGTGTCTTTAAATAGAAACTCACATTGCCTCAGTTCCAAGGTTGTGACCTTGCTTCCGAAATTTCCTCATGATTATCGTTTCCTACATCATATCTACACTGTGCGACACGTGCTGTACTCCATTAGTCCGTTTATGCCTGACCAAATGGTGCACGTCGCCACTTGGTCCCTGCCGTTGATGAAGACTATTTACAGAGCTTGTCTTGCCGATCTCACGTTACAAAATGCTTTGAAGGATAACACGTCCGTGGGGAAGTCGTACTGAGACGTCAACAACCATGTATCAGCGAGAAAGACAGAGGCATATAAGAGCATCAGGCACGATGCCCGAATACAAAACGCGCCGCCGTCGCGTCCAGGAACAATCGGCCTTGACACAAAGCTCTATTTGGTTTCCACCTGAATGATCATCAACCTTTATTGCGATTGGCGACTTTGCTTTGCTTCCGGCTTCCGTGAGCTCATCATTGAGGGCCGCCCGCATTTGCCAGACATTCAGGCTTCGATGGGATGGGCTGGCGACCAGCAGTCATCCCTCTTTGGCGCGCTATCCAGGCCACACCTGTTCCAATAGGTCAGCACATGGCAAGCAATATTCATGAGTCAATGATAGGCAAGAGGGGGTCTGACGCTCAGGATAGTTGGATATGATGCCATCCACGTCTGCGCTTATCATGGCATCGATGGTCACTTCATGGTCCACGGTCCACGGAATGACTTTCATGCCCAGCTGGTGAGCTCGCTGCACCACTTCCGGCGTCGTAAACTGCTCGTATCCGACGCTGTTGTAGGTCAGATTCGAAGGCACACCGTGCTTAGCGGAGAGAATTCCTGCGCCGATCGAGTGAGCTGCCGCAACCCAATCACCCTGGAAGTCTTCTTCGAGCTTGAAGAAAGTAAGCGTGCGTTCAAAAAGAATAGCATGGAAAACAGTGAACTTGCATCGATGCCACCAAGCCATGGATAACCGGTAGAGCCGCGATCCTCGGCGATGATGGTTGTGTCATCAAGAAGCGCAACCGTTGTGTATGCCGGAAACTTCTCCTTGATGCCGATGAGAGTTCGCCAATCGAAAGACTGAATCACTACTCGGTCCGGACCGAAGCCGTACTCCTCGATGTACGGCACCAGGTCATCGATATACTTTTCAACCGGCAGCGTCTCGTTGGGCCGAACGGGATCCAATTTGGTCTTATCGGACGATTAACTCCAAGCCTTCCGCAGGAAGAGAAAGTACATACTTCAAGATTGACGGTAGTGCCAGATGCACCGTAACAGTTCATCAGCTCGAGGACCTCTCCGAGCGTAGGGATTGTGGTCGCATGCCCTGCACACGTCAACTTCAATCTCACTCTCTGGTACTACGGGCAGCTTACGCTCTTGCTGAGGATGGGCGAGAAGTTGTCGCGACCCGCAATCAAGAGTTTTCACCTGAGCCAGCGTAAGGTTGGCAATGTAGCGGCCGACATATGTCTCATCAGACGCAGTGTCTTCGCACTTGGTTCCGTCGATGTCATGATCATGCCAAATCAAGGGCTAAAATTATACCATTAGCACTTGTTCGACCAAATATCTCTGCAATTGCAGGGGCATCATACGACATTGTCACCTGTCCAGACCATGTCCATTTCGAGTGTATCTGCGCCCATCTCCATGGCATATGCAAACGCCCACAGGGTATTCTCCGGACGTAACCCGAGTCCTCCACGGTGAGCCTCAATGGTGATATGATCGCCGCGCCTGTCATTGCTCCTGATTGGAGTTTGCTGAGCGGAGGCGGCTGGCAATATGGCCGCCAGTCCCACAGCGGCTGCGAGTGCTGCGAAAGATGCCATTTTGAAGTCTAACAATAGAAACCTTCTCGGTGAGACGTATTGAGATGCGTCAAAAAGCTAATGAGAGCGCTGAGGAGCTTTTCAAGCCCTGTCCAAGCTCTTATACCATCTTAAGGATATCCCGTCTTGTCATACATCATTTCCGCGGGACCCACAGGTAGCTTGTCCATCTGGTATCCTCCGATTGTGGGGAAGCACGGTGCGCCTGGTTTTGATCCTGGATAGATTTATTAGGTGCATGGGTAGCTTGAGTTGATGTTGTGAGAGAGTGAGCTCGGGTGAGATCGACATTCATCGGCGCCACTCAAATCTTCGGGATGGAGCACGAGGTCCGCATGCAACGCTGCCTTCTCGATTGAGAAGATGGAGAAGCCGCTTTTCCTTCGCAATTATCCCCACAGGATCAACGTAATGAGCGCCCCCGCGCGTTCATCATCTACTGCCGGCAGTCAGTTGCAGAAAGGCTGCACAACCCGCGAACTTGACGGAGCTTCTCGATCCCAACCATGACGACACGGTTGTCCCTGGGGAGCATCATAGGAGGTGGCATTATTTGCGCTTGGATCGGCTCACTATCTATGTATCAACCATACGAGGCTTGTCGACATCTAACAGACCAGCACGACAACAGCAGAACTCGATTGAAGTCTGAACACAAGAGATGGAGGAGCTGCCCAGTTGCTGGTGATCTAACCGTAAGATCCAGTCAAACAATGCACTCCAACCAACAATGAAGAATTCATAGATGCAAGAAGCTCTTTCGTGACGTATGCAGGATGTGCGCGCGCATACCTAGGTTAGGACTGTCAGGCATATCGAGTTGTGGCTAGGATGTACGAGACCGACCGGGTGGACTACATGCTTTCAAGCTTGGTATACCATAACGACGGGCACTGCAACGTCCTAACCGCTCAGCAACACGGCAATGTCTGGCCAGTAAGAAGATCTCGGCCATCTCCTCTTACTTTTCAGTTGTGAGATCTAAAGCTACATTAATAATGATCAACCTGCCAGCTAGCGTCAAAAAATTCTATTCTTTTCCATAAACCAGGCTCTGGTGTCAGAGGATATCGTTCGCCTTTACCGGTGAATGATCTCCTAGTCTTGCTTCTTCTTGGTGGTCCAGTCAGCCTCCAGCGTCTTGTACTCTTTTTCCATCAACTGGAAAGCTCTGCCACTAGCTGTAACACTCTGGTATATCAACACTATCAGCCAGTTTGGTTCAGTGCTGCAACCTGCTATGCGTCGTGAAGGCCCACCGAGAGGTATAATGTTCCAGAAGGCGTTGGCAAAATCATAGTAACCATATACGTATTGTTCAATGCTGTCCAAAGTAAAGTCTACAGCGCTCGTAGCAGAGTAGACCAAAGCTCCATAGAAATGAACAAGTGATACTATGGTGTGGAGTAGATGTCGAAGGGGATGACTCAAGACGATCATGCAAGCTACGAGCATCGAGAGAGGTCCCCAGAACTTCTGCGCTTGAATGATTAGTTCGGAAATTCCTGAGACATTGATGGAAAAGTCCAAACTTACGATCGTCATGATCTCCACGGAGAGGACTGAAGAAGTCCGGGTCATGTATGTGCACTCGGTTCGCGCACAATCCTTCCACAGTAGCCCAATTCCCTGATGGGTAGCCACGTGCATGAAGTCGACCACACAGTAATCTGTAATAATTAACTCATGCGCTGAGGGAACTTCCGTCGGGGGAGGAAATGAAGAAAACCAACCTTCAAGAAAAGAATGAAGAAATCCGCCTAAGAGCGACTTTAGTTGATAAAGCCTCAGCAAGGTTGTAAGCATTCGACTGACAGAGAACAAACCACATCACAGCGATTGTCTCTGAGATGGGCAATCTCGGGTTGACTTTTCTAGCTACAACCCATGAGGTCGTCAAGATAAATCCCACTTCTCCCAGACAAACCGCCACTAATGCGCCTATTGCTCGTTGAAATAGCCCGCTACCTTGGCTCCGAGAGGTTGATAAGGGCGTGACAGTGGCAGCACCACAGGAATGCAAAGCATCTTCTGCGACTCCACTCAAGTGGAGAAGCGCTGCAGAGGTGGCGGCGGCTTTCAGTGTACGCTGGCTGCTTGACGTGAGGTTCGAAGTGAGTAGCGACTTCTTGAGATAGTACAACAATGAGATTATCTGACTGTAAATCAAGCGAAAGTGACCAAGGGTGCCTTGGCTTGCTGCTGCTTAATACAGATATCTAAGCCTGCTCATTCATGAAATCGTCTGAAAAGTCAAGAACGCGGTGATTTCAGGCCCTCGTCTCTTAGTAACTCGACTGGTATTTCTTCTGAAGATAATACATCTGACAACGTGCGAGAACACCCACCTGGGCAAGAGCAAGTGCGGTCGTTGACGAATTTACGGTTTAACGACACACTACTGGTATTGCATTTCCATCACCTATCCATTCCGCCAATGCGGTTGACGCCATCATAACGCTCTTCAGCTTTAATCAAACTTGATCATGAGGACTGCAGTGCCGTCTGCGAAACGCCCTTTGTGACCGCCTCCACAGCGTCTTCCGACCTATCCAAGTTTTGCGCTCCATCTTTGGCGGTAGCCTCGACACTACTTCCTTCCGCGGCGTTGCCTTTGATGTTTTTCTTTCTGTTCTTGTCAGCCTTCTTCTTCGCTGCTCTCGCCGCCTTCTCGGCTTTGAGTCGCTTTAGCTCTTCCCCTCCAAACTCTTCCCGCCATTCCTGCTCTTTCTCCGCCTTGATCTGTGAGAATAGATGGGCCGCATTCCCTAGTGTATGACCAGGAGGAATTACAGATGGGTCCCAAGACTCTGGGATGGGCACGCTTGCGGACGTGGATTTGGCCATGTTCAGCTGCGTCAAGATTGATTCGCACGTTGCAGGCAGATAGGGTCCGATCACACCCGCCAGCAGATGAACAAGATTGACAGCATAGCCCACGACAGCTGCGCACTTGTCTGGTTGTTCAACAGCCAACCGGTTGTCCAGCGTGTGAGATTGAAGGAGACGATTACCAACAGCAGATATGTGGAGAGCGGTAGCAAGCCCGCCCTTTATCTTGACTGCCTCGAGCTCCGTGTTATACTGTTTGAGAAGAGTGTTGATCTCCTTGGTCCACTCGTCAACTGACGGTATGTTTTGGTAGTCATAATGCGGAATTACAGAGTTGAAGTTTTTCGCGTTCACGAATTTGAGGATGCGGTTGACGAAGTTGCCAAGATTCTTGAGGAGCTCGTTATTGTTGGCATCGATGAATGACTTCCACTCAAATTCGCTGTCGCCTGGAGCCATCCCATTACTTTCCACATCTCACAGGCAGAAGCATGAGGACTTACTCGTTTCCGGACGACGAGACAACAGATAGTATCGCCAGACATCCTATGTCTTCGTTAATGCGTCGCTCTTCCATATATTATCAACATACCGAAGGAATCCCAGTTTTCTTCGCTTCTGACCCAAACACACCTATGCCGCGAGACTTGGAAAACTTTCCACCTTCATAATTTAGATACTCCGTGGTCGACAGATGATGGAGTTTGGTCCATTTATCTCCAGTGCCAATCTGTGAGCCTGGGAACATCACCGTATGGAAGGGTACGTTGTCTTTGCCAAGGAATTGATATAGCTTGACGCCTTCAGGATCCCTCCACCATTTTTCCCATTGATCGGTATAATTAGCAGTTATACTTACGTAGCCGATGCAAGCATCGAACCAGACATAGAAGACTTTGCCGCCATATTCAGGTAGCGGAACTGGGACGCCCCACTTGTAATCCCGGGTGATGCCTCGCGGCTTCAAGCCTTCCTTCAACCATGATTCGGTTATGCTGACACCGTTTGAAGACCACGCTCCAAGCGCGCTAGATTTCTTGTACCACTCTTCTAACGCAGGCTGAAGCTTATCCAGGAGTAGAAAGATGTGTTTGGTGTCACGGAGAACCGGCCGAGTCCCGTCAATCTTGCAGCGGGGATTGATGAGGTTCTCTGGATCGAGGACATGACCACATTGATCGCACTGGTCCCCCCGGGCGTCGGCATAGTGACAAAGCGGACACTCGCCCTCGACAAAGCGATCGGCGAGGAAAGATTGGTGTTTAGGTTCCTCGCAGTACGGCTGAGTGGTGACTCGCTCGGCACAAAATTCTCTCTCGTGCACCTTGAGAAATATCTCTTGAGTGATCTTGGTCTGCTGGGGAGTGGAAGTTCGCCCGAAGATGTCGAACTTGATGTTGAACCAGTCGTAAACGCTCTTATGAAGAGCGTAATACTTGTCACAAAGCTCTTTTGGAGTGATGCCTTCTTCTATGGCCTTGGTCTCGGTGGCCGTCCCATATTCGTCGGTACCGCAGACGTATATCGTTGGGAACCCGCGTGCTTTGCAGTACCTAATACAGTCAGCTTCTTCTTTTCCATGCATCAGCGGGCGGAGAGGTCTTGAAGATCGAACATGATAAACAACCCACCTTGAGAAAACGTCCGCAGACAGGACGCTTCCCACGATCTGTATGAATTCTTCGTTAGTCCAGAGTTTTCAGTCGAACAATAGACATACATTGCCTAGATGAGGCTGGTTGTTGCAATAGGGCAAGGCAGAGGTCTACAGCATCCCATTAGTTAAAGTCGTACAAGACAGGAATATCAGTCCAGTACAATCAAAATATTTCGTTTCCCTGGCTCTGGCAATATCTCGATGTCGTCCTTTGTCGCCATCATATCAAGTCTCACAGTTGTACAAGATGAGTTGTGGCTTTTCCAAGATGGCTAGACCTGAGATATGAGTCATGAGTTGGTTCCCTTTGCCTCCGCAGCTGCACGACATATCCTTATCTGCACAGCATGAGAATATTATCCGGACTTTCCTCAGTGTAGTGGCTGGCTTGTTGCGCCAATTACAGAGGATACCTAGGAAATTGTCAACAGTTCCGTTAACTTGTTACTTTAATAGACTTCTATCACGTTGGCTAATACAAACAAGCCGTAAACCGCCTAACCAAACGCCCCAGAAGCTACAGTCTTCTGCAACCGGCGTAATACTATCCTTGCCAGTAAGAAGGGAGATCACATTAGTCCAGTGAGCGAAACGTCCCTTTGAGATTACCTTTCATACAGAAACAGTACCATTTTCAGGGTATAAGGAAGGTCGTGGGCGATGCCCAGACGATGATGATGGGACCAAGTTTCCCTCAGACTCCACCAACCATGCAACTTAGCCGTTTGCGAATCACAATCTCACGAACCTCCTAATATTTCTACAAGCAAAATGGATTGAAAGACGCTCGCGGAATGACTTAAACTGCACTGTATCCACCCCTCGAGTCGCTTGAAAATGTGCTGACCACTCGTCTGGCCCAGTCCTTGAGCAGATAAGGGATATCGCGAATTGTATCGCCGTGTGGTAATAGGTCCCATCCACGGGCGCCGTAGCGGTTGTAGTTCATCCAAGATCCGAATATTAGATATGACGCAACGGCAAGGAAGAGACTAGAGATGTCAGAACGATAATGGGGGACATTTCATGCGTAAGATACTCACATTATGATGAACCAAGTGAAGAAGCCCCAGCGTCCCGACTTGGATGCATCTGGTGCCGTCTCGGTTGCCTCGCAAGCATACTTTGTGAGCCACTCTAGCCTGAGAACCCCGACATCTTCTCCGTCTGATTTGTAACTGATGAACCGGAGACTCTTTTTCTTGTTGTCCTCGCCGCGATCATGATCTCCGTCGTCGTCACTCTCGTCTCTCCGATGGTTTAGTTCCCTTGTCGATACTTCTGACTCGTCGCCTTCCTCCTTCTCACGCTTGTCTCCTTCATCGCCCTCTAGACCGTCCCGATCCTTGTCGCAAATGAACTCCACGAAAGCTTTTTGTGGCTGGCCTTTGCCTTCGAAAGGGTACTGGCCTCCATTCAGCTCAAGTCGCAGACCCTCCTTATTTGCATCTGCATGCGAATCTGAGTTTTTGAGTCGGGTCCACCGAGGGTTAAGTGGCCTGCCCCCATCCAAAGTGTAATCACCAGCAATCGGCCGAACCTGCCTCACGAACTGCGTATCGTCTGCTGGGTTGTAGTCGTACTCGATGCCGCATACTGCACTCGGCGTCCCGTCAGCGCCCATTTCATAAGAGGATGCGTCCTTTTGTTCTGCCGCAGTTTGGGGATGTACCTCTTGTTCCGGTCGGACATTCCTTGTCTTTGGACACGCCTTTTGTCCTTTTCAGACCTTGGCAGATGTCAATGGTGAAAGTGAAGTTAGACACGCTAGGCGGAGTCTCTTGTATCCAGTGGACTGAGTGTGGACCCCCGAGGGGACCTAGATTGAAAGATTGCGAATCTCCACGCGAGTCCACACGCACATCCTTGCAGTCCAACGTTATGGCGTATATTAGAGAGGGGAGGGAGAGCCAGGTGAAGATGTTGGAATGCCGCAATCGTAATGGCATGGCGAGATCCGAAGCGGAGCGAAGCGGAAAGGAGGCAGCGGCGGGGGCCCAGGATGCAGAATTATAGCTGAAAGAGTGACAAGAAAGGACGAAGGGTTTGTATATGGCGGTGGTATCCGCAAACTGAACGCGCGTGTGGCCGCTTCGTATGCGATCCCGTGAAGCTGAACGTCAGTGATGACCGAAAAGGTCCACTGATTGGTCACGTGCACTAGGCTTGCGTCGTAAAACGCACTTGAGTTCGGCCATTCCCTACGAACCATCTCTGTATCAAAGCATGATCGGATTGTCTCTCAACAAAGCGAATGGCAGATCGCATACTATGACTCCGGGTTGCACGATTGCCCGACATCTTTGATAATGTAATAAAGAAGGAAGGGCAATCCAATGCTTCTGCCAGTTTTAGCTGATCTTATAATCTGCACAACGACTGATTGTCGACGACACTTTGGCGATTCGGGGCACACCAGGCTGGCCTTTCGAATCTGCTCAGGCTTTCATGATGAGTCGAGCTGACGAGTCGAGATGAGTTGCTGCAGATGTTTTATCCCGTCGTATTGTACTCAAAATCTCATAATGCTGACAGACGCCCATCTTGGACGCGGATAATCTTCAAGTTACCACGTTTGATGTTTGGAAGGGCGTCGAGGCGACTGAAATCATTTCATATCGTATATCTCGAGAAGCTTTTCACATCTTACCAAAGATCGTACTTCCTCAGAATACACAGTACCTTCTTGAATAGGGACAAGGTTCGGCAAGCCTCCAGTCTCATGTCTTTAATTAGACAGGTTTCAAAGCCGTGAGCGGCTTCCCAGTCCTACTAATAAACAAACATTGTCTAAATCTATGCCGACGCAGATCTTATACGCAGATGGGCCATTCTCATTTCTCTGTCGTTAACTCCGATACTTAAACTTTGTTCACAAGAGCAGTTGCAGGCGGCTAAGGCCCTAAGGTGATTATCAATGCCGTTAGTCATTTCGGTGTGATTACGAGTTTCTACTAGTCATCATGTCTTCTCTGCAATGACCCACGCTCGAGCAGATCTTCAGTTTTTGGACCCAATGAGGAGAATGTGGCATTTTCCCTGAGCGAGGCAGCTGCTGTTGCATTTGCGTCGGTAAGACCGCTTATAAGAGTAGCTCTTATTTCTGGTTATTTCTCTCACTTGTTCTCAAAGGAAGCAACACCCTCCAGTCTAGCGCACTTCTCTCACTGTGAGTCTGACTGATGTATTCGACTGAAATATCTAACATGGCGTTACACAGACAACTTCACCGCCACATCATACGCTTTAGTCAATCATGAGAATTCAATCAAACTCTTTGGCAGGAGTTCTCGCTCTAGTCGTTGGCATATCGGCGGCCCCTCTTGGTGGTAAAGCTGAAAACGATGACCATGTCGACGTACCCTACACCTCCAAGGACCTCGTTGGCGAATGGCGCACCGAGTGTGGGCTGAACTCAGCCGGCGGGTTTCCTGGAAACGGGGCTTTCAGCAGACGTTACGTGAACGACAGGTCTGGAGGTCTTGCAAGATACACGTTCTACGCGGACCAACAATGCCAGCAGCCGGCATATTCATTCCTAATCTCGTACACCATTGAGCTGGGCGCGGTTAGCCAGACGCAGCCGGATACTCGCGAGGCGCTTGTCGTATTTGATAAGCTGTCCATCCGACCGGACTCCGATGCAGGCTTGGCTGTGCTCAGGGACTGCGAGGCCACAGTCATCGGCCAAGACTACGATGTGACCCTCTCCGGCTGTGCAGCGGTTGGGCTCAAGTCGACGACGGAGTGCATTGGCGATTATGAGCTGCTAAAAGTCATCCCGAATGAATCTTTCGCACCCGGCTTCCGGACACAGAACATGTGCACGCCCGAAGGTCGTGCAATCAAGACGCAAGACAGCGCCGCAGCGCTTCCGGTCCGTGGCACCTGAGTGAGAGGGCGTACGCTTCAGCTGCGATGGCGGTGATACTTTTCTGCTGTGCAAGCCCTTCGTAGTCAAAGTGTGAAGCAATGTAAAGTATCATCTGAAGCATATGGTTGAGCTGATAAATTTCATTCTGCTTCGCTCATAGCTAAAATGGATCTGGAAAGCAGAAACGTCGAGGGAACATATAGGGAGCTCGAGAAGCAAGCCCACCCGTGCTCGCCCATAACATTTGAAGCCCGGAGTCGGAAGTGGAGCCACGCCGAGGCCACCCGCGTTGCGCTAGTGCAACGCTTCTGCAGGGAAACCAGTCATCCAACGTCATTGATCCAACCGTCATGTCCAGATGTCCCCCGAATCGCTTGTGTGCCTAGGTAAAAACAAAAGCGTTGTAGCACATATTATTCTGGGGCTATGAATGTCTGATCCCCGATCGTTGCCAAGTCCTTTGAGTAAGTACATAAGGCTGCTGAAAAGCCGCACTTTACTCTCGATTTCTCATCTGTCAACTTGCTCTCACGTCGTCGAACGATTTGAGGTTCGGCAGCCTTTCAAGTTTTAGTATATTTTCCGTTTGGGAGGCCCCATTGCTTTTCTTCCTCATCTGAGGTCAGACTTCGTCGAACAGTGTCTTGGATACCTGGCGACTGTTACCACAGGATAGGACCATGTCCAAGAAGCCCATCTTCGTGGCGACCCACCCCAGGGCTTGCTCCACTGCTTTTGAAAGAGTCTGTCCAAGACACTTCAGGACTTGGCCGTCGAATGAAGCTTACAATGGTCTTTGACAGGTGTTTATGACTGCTCGCGACACGCTCCAATGCGTTCATGAGCCATTTGGCGATGCGTTCTATTTTGGGCCTGAAAGACTCAGCGATAGATATGAGAATGATGAAAAGGCTAGACTAGACAGTGGATTTAGCGACAGCACATACAAGACCATTTTTGACAGGACTCGTCTCGAGAACACCGAGGTTGGATCTTTTCCTTCAATCGCTCTGCTTTTGAAGTTTCCGCTCTTCCCATTTACTCCTCGTTGCGTTTTTCTCGTTCATGTCTCTCTCTTATCGTGTATCCGGTCAATGTGCCTGCTCACAGAATATATAAACCCCTTCAATCATCAATTCACTCCATTTGATCTGCTTTCGTCTTTGAAGTTTTTCACGTGCAAGCAACGTCGCATTTTGAGCTCCAAGGACCCATTCGTACGCGAAGACAATCGGCTCGATCCTGTCCTATTCCGAAGAGGTGTGCCCAAATGCGATGCCTTGATCACCAGCAGCAAACCAATTTCATTTTTCCTTGACATGAAACGAGGTTTTGCGCCCATCGCAACTAGCCGTTTCATGCGTGGGTATCTGCACACGAGTTGATACTTATTTGCTGTCAGGACAAACGTCTTTTCATCAAAGACATCACCCATTACTTGGTTCCTCCAAATGGAGTGCCTGCTTCTATTGCGCCATCGCTTGTCTCTTACAAGCGTGGAGTCGGGACTTCGGACGCTTTCAGCAACGGGCATTCGGGAGATCTGTCGGAGCCTTTCCAAGCCTCAGAGTCCGCAGATGCCGTGGAATCCAATGGGAAGTGTGAAAGCCCGCCGCATCCGTATGCGACGGTAGTAGAACCTGGAAATCCGACTGTTGTCCCGCAAGCCCTGCTTGGGGAATTTCATTTCACGTTCCTGATCCGTCATCCACGGTCCAGTATTCCCAGCTACTATCGCTGCACGATCCCGCCGCTCGACGAAGTGACTGGCTTCTACGATTTCATGCCTTCCGAAGCCGGCTATGAGGAGCTGCGCCGCGTCTTTGATTATCTGAAGGATAATGAAATCGTTGGTCCTGAGATTGCTGGAGATGATTCGACCGAGCCAGGACGTATGAACGGTTACCACCAAAATGGGCACCATGGAAATCTTGCGAATGGCACCAACGGCACCAACGGACATCACGCATCGCCCACGAAGGTAGAAATCTGCGTTGTGGATGCCGACGATCTTCTGGATAACCCGGCCGGTATCATCGAGGCCTATTGCAAGTCTGTTGGACTGGATTACTCGCCGAGCATGCTGAAGTGGGAGGACGAGGAAGATCACCAAAACGCAAAAAACGCCTTTGAGAAATGGAGGGGCTTCCATGAAGATGCCATTCATTCTACTGCGCTAAGGCCGCGTACCAGTGTAAGTAAATTTTTCTCATCCAAGGAATTTACGCAAGATGCGTCCGTTCACCCCAGATTTAACTCTGGACCCAGAAGAAGGTTCCGAAAACCGACGAGCAGTGCTTCGAAGAGTGGACGACGAAATACGGTGAAAAAGGCGCCAACCTCATCAAAGAAACCGTCGAGGCAAATGTCGGCCATTACGAGTATCTGAAGCAATATGCTATCAAAGTTTAGCATGTAAATCCGGAGTGTCTTCTGAGACAGCATTACCTCTCATTTCTAAAGCAACCGACAATGTGGTTAGGCACAAATCTGAAAAATCCTCGGCAATAATCTGTCTTTGATCTCAGTTTCCTTTCAGCCTTCAGGCAGACTGTCTTTTCAGTTAGTTTGCAAACATACATTCCTTTTTTCCACAAAACCTGACGAGCGAACTTTTGTCAATGCTTATAAGGCAATTGAGGTCCCGAGAAAGCCATATCATGACATACTCCTTGATTTGGACACCAACAATATCTTTACACGAGTGAAGTCGTCATGCCAGCTATTGCCCAAGTCTGCCCGGGGATGCTCCTAAGAATGAGAACTATCGTACGACATGACGAGATAGCTTCGATCCCCTTCTGCGAGGACAACGATTGCTGTTCTTCCCTTTCTGTTGTTCAATGTCAAGCGCGCCGGTACAAATCGATCAGTATCACTAAAAGTGTATACTGAATGTTGCTGAGCATCGTCGAGCGTTCGCAAAGAAATTACGGAGCGATCCGAGACCTTGATCGCGTTGCCTTTTGGGAGCATCACGGATGAGGACTTGACGTTGGTGGTCATCATTACATCAATGAGCCGATTGCGAGGTAGGTAAATTAGGTGAGAGGTATCTTTGCAGTGCGTCAGAATTACTTTGAAAGAGACAAGCCAGCTGTGGACCGTCAAGACTCACCACCAAGACGAAGAAGAACAAACAGCGAGCAGTCATCTGCAAATTTGACGTCTTTGACTTTTCCATCCTGAGAGAATTGTAGGGTAAGTGCTTCGACTGATCGAAGTGATGTGGGACGATCAAACAACGTGCTATGGATGAGGCGATGAACCCGAACTACAGAATACCCAATATACGTCAATGACTTTTCACATGACATGTGAGGTGACAACAAACCCGTATGTCTAGAATATGTAGGTACCACTGCAACGTAGGTCGCTAGTTCTTCGAATGAGGTGGAGCTCTGTAGAGACGGTTTGAAATCATCAGCGAAACACTTTCATACTTCATTGATTTAAAGTGGTGACTGACCTCATGGATGGTCCGCATGTCGCGAGCTGAAGTAATCCTCTCATCTTCGAGCACCACACCGCAATCCATGGTGCTGCTGCCGGCTTGCCAAGACGTTATCTTTGCGAAAAGAGCAACGACTTGCGCCGTTAGGATCGCACCAGAAGAAGCGAGTGAGAGCGTGGCTCGATTTGCATCAAGACCCCTTTTTTGTTGCTCGACTACCTTCTTGACGTCTTCGTAGGCGGGCGGACTTCTTCCCTCTTCCTTATTTCCATTCTTAGGTTCCGGAGTGTTAAGAAACCACTCCAAGCTGCTTTGAGTCAACGCACCCCGAACGTATGCAAGTAAGAGCGAGTAGTCAACGCCAGCATCTCTTTCCGCAATCTCTTCAGCCGATGCAGACGTCGGGTCCATTGCATGAACATCGATTTCATGCCGCAGCCAACGTGAGAACGCTGCGAACTGTCGTCTTTCCTCTCCAGCATAAAGCAAGACATTATGAGCCAGCAGACGCAACGAGCTCAATGTCTCGAGCATCCGCGTCAGATCTTCGGGCGACACATTGAAGACGGAGACCCCGTCGTGGTATCTCACGAGCCCTCGCAACCTCGTGAGGACCACACAGCAACGGTCGAGAGCTGGTAAAAGGTTTTCGTGGGTCAAGCTCACAATCTTCGCGTAACCATGACTTACGCGTTCGTCCCATCTCTTGTGGCCCTGTCAAGGCGGTCAGCATTAATGTCTCAGCGGACAACACCTGGCATCCTTCGTACATTTTCCGTCAACTGATCCACCAGCCAATCTCTCATGACATACGGGCAGTTCCCAGTAACAGCGAGGTGATAAAGAGTTTCCACGAGCCCCGGCTCTTCACCCTCCAAGAGCGCTTCTTCAGCACTGCGCATGAATTTGGTCGGCAGCTCTTGTGCATGCCGCCAGAATGCAATGATGCAATCACAAGTCTGATTCACGTATTTGACAAGGTTCTGTAGCTGTGTTGTTTTGGACGCGATCAGATAGAGATAACTCCTCGCAGAATGTATAGATCGAAGTGTCAAAGGCACCAAGACGAGGCGCTGTCTGGATTGGACGCTACTGCCTGACGCATTTTGCCCGGGTACTTCCATCAACAAGGAGTGACTGCAAGAGTATGGATGTGAAGCGCTCAAGACAGTAGTACAATGATTGAGTGACCATTGCTCGGGCGGTTTGACGAGCCCGATGTCAATGGTACCATAAATTGTAATGCTCACCGGGCCATGTACGAAGCAGCGAAGTAAAACGTCCACGGCGTTACTATCATCGTGAGAATGAGAATGAAAAATTGCATCGATCGAAACTTGAGAAGAGAAACTGTCAGAGGAACTACTGCCTAGCAGTCTCTGATTACCTCCCGGAGCATCTGGCAAGACGCTTAATTTTGGCATCAAGCTTTCCACGTCCAAGAGAGAAAGCTGGTTTGGCAGATCATGATTGATGCTCAAAGTCTTGAGATCAGGTTGTCGCTCAAGGAAGTCGTCCAAAGACACGTCTTCTCGGGCAAAATCCCAATCATCAGTTGTCTTTGGGTTCAGAGCAACTTTTCCTCGGGGATGAATCTTGTCGAGAGATCCTATTCGACTCGTTACCGACGCGACATTGATAAAGTTCATGCCCCAGCTAAGATATGAGGTGTGCGCTTGGCCGGCTTGATTCACGTCTTTGGCTTCGAGCGCAGAGTCTCGCGAACTATTGCCAATAACCTTGCCGCTGTCCGGAGAGACAATGTCGATGGTAGCATCACTCCAGGCAACTGCGATGCACTGGCCTGTACTGAATCATCAGTTGGATGTGCCACGGCTAGAAGAACTACTTATAGAAAACTCTTTGACACTGTGAAGCTGAAGTCTGATTTATATCGGAGATCCACTATACCGTTGAATTTCCAGCATATTTGGTCTATTGTGAGTTCAGGACTCTTGCGTTTGAGGCCAAAAGCGCGTTGCCCGCCCTCTACTCGATATACGTCCAACTGCTCGTCCTGAGTGACCACAGCAACCAGGTCCATGGTTGGACAATACGTGATCAGATGCGAATGAATCGGTTGGGTCAGGATCTTCTCTGCCCGAAACTTCACTGACAATCCCTGTGTAGAGTCAATATATGTCGTACCGGTCATCCTTTAGTCTTGACATGAAACTGATCGTTGGAAGATGTCAAGTGGAAAAAGCTGGTAGTCTTTATGTTGTGTCCCGGCGTGGTAAATATAGCGCTACAAGTGCTAAGAAATGGGGACCTAGTTGATAATGGCCAGGTTCAGTTCGCTTTATTATGAACTTTTAAACTTCAGAGCACCGTAACACAAATGAAATTACAAAGCAAAGTTTTATTGATGTCGTCAAACGGCATCATGCCTGGGTATATGCTACCTGAAATGTTCAATACAACAACGCCGTGTCATGCTTTCTTTCCTCTTGGCCGCCGATCATATCATGTCACAAAGCCTCCCACAGGGTTTTGCAACAGGGCGGTCCATTCGCCCAGGGCCCGCGCTCTAAACAAACGCCTCAACTCCTTCATACATCCAAGCGCGTAATACTACCTGTGAACGCCTTTCGGCTTCCTTGGTCTGTCCCGCTCGGCGGGCATGGAGAGCCGTTCCCGAGGGCTATCACGGTCGAAGCTCGTCCGCTTGCCCGCTGGTTCCATCTCCTCGTCGCTCTCCTCGGCCAGATCACCTAGGCCGAAGCTCTGTGCGGCCTCCACATCGTACGCCTGCATAAGACCTTCTCTGTCGCCAGCCGATCTCCTCGCGCTATAACTTCCGGAGCTGACCCTGCCATTCTCCATGCTGCGTCTTGCCTGCATGCTGCGACGTGTTTGAAGGCTTGCGATACCGTCCGTAGGCACACCCTCGAACTTGCCACGGCCGTGTAGAGTGTCGCCTTCCGGATCTTCGCGTGACAGATTCAGCAGATACACTCCGGCGAAGATGATGAGGAAGCCGCAGAGAAGTGATATGGTGTTGACCGCATCAGAAGTATTGAACCCTTTGTACAGGATGAAGGAGGCCACTAGTGTTGCGGTTGTGAAGGTGACGTAGTATATAGGATTCACACTATAAACTTCACATTAGTAATAGTCAAGGAATGTCAGGCGTCTAAACTTACATGGAGGTTGAGAACTGGCTTAATGCTTTGTTGAAATAATTCATTTGTGTCAGAATGCAAACGACGACGACTATACCAAAAACGTAGGTTGAAGGATGAGTGAACTGGTTATTTCCGGCCAATGTCAATTTGATGGCAATGCCAAACCCTTTGACCGCCATGATGGTCAAAGAGCCGACACTGGAGCATATTGATATGTAGATGATGGGATTCTTTCGGCCATACTTGGGTGCAACTCGGTAGATCATGACGGTCGCAAATACAATGACAATCAGACAATACAGTAAGAAGGCTGCAATGAAAGAAATGTTAGCATTAGAGGCGCGTTTCATGGGGTGATTGATCCTACCTGGCTGGATTGCATATTGCAATATCTGATCAATAGTGTCGATATCTTGGTCCGGAGGGGCATGGAGTACTATGATGACTGCTCCAATGAGGCATATTGCGCATCCCAGCTTTCCGAGTGTGCCTAGTTGCTCATTGAGAAAGTACGCTCCTAATATGGCCCTAGATGGTCATCAGCGATTTTCGAGATATCTGACCAATATTGCAATAGCTCACCCGATCAAAACACTCAGTGCACCCAAAGGCGTTACTAGAATCGCTGGCGCGAACGCATACGCTCCAAAATTGGCAGCTTCCCCGACGACCACTTCCAAAGTCAATAAGATGCTTCATGGTATGAGACCTTTTGCGTACTCGTAACGATCCCTGCCCACCACAGAGGGCTGCGCAAATACGAAAACCCATCGCCTTCGAACCCGTGCCGCGCGCTGGCTTCATTGAGGCCCTTGACGAAGACACCATCGTCAGCATGCTTGTCCGTAATCTCATTCGCGGCGCTGATTCCAGTGGTATCCACGCTGCTGGCCAAGGAGGTAGCGTACCTTCTTTGTTATAACGAAGCTCGTGCCTAGGTACAGCGGCATCAGCGTTTGAATCGAAGAGATACCCACTTGTCGCAAACTGACCGATAGCCAAAGTAGACGTTATCGCTAATAGAAGCCCTACGTATCTAAACCGAGTGTCAGCCTCGTCCATGCTGTTGCGGCGTGCTTGCGCGACCGGCGGCTCTGGGTAACGCATACTTGTCTTCCATGATGTCTCCAGGACCTCACGATCCACTGTCGTAGTCGCGCAACCTCCGGGGCCGCGCAGGCTGCGTGCGCTTGGCGTTCAAAGTGCGGTTCAACGTTGGCGCCAGGGTCGAAGCCAGATATGAGGCGGTTCAACTCTGTCCAGTCGAGGGATCGGCTGCCAACGCACAGCACATACGAAAGCGTGCCAACGTCTCAGACGGATGGTTTTCCGTTTTCATTAAGATATAGAGGATGACATAGTGGTAAAGACATGGGCGCCACTGGTTCAGGGTTGCGAGAATCGTGTTCTTTTGCTTCATGCACCAACAGTTTGATCGGTTCCTGGACGTTGCTATTTCCGGACAGATGCCGCATCCACGGGCCGAGGCACTAGCCCAGCAAGCCTAGCCGCTTACGTATTGCTTTCGATACACGTCGATCGGTACTCAATACTCGGTAGTGCAAGCATCATCCCCGCCACCAGGGGGTGCAAGAATTGATTGCGGCAACCGATTTTTAGCCGGTACTACGATCACCACCGTCCATACAACCACCATCTCGGTGGCATTACCATAGCGATGATATAACAGCTATATCATCGGCTTTAATAGTTGATTTACATCACCTAGGCATCTCTGCATCCTATATTAGCGCTTTGGTGAGCATTGTTCCGTGGTTGTATAGGAGAAATAGAGGTAGTAATAGTAGGGCCGGCTAAAGCTCGGTCGCCGCAATCAATTCTTGCACCCCCTGGTGCCGCTGATTCCCCAGTAAGGAGGCGAGTGTTCCGTAGTGTGCAATTTTGATCATCACCTCCGATCCGCTTTGCTTATAAATTATCCCCTTTATTGATAGGAGATGCTTGTAGCAGCTGCCAGTGTCTCCAGAGAGCATCGGATTGGATCTCCACATATCGTGCAGTCAGAATCTATGTCGGGGCACCAGTGCGCAGATGGGCAAGTTTGGTGTTATGTACAGAATTATTCCTTGCGGATTAGTCTTGCCCTGAAGAACCGCCGCATGCATGGCTCGGCGGATCCAGCTGTCCCTCCGACCAAATCCATCGCTAATGTAAGGAGCACGAAGTGCAAACCCATCTCCTACCACGCCAATGGAGAGACCACCAAGACCGGATACGCGACTTGAGACCCGGAAGCGCTTGCGGCAACGGAACCTTGGTGCGCTGGAGGACGCAGTGAAAGTGAAAATGAACCCATGGCTGAGCAGCTATCATTACGCGCATTGTAAGATGTGCGTTTTCCGTGCCTGCTTTTGAGACTCCCTCCACCAAGAGACACCGGCATTTCCCACGAAGCAAAGAAGAAGAAGAGCAATTAGGGGTCGAAATGGGATTGTAGGGTTGGGGGAATGGTAGTCGGCGAAAAAAAAGAGACTGAGCGGGGGGATATGTGGAATACTCGACTTACTCGGTGTACCTGATTCTTGATGTTAGGTACGGATTGAAGGACCATCGTCACCAACCAGAATAGTGCGCGAATGTTAGTTTTTTGGAAAGAGGAGTCCAGGTGCGTTTTAGATCCCAAGGGGCGGTCAATTGGAAGGATGAGCGAGAACTCGCACAATCGAATGCACGAGTCTCAATCAAAGCCCACAAGTTGAACTCCCGACGGGCCCTTGCTGCCTGTGTGAAGAATTACTCTTGACCTTTGTTTTGACCATTTGCGTTTGCGCTCTCGATGAGGAAGACTTGGAAGTCATCTCAATCTGAACGCACTCTCTTCGAATCTGCGTACGTGATTAGCAACTGAAGATAAGACGCAGCAGAAGTACCGCCTACCTGGTTTAGCATTAGCGTCCAGCTCATCTGTTTCGTTTCTCAGCCTTTTGGACGAGGGTGATGGGTTTTGATGCTCGGATTGATCAAGGGGCTTCTCCATGCTCTGGTCGGTGTAAGGGTGAGCATCCTCGTCGTATTCACGATAATCGATCTCATCGAAAAAGGCATCGTCGTCTGCATTTGGCTCCACGCCGCCGCCCTCCTCTGACTGCAGAAAGTCGTACTCTTGAGCATCGTTCGCTCCTGTTCCAACACTTTGCTGATGGTTGGCCTCCTCGGTGTAAGGTAAGTTGTTGACGTTCGGTGGGTCAAATGTAAAATCTTCTGCCTCCAAGTTTTCCTCACCGACAGTTGATATACTGGCAGTACCAGCAATATCATCGATGACGTCCTGATGACTAAGCTGAGTTGACGTCAGATTTTGATCGTTGCTGGGCTGATGCTTTTCCAGCCCATTGCGTTCGCTTGTGCCGGGTTGAGCTTGATGGCAACCTTCATCCTCAGGGCCACTTAGACTTAGGTCATCTTCGTGAAAAGAAGGGCCAGGTGCTGTATCGTCTTCAGCTAGTTCAGTAATCTCGATCAGATCTTGTGCATGGCGTGTTTTGTCAGAGTCTTCCACAGCTTCAGGAGCAATCTCGGCATAATCATCGAGGTTGTCAGGAGCCTCACGAAAACCAGTATCGCTTGAGAACAGGTTGTCATTGAAAAGGTCAGGTTCAAGCGAGTCATCTTTTCCACCATGAGGTTCAAGCTCTTCCGTATCAGCAACGGCCACCGGTGTGGGTTGAGTAAGGCTCCGATTTGGTGAGACTGCGAAGCTAGGTTAGCTCGAACGTAAGGAAAGTGCGGAATCGACCTACTCGTATTTTCAGAGTCCCCATCACCGCGGGCAGTGGACGACGCCGACGATCCATGGTCCACCTTAGCTGCCTCTTCCGGAGCCTGAATCTCATCAGTATCGCCGTAATCGATCAGATCACTCGATTGGTAGTCTTGGCGCTGAGCTGCTCCGGCGGGACTCTGTTCAAAGCCAGCTTTGATCGAAGAACGATCACCCACGGCTGTATCAATCTCTTCATTGGCATCATTTGTAGCAGCCGCAGCGTTTTGGTCGACCGTCGACTGCGCCGAAGCAGATCCATCAAACACTCCATCTTCCCTTCGGGTAGGCTGCCCCGCCTCAATCGTGTGAGTCTCTTGGCCGCCATTTACCTTTTGGTCTTCGGTATGACGCTGGCTATCTGATAATCCATCAAAGTTGTTGTCGTCTCCTGAGGTTCCTACATTGTTAGTCAGGGCATTCTCGTCCGCCACTGAGCTGTTTTCCAGCTCTTCATCACGGCAGGAATCAAGCTGCGAAAGACCCAGTCCATCTTCGGCCGCCTTGACCAAGAAGGCCAGGCGACTAGAGAATCTGTACTTGGTGGTCAATGTGATGTAAAGAGGATTAGCTTCAGTCACTTCGTCTTGTTGTTGAAGCTGTACGTATACGTCTAGTATTTCAGAGAAGCTAGTAGAAGATGCATGCAGAGAGTCCTAGATACTGCGTCAACGCTTGCACAATATCGGCCAGAAACGCTGCTTACCTCGGTCAGGCTTAGGCCAAGATCAGGGACGCTCAGCTCCAACTCTTGATCATCCCGGATCGTTTCGCCGAGGACATCTCTGCACGCTCGGAGCAGGTCGCTGATGCTTACGTTTACCAGATTCTCATCGCGAAGGAAATAAGTCTCAGAGGTGTCTTCTTCCTTGGGAGGGAATAAAGAGATCTCGTCTCCTTCGTACCATACGACGACAGGGTGAAGGGGAGCTGCAGACTGCAGATTGTCTTGATGATCATGAGTTTGGGTGTCAGTGTTCAGCTGCAGTCTATTCGATCCTGTGTGCTCGCCGTTCTCGCCTTCGTTTGGCGATTGGTCATCGTCAAAGATCTGGTCATCATGGCTTCTATCGGTCCTTTGGTCGTCAACGAGGTCGGCGTCATCATAGGGTTCATCCGCAACTTGCTCGTCAGCGGCGACCGCGTCCTCTTCGGCCAGTGCGGAAGCATCGCCAGCCAGGGCGTTGAGTACAAGTGGGTCGTCAGCCACTTCGGCTTCTTGATGGCTGAATGTGGACTTTGGATCGGCTGTTTCAGCACTAGCGTCTTCCACATCGTGAGCTTGGGCATCATCGACAGCATCAAATGCATGATCACCCTCGATAGCAGATGCGTCTTCACCGTGTCCCGCTACAGTGTAGTCGAGAAGCGACTTTGTTTCTTCACGATCTTCCAGAGTGGCATCAGCAAGATGCTCGTCGGTGACGGTGATATCGTCCCGCATAATGCCATCCTCAGATAGATCTGCTCGAGCATCTTCATCCACCATGGTGTAGTCAATCTCGCCCTCGGGACCGGCAATGCCGGAGAGATCCCATTGCGGCTGCTCTGCGTCCTCCCAGTTGTAATCTTCGTCGTGTTGCTGAGGCTGGACGCCAGGGGCGTCGATGTCAATATCGATGTCGTCGTCGGCACGTCGATACGGAGACGAGATCTCCATATTGTCTTCTACAGCTGGGAGCTCCAGACCTGTGACGGGCTGTGATACGGCCATGGCCATTGTGATCAAGACAGGTTCGTGTCGTGTGGATGCGGTGCTCACGTCCTTTGGAACCCAAAGCAGTTCAGAAGGAGACACAGGCAATGGAAGAAGGCGATGCACAAGGTGGCACGTGAGGGACACGAGGTTGTCGCGTTGCTTCCCAGGGATTGATGTTTATGTTCGAGAGGCGCGTGAGATTGGGAGAGAATGATGAGTGAAGGGGATTGGGGGTTGATTCACGGGCCAGCAGCCGACTTCAGGTGAGGAGAAGAGAATCTCATGCTTAATCTTGGGAGTTTCATTTGCTTTGCTGCCTTCGATGTGATGGTCTAAGCAGTAGACTATAGTCTTTGTTGAGTTGAAGTGAAGAATGAAAACGGTGTAATAACGGGGCACAGGGGAAGGCACCACCTGGGATCTTTGATCAATTGATGGCGAACGGTGCCTGAAAGGAGTTTAGCGGACTCTGAGATGACTCAGCATGCCAAGCTTCAGGTACGCAGCCCGGAGTACCGCCACCAGCCAAAAGACCACTTGTGAAGACCACGAAATTGTCCGCCTGGGGTAGTAACCGACGATCGATTGTCTGAGGATTGTAAAAGCATAGAAGAGATTCATCAAAGATTTCATCGCTAGTGGGCAGCAAGCATGGTAATTGAGCACTCCCCGATTCCACTCTGCGACACTGCGGACTTACTCGCGCATCAAGGTCGTCCTCGCAGCTTCAATATGTACGCGAGGGGGAAAGGCGGTGCTCTCGCGCCAGTTTCGAGAGATGCAGAGATCACGTATAGAGGCATTGCTCGCATCTTTTCCCAAGCTCGCCGACTCGGGCACCCAGCACACGACTGTCGAGCAGGATAATGTGCGCTATGTCTACCAACCGCTGGACGAGCTCTACATGGTCCTCATTACGAACCGACAATCGAACATCCTGCAGGACATTGACTCTCTACACCTGTTTGCCCAGGTTGTCTCGAGCATCTGCAAGAGCCTGGACGAGCGGGAAATCTTGAGGAATGCATTCGAATTGCTCAGCGCTTTCGATGAACTCGTCACTCTGGGATACAGGGAGAATCTCACGCTGAGCCAGATCAAGACCTTCCTTGATATGGAGAGTCACGAGGAGAGAATACAGGAGATTATCGCAAGAGTATGTGATCTGGGACATATACAACCGGGCACAGTACTGACTATGAGTCTCGTAGAACAAGGAGCTAGAGGCCAGCGAGGAACGCAAGCGGAAAGCAAAACAGCTGGAAATGCAGCGAAAGGAGATGGCTCGCAGTGGACGCGGCCTTCCGGCACGAGCACCACAATATCCCACCTACACACCTCCTGTCCAGACAGTCACAGACACGTACGACTCTTATAACGCAGAAAAGAACAAGTCAAAGTAAGTGCAGTCTGCTTCTAAAAGGACTACTCACTTACAATACTCCAGAGCGTTGCCCTCAAGAGGCAAGGGCATGCAATTGGGCAAAAAGTCCAAAACAAACAACATGTTCGAGCAAGTAAAGAACGACCTGGGCCCGGAAGCCGAAGTGACTGCCCCTCTAATTGCCCCTAAAGCCGCCGCCGCCCCTACCGCGGCAGCGCTTCTTCCCTCAGCGCGCGCATCGCTCTCCTCCGATCGCGAAGCGGTGCACATCACTTTCGCGGAAGCCATCTCGGCGCGCCTCAGCCGCGAAGGCACGCTAGAAAGCTTCGAGGTCAATGGAGACCTGCAGCTGCGGATCTCGGATCCGTCTCTGACGCAGCTCAAGCTGAGCCTGGCGGTGGGCGACACGCGGGGTGCGCAGCTGAAGCCACACCCAAAAGTCGACAAGAACCTCTTCCGCACCGCGCGCGCCATCCAGCCCGCCGACCCTTCACGTGGCGGGTTTCCTGCCAACAACGCCATCGGCGTTATGCGCTGGAAGCTCGGTGGCAAGATCGAAGACCCACCCATCTCCTTCACTGTCTGGGTCAATCCAGGCGACGCCGGCTCCTTCAATGTTGCTGTTGAGTACGAATGGGCCGGCGGCGACCCGCTCCGTGACGTTACCGTCACCATTCCATTCGGGTCGAGCGAGCCGTCCGTGTCCAGCTACGATGCCGTGTATGAGGTTTCAGGCGATAGTCTGGACTGGACCATTGGAACCGTGGACGAAGACAGTGCGAACGGATCGTTTGAGTTCGAAGCCCAGGCGGAGAACGACGGAGATTTCTTCCCCATGTCTGTGCGGTTCATGAAGACGAAGCCTTTTGTGGACGTGGACGTGAGTACAATATTCCTTTGAACTCCGCTATACATGATTTAGATTGTACTAATGGTCGCTTCTACCAGGTTTCTTCGGTCACTCTACTCAATATGAATGAAGACATCAAGTTTTCAAAGGACACGAAGTCGGTTACGGATAAATATCTTGTTGTTTGATCAGCGGACTGTTGGTGTTGTCTACTACATGCACATTACAAAATATTGAGAAAGCTGAGAAGCCGAATCCACTTCACGAATCGTGTTCCTCCAAAATACAGTTACATCCAAGCCGTATCCCTTCAAGTCGTAATGCATCCGTAGAACTTGTTCTACATCTAGCAGCTCTTGCAGATCTCCAGCCGTTCCATGCTTATTCGAAGTACTCCATAGAAAACGCTGGAATGCTGAGATGCTTCACATGAAGTATGCTGAAACGCTGCATAGCTCCAGAATGCCCGAAAACATGCCATCCTTCACACTCATACCTGTGGAAGTGGAGCGCCGTCATCAAACAGTCAAGAAAGCTCTCCGCGCATTCTTCGCCCGCTCGCCGCTAAACGCTTCCAGCCGCACCGCACACATTACTACCTCCATCCCGCTCAAACCTTCCACACCTGTCGGCTCGACCCGTAACCGCCAATGCCCTTTACTGATCGCCCA
>QQTW01000365.1_pt1 | contig 27890 bp, 28 predicted proteins | sample 1904831 | NCBI WGS metagenome assembly QQTW01 (sample SAMN09435610, study PRJNA476489) | Subsurface metagenome, whole genome shotgun sequencing project. | reverse complement strand
CGACTATTGGTCATGGCTGCATCGAAGTAGTGAATTTCTCCCAAGCAGTCGCAGCCGAGTGTTAGAGAGTTAGCCAGGGTGCCAACGCCATACTCGCCAACATCAAAAGCGTTTTTGCGATAATGGTGTTCTCTGGGGTCACCATACGGTACAACCATATCTACTAGGGATGCTCGATACAGTATAGAACGCACCTGTCCCTGATCCTCATAGCCAACGGTGTAAAGTACAAGACCCTCTCGTGGGGTAAACCCAATGCGAAACTGCCACTTCTGCCAGCGAATCAAGTGACCTTGAACTTCAAAGCTCGGTCCTTCCGGCTGGGTGATATTCAGGGGCTTGAGATCAGTTCGTACGTCATGGACAAACTCTGTGGTGTAGTTTCCTGGATTCGGAGGCAAAGGCACCACCCCGTGGTCCTCAACCCTGATCACTTCCATGCTATTTAGGTCAACTACAGGAATTACACCTTCAATCGGTCGGGCATAGCCATTGTCGGTTGGGCTAGACCGCACCCAACATAGAGCTCGTGACAGCCTCCGCCCTTTTTCGTCTTCGATGCCATAGCTACCAGCGGACCACGGGTCAACCATTACTAGATCAACATTAGTAATGCCCCGCTTTTTAATAGCTTCCTGAAATTCGGCGCTTGCTTTTACAGCAGCTTCACACTCACTAAACTCATCTAGCATGATTGAGGGCTGTACGTCAGGAATGTGCTTCCACGATTTCACGCTCCCTGCGGTAAGTGACACGATTGCCTCATAAGTTGCCCCATCTGCATTGTTCAGAATTGTGACAAAAGCCTCTCGTTCAATTTTGTCATTTTCCTTGAAGGAGAGGACTGTACTCTTATCTGGTTCGTTAAGTACAACCATTGCAAATCTCATCTTCTCACCGAAATTATGCTCCGCTTTGATGATTGCAACAGCAGTAGCAACCTCCTCGGCAGTCAGTGGTTCGAGTGGATGCTGAGCTAAAACTGAGTTAGTAAATGTGTCAGGCAATTGATGTGTAGTAGTCATAACATTTCCATAGATAGAGCAAGACAATTTGTCAGATTTTTTTCATGTCGCTAAACTTGGTGTGAGTTGCTTCAATGTCACGCTCCATATCTTCAATTATTTCGGGAGAATGAAGACGGAGCATCAGAAGCCATCCACCGCCTACGACAAGATACATCAAGAACAAGTAAGGGAATACATTGTAGGGAGCTGGTGGAACTGGAAAGATACTGTTCTCACCTGGAATTCCCACACTGCCAATAACTGGAATTGCCATGAAGACGATAGCCAAAACGGCGATCGCAACATCAAGTGGACGCAGTTGTCTTTCTCGGTAGAGGTAGACAGGAGCGGCGATCGAAATCAAAATGTATGCTAGCAAAAAGCCATAGGTGGCAATGGTTCCCAAGTATGCAAAAATGTCTAAAACTTTAACGCCAAACATTGACATAGAAGCTGGCACTAGGAAGGTGAACAGCGCTGTCATAGTGACAGCAACGTGAGGTGTTTGATTTGACCTATGAGTACTACCAACCGCCGGGTGAAAGATGCCATGACGAGCCATCGTGAATAAAATTCTTGCTCCAGCATTGATACTAGCGAGGGCGCAAGCGAAGAAACTAATCATTGCACCCACAACAACAATTACTCCTAAAAACCCTACTCCCGCTTGTTGAGCGAGGAAACTCAAGGGTGCAGGGGTTTCATTGAGGGGCGATGGTTCACCTTTAAAGCCAAGCACCTCGACGTAGGTCATAACAACGAAGAATAGACCCGCCAATACAGTGCTTAAAATGACGGAACTGGGAATAGTTCGTAGGGGATTTTTTGCTTCGTCACCTAATGCTGTTGCACTTTCAAAGCCCACAAAGCTAAACACAGCTATCACAAGCCCTAGTGCAATACCTCCTGATGTGGTTTCTTGCAGTGTCAGTTGTGCGGTGTCAATCGCAAATCCTTTATGAAACCATACAACTACTCCCAAGAGCAGGATTAAGCTAACAGATACCGTCTCAATGACCAGCATCATGACAGCTGATAACTGAATATCTTTATAGGCTACATACCAAGCAATACCAGCACAAATGGCGAATAGAAAGATAGGGGAAATCTTTAACCCAAATAGGCCAAACAAGACTTCCCCATAGCGGGCAAAGCCGCATAAAACAGCCATCGCTGTCAGTACATAAGCTAAAACAAGTGCCCAGCCACAGATAACGCCAGTAGTGGAACCAAGACCTTTAGCGATATAAGAGTACAAAGAGCCTGGAGAGGCAGAGCGGCGAGCAAACTGATTAATGTTAAGACCAACAAAAACTAGCCCAATCGTGGCAATCACATAAGCTAACCAAGTTGCATTTCCAGCACTGGCAAAGACTAACGCTAGATTTATAGTTGGTGTAGCAGTGGGTGCAATATTAGCAATAGATTGAGCTAGAACTTCTCCAAAGGGAAGACATTCTGACCGGAGGCCAGAAACACTTGGTTTTGTTTCTATTTCAACAGTCATCTTTAAGCTCTAGGTGGATAAATTTGCTTAGTTTAGCTGTCAATCATTGCAAATTTTGCCTCACCTTACGGCATTTGAGATAACAAGTATGTAGCAAAGATTACTAATACTCTTCCGTCACTCAGTCCTTTAGATATATTATTTGCGGTAATGGCGACATCCTCGATAAGTTTGTTGCGCCGATGGTGTTTGTACTGTCGGCGCAACAAGACTTAAAAGATAACATCAGTAGTAATGGTACGTCAAGTCTCGCCATCTTTAGTTATGGGAGTTAGTCTATGCTTGTCAATGTCACTACCTGGTATTTAGAAATGCTGAACCCTGAGCAGTTGCGCCCTGCACTTTCAGGCAATCCCAAGCTAGTGGTGACGCGGGCTGAAATTCCCTCCCCTGAACTCAGTCGGTTCCTTTACACCAGCGTGGGCGGTGACTGGTACTGGCTAGATCGTCTGAACTGGACTTACAGCCATTGGCTAGACTACCTGAAACGCCCAGAGGTACAAACTTGGGTTGCCTATGTCTCAGGCACACCCGCAGGCTACATAGAATTGGAATCACAGCCAGGTAACAATATAGAAATTGCCTACTTCGGTATTCTGCAACAATTCACTGGTCAGCGACTTGGGGGACACCTGCTGAGTGTCGGTGTCACGCAAGCATGGGAAATGGACGCACAGCGGGTGTGGGTACATACGTGCAACCTAGACGGACCATATGCCCTGACTAATTATCAAGCACGGGGCTTTCAACTTTACAAGCAGGAAACTCATGCCCAGGAAGTGCCGGATAAGCCAATCGGTCCTTGGCTCGGTGCATACCCTTGAGCTACTATCACTCACGGATTGTTTCGCGCAATCGGCCCCAAGATACCCTTCACTGCATGCAGGTAGTCAGCCGGAGCGAGCAGGATTAGCGTACCGCGTATTCCCGCCGAAACGGAGATCTGGTCAAACAGCTCAACTGTCTCGTCAACATAGACCGGATATTCTCTTTTGCCTGCCAGTGCTGTAACGCCTCCACGGATGTATCCTGTCAGCGGCTGAACCTCCTTGAGAGATACGGTGTCAACCTTGCGGTCCCCAGTCAGCCGAGCCAAGGCTTTAAGGTCGAGGTGAGCATTCGCAGGTACAACGGCAAAGCAGACACCTGCTCGGTCCCCCCGAGCAACCAGGGTTTTAAAAACCTGCTCAGGGGGAAGCCCGATCTTCTCTGCGGCACTGTCCGCTGCCAGATTTTCTGGGTCAACTTCATAGCTACGGAGTTCGTAAGGGATGCTCAAACTATCAAGAATACGAACTGCATTGGTTTTCATAAATAGAAACCTGCGCTTCAGAGTTCTTGGTAAGTAGGTAATTCAATTTTATTGTTGCTTGCTCAAAAATAAATCAATTTTTTGAGCTAACTCCTGCCGGGTTGGCTTTTTAAGTAAGTAGCGGTAAACAAACCAGCCGGAGTAGCCAATCCCAATCAATTCCAAAATCAGTGATAGCAGTGGGATATCATTCAGGGCATCCATTACTGCTAGAACTACCCTGACCGTGATGAAAGCTGCCAGAATTATAGCAACGCTGATCATTAGCTGCTTGTATTCATTGAATAAATTACTTAGGTAGTTAGGCATCTTTGCTAAGAAAAGATAAATTTGTGTAAATATCCACTGACCTTTTTTGATAGAGTTATTAGTAGGAGAAAAATTTGACCAAGATGTAGGTTCTAATGTGAGGGCGACTTCAGAAGAATCAGTATTTTTGGTTTCTGGTTGTTGTGGTTGGGATTGCATAATCTTAATGTTGTTAATATGGGGATAAAAATTAAAACCCTTACTAGTTGCTAACCTAAAATTTTAGAGCAAAAGCAGTCAGCTTAAAACAGAAATATGATTGTTACTTTGTTTGTTGTAATTGTACGTTAACTCTAAAGCACTGATTTATCAACTACAAAGAAAAAAGCAATTTGTAACTGTAAGTCACAATAATTAAACTTTTGTCACATTTCTATCTGGAGCCTAGTTGATAAAGCAGTGGAATAGGAAGCGATCGCTGCTACGCCTATACTGTGGAAACCATCATCGCCTGTGTCAGGAACTGATTCTGTGCGCCAGAGGATAGCAACGGCAATCTTATCGTGATACGCACAGGTTTTTCTTTTTAAAACTGAGCAACCACAGCTTAGTAGGTATAGAACATTTCTTGAATCGTTTTGGTATCGTTCGTCTTAGTTAACGCTAACATCAGCAAAATACGCGCCTTCTGAGGATTCAAGTTATCCGCCACAACAAAATCATTCTCATCATCCTTTTCCTCACCGTTGCGGACGACTCGACCCGCGCCACCGCGTGAACTCCGAACGAGGACCACGCCCTTCTTTCGTGCTGCTATTGCTCCTGGTTCTACTTGCGTTGAAATACTACCATCGCCTGTACCCGCATAAACAATACCTTTTGCACTATCAGCAACAGCTGCATCTAACAGAACTCGACTGTTGTTACCGTAGCCGTACACAATATCAACTTGAGGCAGTGTGGTTAACCCCTTGATATTAAAGGGAGTATTAACGGTGTGTTTACGTGTAGAGAATCGATAGAAATAGGGTTTGCCCAATTCGACGTAGCCAAGATATCCCAAATCCTGAGACTGGAAAGTGTTCAACGCTGTTGTGTTAACTTTCGTCGCTTCACGAGCAGCCGAAATCTGATCATTGAGAATAACCAATACTCCTTTACCCTTCGCCACTTCACTGCCCGCAACTGCCACGGCATTGTACAAATTAATTGGACCGTCTGCACTCAACGCTGTAGCGGGGCGCATGGAGCCTACTAGCACAACGGGCTTTTCACTTTTGACTACTAGGTTAAGGAAATATGCTGTTTCCTCAATGGTATCTGTCCCGTGGGTAATTACTACACTATTGACGTCAGGTCGTGCCAAGTTGGCGTTCACTCGTTCAGCAATTTTTAACAGTCCTTCATTGTTCATATTTTCACTGGCGATTTGTAGCACTTGTTCGCCTGTGACATTCGCGATATTTTTCAACTCTGGTACGGCTGTAATTAAGCTTTCAACCGGAAGTTTGGCGGCAGTGTATCCCACTGTTGTTGTGGAGGTTGAGCCTGTTCCGGCGATCGTACCACCCGTTGCTAGAATCACCACATTGGGTAATTTGAGATTTGGGGTTGCTGGAGAAGTTGGTTTTGAAGACGGAGCTACGGTAGGTGAGCTGATGGCTGGAGCAGTCTGAGCAACAGCCTGATTGGACCAAGATTCTGTAAACAGGGGTAAATTGATCAACGTGACGAAAGTCAGTATTGCAATCAGGGTAGGAACTAAAAACTTCTTTTTCATGTCTCACCACGTTAACAATTGAACTGTTTGCATCAAGCTCTTCATTTTGTGCAAAGTAAAGAGGTGCAGTAGCTTAACCCGGAGTAGCAGAGTGTGTCAACTAGGAAAACCTTGTAATGCCCAACATCATGCACCTGATTCTTAGAACATTGGTCTAATTCTGAGCGGGCTAAAAGTTTTTACCTGTTCAGTAAATCTTATTTTCAAAGAGGCACTTAGCCGTTTTCTCATCCCAAAAATAGTTTGTATGCCGGATTCTGGCTTTCATCCCAATAGTTAAGTCTGAGCGTATCGAGAAATGCCTGCCACTCCTCCATCTCATGGGGAGGCACTTGCATCCCAACCACAATTCGCCCATAGTCTGCCCCATTGTTGCGGTAGTGAAACAGGCTGATATTCCAGTCGGGACTCATGGAATCGACGAACTTCATCAATGCGCCGGGGCGTTCGGGAAACTCAAAACGGTAGAGCAATTCATTATGGGCGAGAGGAGAGCGCCCACCGACCATGTGCCGTAGATGCAATTTCGTCAGTTCGTCATCCGTCAAGTCAATGGTTTTGAACCCATGAGCCTCAAAGGTTTCAACCATCTTTGCCGCATCGGCACGGTTTTGAATTTGCACGCCCACAAAAATATGGGCTTCTTTCTCATCGGCAATGCGATAGTTAAATTCCGTGAGATTGCGTTTACTAATGCATTCACAAAACTTGCGCAGACTACCCCGCGCTTCGGGAATCGTGACAGCAAAAATGGCTTCGCGGCGTTCACCTAACTCTGCCCGTTCTGCCACAAAACGGAGGCGATCAAAGTTCATGTTAGCACCGCAAGCAATGGCAACTAACGTTTGTGCCTGGATTTGCTCCCGTTCTACGTAGGCTTTAGCAGCAGCGATCGCTAAGGCACCTGCCGGTTCCAGAATTGATCTCGTATCCTCAAATACATCTTTAATCGCGGCACAGATGGCGTCAGTACCGACCAGAATAATGTCATCCACATATTGCTGACACAAACGGAAGGTTTCTTCACCCACTTTTCGCACCGCAACCCCATCAGCAAATAAGCCCACTTGAGGCAAGCGCACCCGATGTCCGGCTTTCAGCGATTGAGACATGGCATCGGCATCCACTGGTTCAACGCCAATGATCTTAATTTCGGGATGTAACCGTTTCACGTACGCAGCAATACCAGAGATCAAGCCACCACCCCCAATCGCTACAAAAATGGCATGGATAGGTTGTTGGTATTGCCGCAGAATTTCCATCCCGATTGTGCCCTGTCCGGCAATCACATCCGGATCATCAAAGGGGTGGATAAAAGTCAAACCTTTTTCCACCTCTAGTTGACGAGCGTAGGTATAGGCATCGTCGTAAGTATCCCCATACAGCACGACTTCTCCCCCACCGACTTTAACCGCATCCACTTTGACTTGGGGTGTGGTTACTGGCATGACAATAATAGCGCGTGTTCCTAGCCGACGGGCAGCAAGGGCAACCCCCTGAGCATGGTTCCCGGCAGATGCGGCAATCACGCCTTGCGCCAGTATATCCGGCGGCAGTTGCACCATTTTGTTGTAAGCACCCCGTAGCTTGAAGGAAAAGACTGACTGCATATCTTCCCGCTTGAGCAGGAGTTTGTTATTCAGCCGCGTGGACAGGTTTGGGGCAACCTCCAGCGGTGTTTCCTGCGCAACATCGTACACACGGGCAGTCAGAATTCTTTCTAGGTAGTCAGAATGCATGGCGTTAATAGGTTAGCAAATGCCGGATGGGAGACAATTTTACTTTACTGCGGGGTACTATGAAGAATCCAGCCACCGTCCATGTTTGGTATTTCTGAGCCGCAGCGGTTAGTTACCAAAGTAGAACGCGCCAACTGCCGTGTTTCTCATGACCTAAAAAGTGCCTAGAGTGGAAATACTAAAATTAGATAGCTAGGTATTAACGTAAATAATTCAGTAATTATACTGTATTCAATCAGCCTGATGAGTAGAGAAAATGCATAGTAGTTGGAATGAATGAGGATTCTCCAACTTTCTCAACAATTGATACGAATTGAAGGAATCTGTTCATCAAAACTAAGCCTGAAGACATCCTCCAAAACCTTGTCAAAGGGAGACAATCGCATAATTCCCATTAAAGTTTTCGTGTTAATGCGTAAGTCCTATTTGGATCACCTGGCTAAAGAATGTTTCCTTTGGAGAACTCAAATGAAGTTAAACAGACTCAATACAGTTATCACTGTATTGTCCATAGCCACGATGTTCGATTTGCTCAGTGTTACTAAACCGGCGACGGCTGTTAATTTAACTGGTCTAACCCCCACCAACACTCTAATCAACTTCGACTCCAATAATCCCAGTGTAACTACCAGTGTTGGTGTTACTGGGTTAGGGAATGGTAATTTGCTAGGTATTGACTATCGCCCAGCTAACGGTTTGCTCTATGGTCTGACTGACACCAACAATATCTACACCCTTAACACTGATAATGGGAAAGCTAGTTTTGTCAGTACCCTCTCCATTCCTTTTGAAGGAGGCTTCCAGTCAGGGCTTGACTTCAACCCGGTAGTTGACCGCCTGCGGGTCGTTGGTAGCAATGACCAAAACTTCCGTATCAATGTGGATACTGGTGCGACCATTACTGATCAAGAGTTAGCCTTTGGTGTTGGAGATCCAAATTTTGGAGCTAACCCCAACATCAGCGGTGCGGCCTATACCAATTCATTTGCTAGTCCGCCCGACCCATCCCGGACAACTCTGCTTGTCGATATTGAATATGTTCTCGACGTATTTGCTTTTCAGGTCCCGCCAAATGATGGCACCCTAAGAACGGTAGCTAGCACCAATGCCAATGAAGCCTCGCTCTTGGGGTTTGACATCTTCACTGCCGCCAATGGAAACAATATTGTTTTCACGGCCTCCAACACGGGCTCCAACACGAATCTATTCTCACTGAACCTGGACAATCCTCAAGCCAGCGGGTCCGTAGCCCCCATCGGCAGCGACAATAGTATCGCTTTCGTTGGCCTTGCTGCTCAGCCTGTTGAGCTTGCTGCTCAGCCTGTTCCTGAACCCTCTTCTGTAGTGGGTATGTTGACCTTCGGTCTGTTCGGAGCAGTTTCGCTCTTTAAGCGCAAGCAGAAGTAAAATGTTAAGCCCTAATCGGTATTGGTATTATTAATCGATTTCTAGCTCAAATCTGTGACGGCTATGCCTCCCATAGAAAGGCATAGCCATTTTTACTGATTTGGGTAGATTAACACTTTAGACATTTCATACCTCTGTTATGCAATGCCTAAATTTGAGGTCTCATCACTCTTAGTAATACAGTAAAATCATTTTACCCCTAGTTCAATACTGATTTACGCAAGTTTAATGTCAGCACTCAATCCTTTCCATATTGCTTTCCCAGTACACGATCTTGATGCTGCACGTTGTTTCTACGGTGGTTTGATGAGATGCCCGGAAGGCCGGAGCAGCGACACGTGGATCGACTTTGATCTGTACGGTCATCAGATTGTTACCCATTACAAGCCATTAGAGCAGTCGCACCAAGACCTGCACAAGAACCCAGTCGATGGTCACAACGTACCAGTACCCCATTTCGGCGTTATTTTAGACTGGGAGCAGTGGGAGGAGCTAGCAACCCGACTGCAAACTCAAAACGTGAAGTTTGTCATCGAACCCTATATCCGTTTTCAAGGGCAGGTTGGAGAGCAGGCAACCATGTTCTTCCTCGATCCATCCGGCAATGCTCTCGAGTTCAAAGCTTTTAGGGAGCCCACGCAAATTTTTGCCACATAAAACTCAGATCTTACACGCCTTTTCGAATTCCCGACGATCGCCAAGGCAATTCTCGTTTCCAGGCTCGTCCTTCGCATTGTATAAAACATAACTTAATAATACAAGTGTTCTACTGAAACTGCTTGAGCGGATATGCGGAAATTTGCTGTATATCTCACCCCATCTGGGTGGATCAACAGCAGCCTTGCTGTTTATTTCCAATAGGGGGTGGATCAACAGCAGAGTATTCGTTGATCCATCCCAGAACCGGAGATCTACAGCAAGGCTCTGTATACTAAATTGTTAGGCCTCGCGCAGGCCCACACACTTCAGGAGAACTCATGTTTGACCACGTCAAATTCGGAGTCAGCGACTATGCAGCGAGCAAAGCGTTCTTCCTCAAGGCACTCGAACCGCTCGGCGTAGCTGTTGTCTCGGAGGGGCCGCCGACGTACGGTGTCGAGCTTAGCCCAAAGGGTAAGGCTTCATTGTGCCTGTACCAAACCGAGGAGAAGCCAGCGCATCTTCACTTGGCGTTCACGGCCGAGAATCGCCAGCAAGTCGCAGCTTTCTATCGCGCGGCTCTGGAGGCGGGTGGCAAAGACAATGGTGCGCCTGGTCTGCGCCCGCACTACCACGCGAACTACTATGCAGCTTTCGTCATTGGTCCGGACGGGCACAACATCGAAGTGGTTTGCCACGAACCCGAGGCCTGAGCTAAGTGAGAAGGGTCTCCAACAGGGCACTTAGCAAAGCTTTGCCTCGCTTTTTGGCATTATGGACAAACTCGAAAAAGCCCAAGTACAAGGGTAACTTTTCTTGAGAGATGCCTCGATGGGGACGTAGCCAGGAGCGTAAGAGAGACCAAAATTCCTCCATCGTGTTGACATGTACCTCACAAAATCCATCGCCGTCTTCCACGCGCATACTCGCCTCGACCATGACACACTGTTTTATGCTCATAGCCCCACTTGACGACAGGAGGGTAAATGGCATACTCATCAGCGTAGATCAGACTGCCGGGGACAATTGTTGAAGAGTATGAGCCTGGGGTTTTTGAGGTCGAGTTTAGTGATACGAATGGTCGTGCTTATGCTCTTGAAACATTAAGTGCTAATCAGTTAATGGTTTTGCATTATCAGCCTCTTAGCAACGAGATGTCACTTCAAAAGTAGATACGTTTGTTACATTTTCGTCCAGGGTTATTTCTGTTTGTCTGGATCAGCGGCGGCGATCGCAATAAGTGCAGCAGCTGCCGTAGCGCAGTTTGCTTTAAGCTGAAAAAGACAACATAGTTGTATCTGCTACCCTTGCCACTCAATCGCTCCGTTGATTCAGAACTGCGACAGAAGGCCATTCTGGTTCATGATCGTCTTTGTAATGAGTATGGTTGCCCAATTCCATATTTCAGCAACTTAGATCCTTTGAGTGAGCTAGTTTCTGCGTTGCTCTCTCACCGCACTCGTAATGCAGATTCCCACCGAGCCTTTTAGCAACTCACCGAACGCTTCCCCAATTGGGCAGCAGTGCGGGATGCACCCACAATGGAGGTAAAAGAAGCGATCGCGCCTTGTACTTGGTCTGAACTAAAAGCACCCCGTCTCCAACAGATACTTCGTCTGATTGGCAAACAATGCAATGGGGAGTGGTCGTTAGATTTTTTAGGCGAAATGTCTGTACCGGAAGCGAGAGCATGGTTAGAATCGCTACCAGGTGTTGGTCCCAAAACCAGCGCTGCTGTACTGTCGTTTAGTCGTCTGCGCCGTCGTGCCTTGGCTGTCTATAGCCACCATCACCGGGTGGCGATGCGTTTGGGATTGATCTTACCTAACGTCGCCGTTGGTCCATCCCATGTTTTGCTAGAAGCTCAACTCCCTGAACACTGGACAGCGCAGCAGGTTTATGACAATCATGAAGTGTTGATGCTCCACGGTCAGAGGTGCTGCTATTACCGTAATCCAGCCTGCGATCGCTGCTCAGTGATAGAATTTTGCCCAAATGGGCAAGCGCGAATGAGTCAAAATCAAGATGGTCGATAAAACCTTCAGCTATTCTCCTGCTACAGACAAGGCAGATAGTGCAGCCCCAACAATCCCTGCATTGTTCAATAGTTGAGCAGGGACAATTTGCGCTCGTGTTTTTAGCAGCGGCAAAAAATGCTCGTGCTTTTTACTCACTCCACCACCAACAATCAATAAGTCAGGGGAGAACAGGAATTCTACTCGCTCTAAGTACTCATTCACGCGTTCCGACCATTTTTCCCAGCTCAAATCTTTTTCTTGCCGCGTCCGATCCGATGCCCGCTTTTCTGCCTCTTTACCTTGGATTTCCAAATGTCCAAGCTCAGTATTTGGAAAAAGTATTCCGTTCATGAACAAGGCACTGCCGATACCTGTCCCGAACGTCAGCATAATCACTACGCCCATATGGTCTCTACCCGCACCAAATTTCATTTCAGCAATACCTGCTGCATCTGCATCGTTGATCAGGGTGACTGGACAGTTAGTTTTCTGATGCAGTAAGCTCTGCCCATCCGTATTAAGCCAAGATTTATCCACGTTTGCTGCGCTGTGGATAACGCCATTCTTAACGATGCCTGGGAAAGTACAACCCACCACATCTTGCCAGTCAAAATGCTTAGCAACTTCTGCCACTAAGTTACCTACGGTATCCGGCAAAGAGGGTTGTGGTGTCGGAAGACGAAAGCGCTCTGCTAGCAGTGTGCCGCTTGTCACGTCCACCGGCGCACCTTTAATTCCGGAACCGCCAATATCAATACCAAGAATGTGCATCTTTTGTGTTGTCTGCTGAGTTTACTCAGATCTTGCACTAGGTTTGCTAATCACACAAGGAGTAGAAATCAAGTCATTCACTAATCGTGACATAATGAAGCTCTATGTAAATTTTTTAGCTGATCAGTGTAACAACTCTCTTGGAATGTATCAATAATGACTACGAGTGCCAGCAACGAGAAACTGACCACAATTTCAAAAAATGCGGACATTGTTACCCTAATCAATGTTGCCACCGTTGAACCAGAAAATCAGCAGCGCTTGCTCGATCTGTTTGTGGAAGTTACTGAAAACGTGATGTGTAAACAGCCTGGATTTATCAGTGCTAACTTTCATAAAAGTCTAGACGGAGAAAAAGTGGTTACCTACGCCCAGTGGAAAAGTGTAAAAGACTTTCGAGCGGTTTTTGCCAATCCCGAAGTACGCTCACAGCTCCCTGATTTCTCAAAGTTCCTTAAGTCGGAGAAAGTGATGGTCTACGAGGTTTGCTACACAAATAATCCTTATAGCGAGCAGTAGCCCCGCTGGTAACCGCTTCAAAAAAGTAGTAGCGTTAATGCGAATTAGCAGATGGTTGTGTGAACTCTTCCATTAAGCGAATAACAGCGGAATAGTCTTCTTCAATGCCTTTTGCTTGCTCGATTGCACACAACTGTTGGGCAACAGCGGTACTCGGCATGGAGACAGATAATTCTGATGCCTGATGCTGAATTAGCTGGAAATCTTTGTACATCAATCGCAGTGCAAAATTAACGGGGTATTCGTTCTGTTTTGCATTTTCGAGTTTGGATTTGTGGGCAGGAGCAACGACCGCCATCTGTCCCAACACGTCTAGGAGCCGCGATCGCTCCAATCCACTTTTTTCTCCCAGCGCGATCGCCTCTGCCAGTGCTTGCATTCCCACTCCGAGCAAGGTATTCACGACTAGCTTCATCGTGGCACCCATCCCACTCGCTCCCATGTAGAAACTATCTTTGCCCAACACGTCAAAGATGGGTTTGCATTGTTGATAAACAGTTTCGTCGCCTCCCACCAAAATCAGTAAGCTGCCTTCCTGCGCTTGAGGTGTACTCCCCGACACTGCAGCATCCAGCATCGAAAGGTTTCGCTCTTTGGCAGCCTCATAAACCCGCTGTGAGGTTTGGGGTGAGACCGTACTCATGTCAATCAAAACTGTATCTACGTTTGCGCCTGCGATCGCACCATCATCACCCATCATCACCGCTTCAACGGCTTCATCATTGGCAACGCAGGATATAACAACATTGCATTGCGATGCCAACGTTTTGGGTGAATCCGCAACATCAGCACCCTGCTCAGAAAACGGCTGTGTTTTTTCAGAGTGTCGATCGTAAACCGTCAGTGGATAGTTTGCCTTGAGAAGTTGGAGAGCCATACAGCTTCCCAGACTTCCCATGCCGATAAAGCCGAGCTTTGGTTTGTTGCTTGCCACAATCATTCCTCCATGTTGATTAATATAGGTAATTTACATATCACCGAGTAGTTACGTAAGACAACGCAGGCGCAAGCAACTGATCGATCTCTTGCAACACCTCATCACTCAAAAGAACACCGGATGCTCCTGCATTATCTGCCACTTGTTCGGGACGACTTGCTCCAATAATGGCAGAAGACACCCGCTCATCCCGTAAAACAACCCACGCTAAAGCTAGTTGAGCCATCGAGAGGTTTAATCGCTGTGCTAGAGGCTTCAGGTTTTGCACCGCACTCAGGATGCGATCGCTTAGCAGGTCTTGCATAAACCCATTCATCTTGTCGTTTGCGGCACGGGAGTCTTGAGGCGATGCTTCGCCCGGTTTGTATTTTCCGGTGAGAACCCCTTGAGCGAGAGGTGACCAGACAATTTGACTAATGCCATTTGCCGCACACAAGGGAAACACTTCCGCTTCCGGTTTACGCCACAGCATGGAATATTGCGGTTGGCTGGAGACAAAGCGTTCTACGTCTGGAAGATTCAAGGCGGCTTGAATCTGGGCTGGACTCCACTCGCTAAAGCCGATGTAACGGGCTTTTCCTTGCCGTACCACCTCCGTTAGGGCTGCCATTGTTTCTTCTAAGGGGGTGTTCACGTCATAGCGATGACACTGATAGAGATCCACATAATCGGTACGAAGACGTTGGAGTGAGGCATCGATTTGTTTATGAATCTGGGCGGCTGATAATCCTCGGTCAGTAGCCGACATGGGAAAGAAAACTTTGGTCGCCAAAATATAGGAGGTGCGATCAATCCCCTGCAACACTTCGCCTAAAAGCGATTCGGCAGCACCCCGTCCATACACATTCGCTGTATCGATAAAGTTAATTCCGACATCAAAGGCTTTGTGAATGCAAGCTTCGGCTTGTTGCCGTTCGACTCCACCACCGTAGGTCAACCAAGAGCCTAAGCAAATTTCAGAAACATTAAGATCGCTCTTACCAAGCTGTCGATACTTCATCGTGATGTCTCCATTTAATTGTGTCTGCCAAGTAGAATGCGATCGCTTGTATCGTTACAATTTCATCTGATTCAAGAAGAGTGTTCAGCTTCTACGGTGACTCCTGCTTCTAATTCCAACGCTTTAATCAAAGCAGATGCATTTTCTTCTCCCCAGCCTTGATTGACCGCTGCTTTGATTGTTTCTCGTACAAGTGCAGCAGCAGGAGTGGGAGAATTATAATCTTGAGCCAATCGAGCGATTAAATTGGCATCTTTGAGCATGTGTTTTAAGGCAAAGCTGGGTGTGAAGTCGCGGTTGATCAGCATCTTGCCCATGCCGTCAAAAATGGGAGAGCGAAAATCTACCACATGCAGAACGTCGAGAACATCTTTGGGGTTCAATCCAGCTTTGGTTGCTAAAATCATCGCTTCCCCTAATGCCTCAATCTGGGTAGCGACGATCGAGTTACCAATCAGTTTCATCGATGCCCCTTTGCCAGTATCACCCATGTAGTGGATCGTCTCACTCATTGGCTCCAGGATGGGTTTAACTCGCTCAAAGATCTCCCGCTTGCCGCCAACAACAATCCACAATCCTCCAGCAGCAGATTCGTTCTTACTACCAAACACAGGAGCATCGAGAAATTCCACCTGCTTTTCGGCATAGGCATCTGCTTCTCGACGGGAGGTATCCGGATGAACGGTACTCATGTCGAGCGCAATTTGCCCCGCTCGCACGCTCGACAAAATGCCATCCTGTCCAAAGACAACTGCTTCAACCACATGGTCATTTGCCAGACAGTACATGATCACATCAGCATCTTTAACGGCTTGTGCAGGAGTTTCCGTCTGAGTTGCGCCTTGTTCAACCAGGGATTTACCCGCCTCTGGGCTACGATTCCAGACTGTAACCGAGTATCCTGCCTTGAGCAAATTGGTTGCCATACCATTGCCCATAATGCCAAGCCCTAGATAGGCAATCCGTTCCATGAGAGTGTCCTGAATATGTTACGCCGGAGTAAGTATACAAACAAAGACTTCAGCGACTCACACCACTGAAGAAGCAATTCAAGCGATTAAGTTCTAATAGAATTTTCCTCAACAGCGCTTTATACAGCTAAAAGCCTCTGATTACAATCAAACCATCTTATAAAGCAGAGTGTTCCTTCTCCTCCAACCAAAGAAGGAGAAATTTGAATGGCCCTGTTGGTAGACTCAGATATTGCACGCCTTTTCAAGTCAATGCTCTGTCTCCCTAGTGTAGAGAATGAGGTCAAGATGTCAGTAAAGGAACTCTCACCTCATCCAATGATGAGCGGCTAAGTGAGCAATGGGTTCCATTTTAGACAGTACCTCAATTGCCAACCGGTTACTGCCTCGTTCTGGTTGCATCGGCAGCGAACACGCCGTAAATAAAGATATTCAATTAATCATATCACCTTATACAGAGTACTTAAAACACTTCATTGAGTGGTTTGTGTTTAAATTCACCTTTCGACTTAACATTAACCATCTGATAGATAGAGGAGTCGATAAAGTAGTACCTCCATATAGTTAGAGGAAAGAGAGTTTACTTTCCGGCAAATTGTAGAAGCAAGTCAAGCTCAGTTGGAAGAAATTCATATGAAAGCAGTTGTATTTCACGGAATTGGCGATATTCGTTTAGATAACGTACCAGAACCAAAAATTCAAGACTCTACCGATGCAATTGTGCGTCTTACTGCCAGCGCCATCTGTGGTACTGACCTCCACATGATCCGAGGCACTTTTCCTGGAATGAAACCAGGGACAATTTTAGGTCATGAAGGGGTTGGTATTGTCGAGGAAATTGGTTCTAACGTTCGCAATCTTAGGGTAGGCGATCGTGTAGTCATTCCCTCCACAATTGGTTGTGGCTCCTGCTCCTACTGCCGCAGTGGTTACTATGCCCAATGCGACACCGCTAATCCCAACGGACCACAAGCCGGAACTGCCTTCTTCGGCGGACCCGAAACAACTGGACCTTTCCAAGGTCTGCAAGCGGAGTATGCTCGCATTCCCTACGCTAATGTAGGATTAGTGAAACTGCCAGAAGGAGTAGATGATGACCGAGCAATCATGTTATCTGACATCTTTCCTACAGCGTATTTTGGAGCTGATATAGCTGAGATTACTCCTGGTGATACGGTAGCTGTATTTGGTTGTGGTCCGGTTGGTCTATTTGCCATTGCCAGTGCCAAGCTGCTCGGTGCTGGCAGAATTATTGCCGTTGACACAATTAAGTCACGGTTAGAAATGGCACGGATGCAGGGTGCAGAGGTAATTGATTTCAATGCTGAAGATCCGGTAGAGATCATCCAGCAACTTACAGGTGGAATTGGAGTTGATCGGGTGATAGAGGCTGTTGGCGTTGACTCTACTCGCCCCCACAGTGGCCCGGCTGCCGAGCAAGCAAACCAACAAGCACAGCAGTTTGAGCAAGAATTACAGCAAATCGCACCGCAAACGAATCCTCAAGGCGACAATTGGCATCCTGGTGATGCGCCATCCATTGCCTTAACCTGGGCAGTTCAGGCACTAGCGAAGGCAGGAACTTTATCAATTATTGGCGTTTTCCCCCTCACCCATCGATTTTTCCCGATTGGGATGGCGATGAACAAGAATCTGACAATCAACATGGGTAACTGCAACCACCGCAAGTACATTCCCACGCTGGTTGATATGGTTCAAAATGGCACTATAGATCCCAAAGAAGTGCTAACTCAAGTGGAACCGCTGACTTCAGTAATTGACGCTTACAAAGCTTTCGATACGCGGCAACCAGGATGGGTCAAAGTGGAACTAGTGCCTGGGGCTGCATAGGGTTATGTGCCTGAGTTGAAATTAACCGTAACGCCATTAATTGGTTAGAGTTAATGCAACAGGTTGGGGCGATTCCAGGGTAAAAGACCTCAGTTTTTGGTTTTATAAGGTACAATACCCTTGAAAAACTCAACTTATTCTCAGGAGGCCGCGCACTCAATGGAAACCGCAGATTTAATTGTGATTGGGAGTGGTCAAGGCGGTATTCCATTGGCAAGTGATTTCGCGAGGCAAGGTCGTAATGTAGTACTGTTTGAACGCGATGCCTTGGGCGGTAGCTGTGTCAACTATGGCTGCACGCCCTCCAAGGCATTTTTGGCGGCGGCTCATGCGGCAGGTCGGGCCCGACAGGCAGAGAAGCTAGGTGTCCACTCCCAAATTGATGTCGATTTTTCGGCTGTCATGCAACGGGTACGCAGTATTCGAGACAGTTTTAATCAAGGTGTCAAAAAAAGTTTGGAGAGTGCTGGAGTCAAGGTGGTATGTGAGGAGGCATCCTTCACTGGGGAACGAGTCGTAACAGGCGGTGAGACCAGCGTGCAAGCACCGCTCGTCGTTATCAACACAGGCACGTCTTCCTTGATGCCTGATATTCCGGGACTCGCGGAAACCCCGTATTTGACGAACCGCAGTTTCTTTGAGTTACAGGCATTACCACCGCGTCTGCTGGTGATTGGCGGAGGCTATATTGGATTAGAACTGGGACAGGGATTGGCTCGTTTGGGCAGTCAAACTCAGGTGATTGTACGAGGCGATCGCGTCTTAGAACATGAGGAGTCTGAGGTCAGCGAGGTTCTGACAAAAGCGTTTGAGCAAGATGGTATTCAGCTTCATTTCCATGTAGAAGTTGAGAAGGTCGCCTATGTAGACAAGGTGTTTACGCTAACGCTAAATACGGGAGTTGAGCTGCATGGGGAAGCATTACTAGTCGCGATCGGACGCAAACCCAATACGAAGGCATTAAATACGGTTGCAACGGGTGTTGAGTTAGACGAGCGCGGATATATTAAAATCGACGACCACTTTCATACCACTTGTGATGGCGTTTATGCGATTGGCGATGTTGCTAAACAGCCTGCTTTCACCCATGTTTCCTGGGAAGACTATCGCCGGTTGAAGGCAATTTTGGGTGGAGCAGAGCGAACCCGCAATGATCGTGTCCTTGGCTACGCTGTGTACACCGAACCACAAGTCGGACGAGTGGGCATGACGTTGGAACAAGCTCAGAAAAAAGGGATCAATGCTCGATGCGTGACGTTGCCCATGTCTCAAATTGCGCGAGCGATCGAGTGGGGGCACGAGTTAGGCTTTTACCGAATGGTTGTAGACAACGACACAGACAAAATCTTGGGTGCAACACTGGTAGGCTATGAAGCGGCTGAGATTGTGCATGTGTTTCTATCGCTGATGGAAGCGGAAGCGACATGGCAGTTGCTAGAGTGTTCTGTTCACATTCATCCGACCTATGGGGAGGCATTACCGAGTTTGGCGCGGTTGCTGGTTGGTGACAACATGCCAAGCTGTCCAAATCGGTGAGAGCAATGCACGCAAAGGCGCGATCGCGAACTTATTATAAAAGCGCCACTCGTTAAACTGCCTCATTTTGCTTAATAGCGGCTCCGATTTCTTCAGGGTAAGCTTCTGCATATGCCCAAGCGTTGACCAAATCAGCCGCATTGATGTGGGGGTAGTCATTAAGCATTTGGGCTTCACGAACACCCTGACGATGAGATTCGACAAGAAGCCAAACTGGAATGCGCGTTCCCGCGATACACACCTCTCCGCCACAGACCCCTTTTGTTTTTGTAATGCCGCGTGAACCATTACCGAGAATTTGAGTTAGTGTTTGGAGAACGGTCGCCCTTCGAGCAGGGGTGAGGGTATGAAGTTGGTCTTCTAATTCATTAGCAGACATAAGACAGTTTCTAATTCTTCAATATTGACTTTTGGCTTGACAGTTATATTACTCTTAGAGCGACCAGAGGCGGATTGTGTGAAAATTCTGTTGGATTTTTGGGAAAAGGCAAATAGTGATTAACCTCTGAAAAGAGTAAAAAATCAGGTGTGAGAAAGATGAAAGACTTAATCGCTGCTCTTTTAGAGTACTATAAGTAGCATGACAACGCATTTGCACAGAAAACATCTAGCTGTGAAATGTAGATGGGAGCCTGAAATCCTTGATACTGCCTTACTGAAGCTTGTTTTAGCACAAAAATTCAGACAGATTTATTCCTTGTGTTAGCAATAGCTTTAACTTGGGCACTATAAGAAGGTAAGCATAGACTCACTTCATTATTGAAATTCTTATGAGTGCTTCCTATACCGAGCAACAGGGTGCAAACACGACTACTAGCAGTTTTCTCAAGTTTTTGTCACGCCATTTGTTGCTAATTCTAGTTTTGCTGTGGACACCCTTAATTTTGTTTCAAACCTGGAACGTCCAACATTCCTGTGTTCCTCTAGTACATTGGGGAAGCGATCGCTGTCCGATTGAGAGAGTAACTGTTAGTCCTAGAGATCCAATAATTAAAGTAGGAAAGTCGCGGTCACTTAAAGTTGATGTTCAAGTTAAAGGTTATATCAAGGATAAAAGCTCAGTAGACAGAGGAGTTCAATGGGTTTCAAATGATGAAAAAACTGCTACAGTTAATGCTCAAGGGCAAGTTTTTGCAGTTGCTCCTGGCTTAGGTGAGATTAAAGCAACTGCTAATAAGGATAATAAAAAAAGTGATAGCGTTACCATTCAAGTAGAAGGTATTACCAGTGTTGAAGTTGAACCTAAAAGTCTCAAAATTGAGGTAGGACAATCACGAGCTTTAATGTCTAATATTAAGGGTTCTGGCAATTTTAGTACTGATGTTAATTGGTCATCAGCTAACCCCGAAGTTGCAACAATTGATAAAAATGGTTTAGTTAAAGCCATTGCACCCGGTGAAACTAGTTTGCAAGTAATGACTAAGCAAGATAGTAGTAAAAATGCAACTGCCAAACTTATAGTTTCTCATAGTGTGATTATTGAGAGAGTCATTATTGAGCCAATTAAAGATTTAAAAGTTGGAGAAGTTGAAGTAATAATAGCAAGAGTTGAAGGCTTAGGAGGTAATAGCGATGATATCAGCTGATCTTCCAGTAATTCAAATATAGCAATTCTCGGTCAGGGCCATGAAGCTCAAGTAGAGGCAATGGCAGAGGGAGGTAGTGTAACGATTACAGCGACATCTAATCAGGACAAAAGTAAACAAGGGTTTATTCAGTTAGCGATTTTGCCACGTCCTGTCGTTATCGTTGAGAAAGATAAGCCAGCAAAGAATCCGTCACCTACTAAGGTTACCGTTGAGCAGGTCATTGTGAAACCTCAGCAACTTGAGCTTGATATCAATAGTAAGGCTAAATTATGTTCGTCAGTTGAAGGTATAGGCTTGATTAACCAGACTACAGATTGGTCTTCCAGTGATAGCCAAATTGCAAATGTTGATAGCGATGGTTTTGTAACTGCGATAGCAAAAGGTGAAGTACAGATTATTGCTACTTCAAAACAGGATTTCAACCAAAGTGCAACTGCTACAGTCAAAATTCCTAGAGACACAAACTGGTTTGCAATCGGCGTTGGATCGATTATTACAGCTGGAGCGACAGTTGTTGGCGTACCCTTACCAGCTGCAATAGCTTTAGGTTCAGCAACAGCTACAGGAATACATAATTGGCAGGTCGTAAATCCATCTTTTTGTAACTAGAGTGTGACGGTTAATCTTTTTCTTGGCTTTTGAAATCTTACACTACATGTAGATACAATCATGAACTCTCCAAATGATTTTAATCAAAATTCTCAAGTAAACTCTTTTATCTCACCGGCTCTAATTAGAATTATCATGATTCTAGCTTTTGCAGTTAGTATCATCTATTTAATCAGCTCCCATTCCGATTGCTGGTTTAGTATTTCCTGCCAACCTGACAATCATAGAACTGGATATGAACTTTCACCAGTTCTCGTTGGATTTTTAACGACTATTTCTCTTACAGCAGTCTTTGCTACTCCTTTGGCTCCAGCGGCAGTTGTCGGCGTACTTGCGTGGCTTGCCCTAAGATTTTGGCTATAGAATACATTCAGGTAATTAATCATGAATATTATTGAACTCAAAAATGTTACTAAGTATTTTGAGGAAGGTAGGCAAAAACGCAGTGTTCTAGATAAGATTAACCTGACTATTCAAACAGGTGAATTTATTATCCTGAAAGGTGAAATGGGAGCGGGTAAAACGACTTTGATCAATTTGATATTAGGTTTACAATTACCTGAATCAGGGACAATCGAAGTTTTCGGTTACTCACCAGAACAACCAGAATCAAGACTTAAGCTCGGTTTGATGTTACAAAAAACAAGAGCGCCAGGAAACCTCAAAGTTGAAGAGACGATCAATCTCATTCGTAGTTTCTATTCAGAACCATATTCCAAAAAAGAATTACTAACAAGAAGTAAATTAGAGCATTTTTGCTCTAATTGGGCTTCTTCTGATCAGCTAAGTGGAGGAGAAGAACGATCGCTTTATTTTGCGTTAGCAATAGCAGGAAACCCTGACTTGTTGATTTTAGATGAACCAACTACAGGTCTAGATCCTCAAGCGAGAACTAGAGTCTTACAGCAAATCCGAAATTTTGCAAATGAAGGAAAAACTATGGGAGCATCCCACTTTGGAAAAAATATCAGATAGCGAGCAAACCGTTGAGATAAGCGCAACGAACAGAAAGCACTTGATTAACATTTTCAGCTTTCCATTGCGCCCCAGATATTTTGATTCTAGTGCCAATCACTTTAATTGCCGACTCTACTGCTCCTGAACCAATTGAAGAGAGTTGCTCAGCGCAGGTTTTATTCGTAGTTAACAATCCGCTCTCGATGCTGCTCTAAATAAGCCCAAAAATTGTAGGCTTTTTTACCTTGTAAAAGCGCAAATAAAGCTTTAGTTTCAACATCACCTTTCCATAAGAGAGCTTCAGCCTTTTTCAACCTCTTAATTGAGCCCCCCACTTTATAAAGATTTTCTTTCAGGTGATACCAATCCAATATTTCCCACCGTTGCTCTTGAGTACCAAACTCTTGGACTAAATTCCATACTCCCTGATGACCGTCTCCCAAACAAACTAATGGGTTGAGCAATTTTTGACTGTTAACGTAATCAATTAATGATTGATTGTCATCAAAAAACGCACCATAATAGATGCCTTGGAATCGTATAGCTTTATAATCTCTCCAATGACTGCCAGCTTTTGGCTCTCCCCTCAGTCGCACTTTTCCTCCATCCACGCAAATTTCTGAGATACCTTGTTTGGCAAATGGTAACGGTAAATCCTGCCGATTCACTAATCTTTGTTGCGTCGAGTGACCAACAGTCATTCCCGTTAATGCTTCAATTTCAGCCTCAGCATTCTGGTATGATTCATTCGCGGAGAGACGCAAACAACATTTTTCTAGGAGGGGGCTCAGTTGAGAACGTAACTTCAACAAGGAGGTTTGGCGGGGGAATCCTCCCCCGCCAACACTCCGCCCTAATCTCTCGGCTTGCGTGGCTTTTAACTTTAAAACTCCCACACAGCTTTTTACTCTTCGGGTCTTTCCTGTTTTAATTCCCGTTGTTTGTTCAACAAAAAAAGGGCAATTTCGGGACTGACCTGCTCCAACATCTGAGTCCGCACTGTTTTTTCAATACTTTCCAAGTCGGTGAGTTTACTCTTATCTGTCTGTTCATATAGCAAGGTCGCGCTTTTCTGTTAGGCAGGCTTGTAGACGTGCTTGTTTTTCAAAAGTCATGTTTTAGACGGACGACTTGGCTATTTCCTGCATTCTCCCAAAAATTGGTCTATCTGCCAAAGTGGGATGCTCCCAAAACTATTTTATTAGTTAGCCATATTGAATCAGATGCAGATGCAATATCTGATTTAGCAACTCGAACGTTAATACTTAGTCATGGTGAGATTCAAGAAGTTCGTACTGATAAGTTTGAACAGCTTCAACAATTTTTATCAAAGAACCAACGCAATCGTCCTCACTCTGAAAAACCAGTTATCAAGCTAGTAAATTTGTTTTCTATGCTGCTTGGGCAAACAAAATTTGAGTTACTAAAATTAATTCGTCAGCCTGTCATTCTACTAAGTATGATAGCGTTGTTTGGAGCGGTGGCATTTCTTCCGAAAAATCAGCAAAATAATATTTCATACGTGATAGGTATTGCTATCATCAACCTACTCATAGTTGCAATTCAAACACTAAGTATACAAATTGCGAGTGAGCGGAAACAAGGTTGGGTGAAATTGCTCAGAGTTACTCCTTTGCCAGCATGGATATACTTAACGTCGAAGGTTGTTATCGCTTTCCTCATCTCTACTTTGGGTATAAGTTTAATGTTTAGCTTGAGTATATTCAAAGTTGGAATTAGCCTGCCTTTATCAGACTGGGTAATACTATTCTTTAGTCTGATTTTAGGGATTATTCCCTTTGCAATCCTTGGTTTTGTCATTGGGTACGCAATGGATGCAAATAGTATTTCTCTAGTCACTGCTTTGATAATTGGCTTGGCTGGATTTAGTTCTGGTAGTATACAATTACCTGGAATGCCAGAGTGGTTGCAGAATTTAATTCCTTTTTCACCGTTTTACCACTACGCACAACTCGTAATATGGGCAGGACACATAGCAGAGAGTAAATATTTAGCTATACATATAGAATGGCTAGCTTGGACTACCTGTATTGCTGGTTTTCTAGCAATCTGGGTATATCAACGCAACCGGGCGATTAGCTAGTGCAGCACGAATAAAGGGGATTGAATCCAATACTTCTAGTTTGAGCTTTACAGTTGACATTACTCTCGATAATTAGACGCTGTTCATCAACCTTTTAGCACTTCAAAAATTCTAGTCTGTAGTTAACTCAGATCTTGCACGCCTTTTCGAATCAAGGCTCTGCCTCCCTGATGTCGAGAGGGAGGTGCAAGATGTCAGTTAACCGATAAGTATTAGAACTAATGTTTATCCTCCGGCAACAAATCGGGAGATAACATCGACAGCAACACAATACCAACAAATCCTGTTATTCTCGTTACCAGGCTCAGCCTGGGAACAAAGATTGGAGGTTCTGCCTCCCTAGTGTCGAGGTTAATATGCTTGCTCAAATCCGCCGTCTTTTGAGTCGATTCTTTAGTAATTCAAGGACAATCAATAACGAACCTCTAAATAAAATAAGTCTTGCTATCATTATTCTGATCGATATCTTTATTTTGTTCAATGTTTTTGCAGGACTAGATGATATTAGTAGATGGCATATTAGCCCTTCGCAAGCTTATCCATGTTATTTTGAGTGGAAAAATTATCAATCACAAACCCTTGAAAGCAAAGACTATGAAATTGTTAGACTTGCATTGCCGCCCAGTACAAGCAATCAAACTAGTTTTCAGATAATTTATCAACAAGCCGCTGAAGAACATCTGGGTAACATTTCTGAAACATGCTTGAACTATGCTAGCTATAAGGATAGGATTAACAATTCTGAAAATCAACAAACTATAAAAACTATTGATCGAAAACAAGCACAAATTAGTACGCTTGACCAAGCCAATCGTAATATTCGTGCTCAATATGACTCAACGCTCTTGGAAAAAATTGCAGGTCAGCCTCGTGAGCAATCAATTAATCTAATCGGTGTTGAAAAAGCTAAACAGGAGTTAGATCAAAATAACCGCAAATTTAACACTCTGGAAAAAGAAGTTTCTAATTCAAAAAATGAATTGGTTTCTAAAGCAGAAAGCGTTAGCTTCCTAGCCTTTCTTAAAGATAAAACTAAATCTAGAGAAGTTGAAAAAGGCTATCGGCAGGCGTCATTTTGGTATGCAAGTCTCCAATTTGCTTTGCAGTTCCTCTTTCTTATGCCGCTGATTATCGTTGCTTTATCAGTTCACAAACTTGCTCAACGGAAAGGTTATGGACTCATCTCCCTTATTAGCTGGCATCTGCTAGTCATCTTTTTTATACCGCTGCTCCTTAAAATATTTGAATTTCTTCAAATCGGCGCAATATTTCAATTTATCTTTAGTATTGTTAGCGCTCTTTTTGGCGGGTTGCTTTTTCTAATCAGTTATGTTTATATTTTACTGCTCCCGCTTGTTGGTTTTGGAGTTATCAAGTTTTTTCAAAAAGTTGTTTTTAATCCTAAAGTCCAGGCAGCTAGTAGAGTTCAGAAATCACGTTGTCTCAAGTGTGCTAAGAAAATTCGACACCATGATACCTACTGTCCGCACTGCGGTTATTATCAATACATTGAATGTCGAAACTGTCACAATCTTACTTACAAGCATTTACCTCACTGTAAAGAGTGTGGATATTTTCAAGATATCAGTAATGTATAAATATTGCAGGCAAATCGGCGGAGCAAACCAATTTAAAGACGCTGCTTTACGTACCAATCAATTGCAAAAACACGGTTTCTAGCTCCATTTTTAATGGCTCGTTCGTAATGAGTGCTAGATCCCGTTCAGCGGCAAAGCGTGTGATCGCTCGCTGGACTTGTGGTATTAATTCTTCAGTAGTTTGGACTTTGTAGACCCCAACATCTTCATGCTGCTCAACCAGTGAACTGTTGAGAATACCAGGTAGGTGCTTTAGCTCCTTAGCGATCGCTTCATTTGCCCCAGCCAAACTGACTCTCAGGCTACCTTTGGTAGAACTACTCAAAAGCTCCTTAGTCAGTGAGGTTTTCACTAATTTTCCCTGATTGAGAATGGCAATGTAGTCACTAAGACGCTGCACATCCTCCAAAATATGCGTAGAGTAAAACACTGTAGTTTCCCCTCGCAAATCTCGCATCAAATCTAACACTTCAGCGCGTCCGATCGGGTCCATTGCTGACAGAGGTTCATCCATAATTACAACTGCTGGTCTACCCACTAAGGCTTGAGCGATGCCGAGCCGTTGCTGCATTCCGCTAGAGTAGGTTCGACAAGGGCGGTTGGCGGCGGCGGCAATACCAACCCGCTCTAGCAAGTCATCAATGTGACGCTTCGAGCCTTTGCCATAAAAGCTGCTAGCATACTCCACCACTTCTCGCCCCGTCATCCAGCCGTAGAAGCGTGGCTCTTGTGCAACATAGCCGAGATGGAGGCGATGCAATCCTGCACGTGTCACAGGTACTCCATTGACACTGGCGCTGCCACTTGTGGCTTGGCTTAAACCTGCCAGAATTCGGATTGTCGTGCTTTTGCCTGCACCATTGGGACCCAGAAATCCAAAAATAGAACCGTGAGGGACATCTAAGGTGAGATCCTCAAGTGCTTGGAGCTTACCGTAGCGTTTGCTCAGATTATGGATAGAAATTGCAGTGGTCATAACGTCATAAAAGTAAATGAATTACAGCTTAAAAAGAATTGAGGTTAGGAAAACTCTTTGCGCTCAAAAATGAGTTTGGCAGCGATCGCCATTACAGCCATGTAAGCCAAGTAAGCAATCAACTTTGGACTGATTAGCGAGCTAACTGCCCAATCGACAGTGTTACTGAAGTAAAAGGGTGCTATTGATCTCAGTTGTTCATTTGGCAGAGTGCCGATCAGCGTTCCACTGATTGCCGCTATCAAAGCTCCAGCCCCCACAGACGCTTGATCTTTCAGCAACAGACCCAGCAACAGGCAAAACAATACCCAAAATCCGATCATACAAAAGCCCGCGAGGTGTGCGGTTACAACCTCGTTGAAGTTCGACATTGTCCCTCCTAGTCCAATGGCTGTCACAATCAAGCTAATTAGATTCGCGAGAACGACTCCAATCAGCCAAGTCATCAGGGTTGTCGATAACCACTTTCCTAATAAAAGTGAAGTGCGCGATAAGGGTTTCGTTAAATTCCACGCTAACGTTCCGCTGTCTAACTCTTTGGGAATTAACCCGATCGATAACAGAATCGTGATCGAAAAAATCCAAAGTCCATTCAGAGCGTAGCCAGATGCAGCGAGTGCCAGATCTACTGGTGCCACAGGTTGTCCTGCTTGTGATGCAGCCAACTTGCTGATGATCACCAAGACAATGCTGATCAGTAATGGAATTACAACGAGGATAGCGATCGCTGCCCGTTTCTGTTTCCACTCCTGTAATTCTTTGTAGAAGAAGGGACGGAAGCCAAGTAGGAAAAATCTTTGCTTGTGTGATTGAG
>QQTW01000364.1_pt1 | contig 27921 bp, 26 predicted proteins | sample 1904831 | NCBI WGS metagenome assembly QQTW01 (sample SAMN09435610, study PRJNA476489) | Subsurface metagenome, whole genome shotgun sequencing project. | reverse complement strand
CCAGGAACCTTCTTGAATGCCCATCAGATGAACGGCTGCCCGGTCGAACGGGGTTAAATGACTCAAGCAACCCTCAACACCCAACTGGCATTTCCCGCGCGATGTCAAAATCAAAGTCAACATTGGACGTCCACCGTGAGGCGTAAATCAGCCCCCAAAGGGAAATGTAGATATCGACAGCAGTCGACGATGCCGTAGACGGAATCCGGACGGACAATCGACTCCAAGAGAGATCAAATTGCCCCAACGGAAAAGTCCAGCGGGTGATGTCAAACACAGCAGATGCCGAAGGTGCAGAGACCTAGGTTGACCTCTAGTGGAGTAACATGCGACCATGCCGGGTGGTTAAAGAACCGCCCAGTCCGAGTCGGCAGGGTGCGCAGGTCGGGCGAAGCCATTGGCGTTGCCTGAGCCCATCACCGCCCCTCCACTGGATGTCGTCGTGGTCGGCTTCGCGTTCTCCTGCTGGCGGACGGCATCTCCACCGTGACCCACCGGTCGATCTTTGGTCTCGGACTCGCTCGTCTCGTTGCCCGTCGCCCGTCCATCCGACCCTTTGCTCTTCTTGTTGTTCTTCTTGCCCTTCAACACCGTGCTCCAGCCCGCACCATCTTCCATCTCCTGCAGCATCCGCATCTGATCTTCCTCGGACGGCATGTCGCGATCCCAGATGGACGAGGCCTGGGTGCCGTTCGAGTCGACCGATGTACGGGTCGACGGACCGGTACCCTGGTTCGTGCTGTTGCTAGCGGTCTGCGGCGCACGATCGAACGTCTCCAGCAGCGGTTGCTGGTCGAGGACAGCCCCGCCAGTGGCGATCTCGTTATTGTTGTTCGCCGGTGGCCCAGAAGTAGTATTGCTGGCCCATGGCGACGGTCCAGTGGGCTTCGATGAGACCATACCCAAACCGTTTTTCGCAGGGCGTCCCTCGGCTTCGCGGGCCGTCCGCCGCTGCTTCTCGAGCTGTACTCGACGCTCGGCCTCGGCCGCCGCGCGCGCCTCCTTCTTCTCTTCGGCCTTACGACGGTTCTGACGCTGCTTCTTCGTCTCCTGCGGCGCCGCGGCTTTGGGTGCGGCATGACTACGAACGGCCGTGCTGGGCTGCGTGGCGGGCGTGATCCTCAACACCGACGGTCCCGGCGCCGGCGCCGCCAACATGTCCGAGACATCACCACCCGACACCGGCTGTGGGTCGGTGGGCGTCGCTTCCAACGCGGGCGAACGGGCGGGCGACCAGTCGTCGTCGGCATCTCCGCCGGTCGTCGACGAGGTGCGCGACAACTCTCGACTGCTCGGCTGGTTCACCGAGAGACGGCTGGTGTTCTCCTCGGCGCGCTGCGGAGCCACGGTCCTCGGCCGACTTCCATCGCGTTCCTTCGTGGCCAGGCTCGTGCCCGTCTTGACTCCTAGCATCCGTTTGGCAAACTCTTTGTTGTCGGCATCCGTCTTGTCGCGCGGTGCGCTGGACGTGTCACGGTCCTTGTCTGCGTGCTTAGAAACGGTGCCCTTCGCGTCCTTCTTTTGCTTGCCTGGTCGGGTCTGGTCCGATTGATGGTCGGCGGGCTTCTCGACGCCGGACGACATCGCGTCGGCCGAGTCATTTGCATTCTGCGTCTTGGCCGGCTGCTCCTTGCGTCGTCGGCCTTTGCCCTCCTCGCGCGAACGTCCTGCACGCGATTCGGCTCGGTTTCCCGCGGCATGGGGACGCTCCGTCGCCCTCTTACGCGGTTGTCGCGAGCCATAATAATACCAAGCGGCGCCACCGCCAATGGCCATCACCACGGCCCACGACTGCCAGGGTTCCATGCCCATTGTGAGTGAGCGGTACGAACGAACAAAGCTAGGATGGTCTTGTCAGCTCCGTGCACGTCTCTGATGGCATTAGGTTTGAACATACTGAGTGACAGGCGCAGAATGTAAATTGGAGCAAACTCCGTTAGAGAGCTAACTTGCAACGACCGGCTGCCCACGTCTCGAAAACCGGATGAACGAAGGACGAGGTGTCGAGTCGGTCGTACGAGTTCAATACTCGAGATCCAGCCAAGCCAAGCCAGTTCGCTCGGATCGATCAGCAACCACTTACGTGGCCGTTTCACGGTTTTCCGTCGATCGCTCGAAACAGCTGTCGGTGCCACTGAGACCAGCGTGGTCCGCACAGGCAATAGGAGTGAGGGTGGAATGACACACAGGACCGGATGAACGAGTGTGGCGATGAAATGAAACCCGGATGTCGTGCAATGCTTGACTCGACACTCTGGCAAACAGTGCCGAGGAGTCAAACGAGGTCAGACGGAAGCGCGCATCGAGCTGCGGAACGTCGACCTCGATGGTCGTACAGTGTTGCTACTGTTCTCGTTCAAATGGCGATGAGGTGGCCACTTGACCAACTCAGGCCCCGGTGTTCGGTCGACGAGCGAATGTGCTGATGTGATGTTGAATCGTCCAAAGACTGAAAATAGATGATCGCCCGATTGGGGCGATGCCAACTAAGGCAGGTCCTCGTTAATGTATGAAGTATTTATTACTCGGATGCTGTCCAGTCCTGGTTCTCGATGGATTTGTTGTCCCTTCTACTGCTCCCCGGTGGCAAGGGTAGAACCTGGCGCCAAGCGAGAGTGCAAGGGGAGGTTGTAGTTGGTAACAGCAGAGAGCAGAGGACTGAAGAATGGAAGAGATGAGGAGTCCACGGTCAAGAAGACGTGGAATTGAAAGGATTGACGGTGCTGATTCCAACTGGATGTATAATTCTCGATTCAGCTGGACGACACACTCTACTGAACACGACCAGCAAGAATTGTGAAGGCCACCGAATTGAACGGAGGGATGAAGTGGACTCGAGGGATCACCAAGGGTCTGAGGGAGGCATGGCCGTTGTGGATGTGTGATTGGTCGAGATGAAAACATTTACGTGATGAGATGCTTAGTCATGATATTCACGATGATTAGTCATTGTATTGTGGCCACAATTCTGTCGACCATCGGGGCGATTTAATGCTTGAGAACTTGTAGAAAGCAGGTGAAACGAGGCCCAAGTCGACTGTGCTGGCCCAATATTGTCGACCATCGGACCACTCTGTTCGGGGGTGCGGCTTCCCTGAAGAAGGGCAAGGAGGGTGGTGGACCATGCCAAGATGGCAGGCAGGTGCCGTTGCGAAGGCATGAAACTAAGTTAACATCCCGAACGACATCTCTTGTGCATCCATCATCGACTCGGCAGTCCATTCAACCACCATGCCGGCACATCGGGTCATCATCGACACCGATCCCGGGTACGTTAAAATTGCCCAATTGGTCCCCATATTCAGTCAGGTGTTGACAGATGGATGAGTGAACCAGGGTGGATGATGTGCTGGCCATCTTGCTCGCATTCGCAGCCAAGCATGACGAGCTCGAAGTATTGTTGCTGTCCGTCACATATGGAAACATTGAAGTGGAGGGGTATGTGTGCCCAATGATGACCATGACATTCAATCCGTCCCTGACCATGGTTGCTAGATGCCTACGAAACATCGTGTCACTGTTTAATGTGATCGACCGGGAATTGCAATGGCGACGGAAACAAGGCCTGACCGAAGGGTTTGCCAGCTTGCGGTCCTTTCGTCCAATCGTCGCCGTGGGACCGGAGAAGCCGTTGGGCGACCAATTGATGATGGCGGATTATTTTCGTGGGTCTCACTACCCTTGTCTCTGAAGATATCCTATCCACGGCATAGCTGACGATAGCCCCTCAAGACGGCGTGGACGGTCTGGGTGGGGTCCATTCCAGCGTAAATTTACCCTGACGATGTCGTAGGATTGTTACTTTCCATTGGACTAATGTCTGCAGCACCCCCATTTCACGCCCGAGGAGACGTGGAAGAGACTCTTCAAGCCGCCTCCTACGGAAGTTCGTCCGACGGACCTATTCGAGCCATCGGTGGTTCCAGCACATCAAGAGATCTTGCGTCTATTGCGGGACAATGATCCCGACACCATCACCATCGTGGCCATTGGACCGTTAACCAACATCGCTCTAGCGGCGTCTGAAGATCCCGAGACGTTTCTGCGGGTCAAAGAGCTGGTCTTCATGGGCGGGACCATCAACGAGCCTGGAAATGTTTGTTGACCTCCCGACTGTCATCGCATTCACGAAGGGCCATAGTTGACGGACGATGGACAGATTACCCCCGTCTCGGAATTCAACATCTACGCCGACGCCGTCGCGGCCGCGAGAGTCTTTGCCTTGACTTCGCCTCGACCACAGACCACTCTCCCACCGACTCCACCTCGATCGTCGGAGCATCCCAACCTGCAGCACCTCCCTGATTATCCATCCCGATTGAGCCGGACGCTCAACTTGACGCTGTTCACGCTCGACATCACCACCCGGCACGTGCTCACTCGAGAAGCCTTCACGGCCAAGATGCAACCGTTAATGGCCCAGGGTAGTCCGCTGGCCGAGTGGGTCTCGGCCTTCGTCAGCTCGACATTCCAGAAGATAGATAGCTTGTATGATGAGAGCGAGGGTCTGTCGTTGCATGATCCTATTTGTATATGTAAGTCTTACATCCTGTAATTCGAGCCCCTTAATTTTCTCTCCCTCTTGGATCCCGACAGACACCGTGCCGCCATTCGACACCATCTACCGTTTAACTCCCCCGAACCTAATCGTTAGCGATGATGATGACCTCGTTTGACCCCAGATTGTATTAATGATAATGATGATACAAGGGTACCTCCTCACGCAGTCTAACCCCTCGTGGCAATCACAATCGCAATCACAATCGCACCCTCCTTCAAATCCTCCCAGTAAAAACGATGACAACGAGCAGGCAAAGAATAAGATGATAAAAGAAGACATCCGAATCGAAACCAGCGGCCAATGGACACGAGGGATGTGCGTCATCGACCGCCGCTCTCGTCGAAAACGAGCCCCCTCCGAAGACGACACCCTTGAAATAGAGGGAGATAGCGGGGGATGGCTCCACCCGCTGCACGGCAATCGGATTCGAAGAATGGTGGGGAGTCCGGGGGATGAGATGTTGGCTGAGGATTTGCTTGGAAGTATCTTTACCAAGAATGTTTAACATAGCTAATACCCTACTTACCTAAAGCATTGATTCATCTATCCTCTTATATCATCCTCTTGGAAGGGGGATGCTGGATGTCACAACGGTATTGTTGTATTGTCCAGAAGTAGACTCAGTAGACGAGACGATACGGGAGGGGGCTATTGGAATAGATAGATAGAGAGATAGCATAGACAAGAAAAGAAATGACGGAAATCAAACGAGATTAGATGCGATCATACGGAACATCTGTTGTATTGTAGACAGGCATAGACAGAGCTCAGGTTGGTATGCCATAGAGCTAGGGACTTGGATGGATTGGTTCTACATAAGCGGCAAGCATGATGAGGCCCCCAACGGAACGGAAGGGGGAGGGATCCAGTGACGGTTGTGGTTTGTTGCCTTCTCATGGAGATGGAGACCGAATCGGGGTCAACTACATAGGTGATGTTCGGTATGTGATCGTATCGTCGTCAGTTGGCCTCGCCATCTTGATCATCTCAACTACGTATGTATTCGTGGTCACTGTTGAGAATAGATACTTCGAGAGAGATAGACCCGGTTTGACCATGTATGACTAGTACAGAAGCTGCTTGCCAAGAAGAAGAGCAGCTGACGCTGAAAGGCTGGAGGAGCTTCTTAGTAGTTGCGGGACGTACGGCTGCATGAAGCTTGTGATGCTGATGCTAAGGCAGCACTGGCCTGACGCGGCTAGAGGCAGATGCTTAGCGTCCTGATGCAGCCCCGTTTTCGGTGTTGGAAGTCTGATGTGCGAAAATACACTCGCTCGCTCGTCTGTCTGTTAGCTGGTTGATCGGTTGTCCGTTCGAACAAGCAGACAAGAAAGCCAGAGTTGTTCGTTATCACTATCATTATTGTTACCGGTCTTTTGGTCCAACAATTACCTTATTCAAAAAGACGAAGGTCATTGAAGTTTTTCTTTCCATGCACAAATCGTCATCAAGGATACATACATTACATACATACATACATACATGCAGTAGCTGGACCTCCACTCACCTCCTCGGTCGATCAATGCTGTGGAACGAAAAGAGAGTAAAATGCATGATGAGTGACGGGAAACAAACAGAAGAGGGAAAGACGGGAACGGGGATTGGGAGTCGGAATCAGGTGGGAAATGGGAATGTGGAAGGAAAGGAGAAACTCAGATATCCATACTCCATCGCCACATATTCCTATCCACCGTTTCCATCTCCATGGTCCGATTCAAGTTCAGGTTCCTATTCCAATGCCCGAACCCATTGCGAATGCCGCTTGCTTCTAGATCTAGATCTAGATCGAGATCGAGATCCTTACGGATCATGGTTGTCGTCGTTGTGGTAGTGATAGGGGCATTCACATTCACATTCATATCGTTACCGTCGTTGTTGATCGACGCGTTCACCATCACACCCGGATCGGTAGTGATGGCCTTCTTTCTGCTTTTGTCCTTGTCTTGTCTGATGAGATGGTTCGTCGATGAAGGCTGAGAAAGAGGGGGAGTACTATAGCGTTGTTGTGAACCTTGCGTTTGGTTTGCAGTATCTGCTGCTGCTGCTGTTGGAGAAGGCGAGCAAGGGAATCTAAAATCAAAGTTGAGGTTCCCTGTCGGTGAGGATGCGGAGGGTGGTAACGCTGGTGATGGGGTTGAGACGTCTGTTATGATGATGGATTTCGCAGGAGTCGTTATTGTTTGGGAAGGCTGGGATGAGGACAAGGATATCGAGTTGGGGCCGACGTTGTGACAGTCATCGGGGCCAGGCACAACCAGCTCTTGAAGCATCTTCAGGGATGGACTATTCTCAGCCGCCGCCAGGGGAGGTCGCGGTGGCCGATCTTGACTGGCGGATACCGTTTTTCTTAAAGTTGTTGTCCTTGATCCGGTCTCATTCCTGGATTTGAACCCGTCCTCAGTGGTGGGAGGATCTACTATTGACGATAAACCAGACTTGACGGTCCCCAAAGGCGGCTCACTCCTCCGTCGCCGGGAAACTAGACTGGGAGAATCAGGTACTTTGTTGATCTCATCTTCATCTTCATCATCCAACGATTCATCTCCCGAGTCTTCCACGTCGGCGTCATCATCGGATGAATAGCCCCTTGCTTCCATGCCCTCGGGATCTGACACTCCATCGAAGTGAATCGCTGGCTTCCGACGTCTTTTCTTCCCTGAACCGTTCTGTGCTCGAATGTCTCGTCTTGGTTTCTCTTGTCTTCTTCTGCTATCGTCCTCGGCCGTCTTCGCGCTCCGGCGTCTTTCCACAGCATTCTTTTCCCTCACTCGACCACCATTATCATCCCCACTTTTACCAGATTGCACTCGACTCGCCCACGCCTTCCCGCTCATAACCCTCGCGCTCGGCGGCGGCTGCAACATCCACCTCGACTCGCTCCGGGTGGTCGGCTGGGTACTGACGATGGGCGGATGGAGTTCATTCACCGGTGGATTCCTCTTGACATGATGATACGCTTCCGGGCTCGTTGTCCCTCTTGCTCGTGCCTTTCCTCCTACTCCTCTAACGCTATCCGGTCTGCCCTCGAGATGGGCATATCCACCATATCCCCACAACACTTCATCTTCTCTCTGGTGTCGTTCATGATATCGATCTTGCACGCTCGTCCGCTCCAAAGACGACCCACCACCGCCCCCTACCATCGTCATCGTACTCGCGCTCCCGTCGCCGTGGCTCGTCGCGCTGCCTAAACTGCTGCCGGTCCCGGCCGTGATCAAGCGTCGCTGTTGCTGCTGATAATTGTTCCCTTTGGACTCCTTGCTCGATTTCTTCTGCGGGGGACCGGGACCCAGCGCCAACTCCTCGCGCCAGTAGATGTTCGTCGAGAAGGGCGACGGGTGACGATACAGCCCCGGTTCGTCCGTCTCGAGCTCGTTCTTGCGCTGACGCTTGGCCAACGCGGCTTCGCGCTTGCGTCGTCTTCGGTAGGCGCATTGTCGACAGGGCGAGCAGGCGACGACGTAGTAGAGCACGGACTGGAGGGCGACGAACATCGACATGTTCCAGGTATAGCCGGGGTTAGCAGTGTAGGAATGCGATTTCTAGCAACTCCATTCCGGGCTGAACGGTGCTACCCTGCTCCGAACTTCTCGACTAGGCGTGATTTCCTGTATGGTCCGATCTTTCGTTGAGAGGAGATGCAGGGGCACGTCGTCTGGGTGGATGGGTATCGCCGTCGACTTCGTTGAGATTCTGTGCTGGAGACGCTCAACCAAGCGCTGCGGCGCACGCAACCGCCGATGCAATGGCAACCCGATGGTATTGTATGGTGGTGATGAGCTCAACCAACAGACCCTGGGGCAAGTCCCGTCCCGCTCAGGTCGATCAACTCCCACCCCCAAAGTTCAGGAACCAATAAGAGATGGCGGAGATGAATTTAGAAACCAGCTGCCACGTCGGCGAGTAATGCGCAACGATATCAACCTTGAGGTGTCCGGACGATGGTAAGGAAAGTCGCAGTCTTCTCAGGCAATTCCGGAGGCACGAAGGAAGATGTTATGTTGTGCGGCGTGGTTCAACTCCAGCCGCACTCGTACGAGCCCCAGATTGTGGATTCCTCCAGCTGAGACGCCTCGAAACGGGAGTGCAAGAGCGTGGCAGCCAGATGAGGAAGATGCGATTGCGGGTCGATCGTCGTATCCCCCCCTCTTCTTTCAGGGGAGGGTTAACTCCCCGATGTGTATCAGGTCCAGCCAAGGACGAGTGCCACGGATGGTAAAGTTCCTCTGTACGACGAGGGGTGCTGCAGGCGCGGTCGCGATGCTCGTCGAATGTAAACCACGGTCGGCCAACCCCTCCACCTTCGAAACAATGTCCTGTAGAATAATGGCGATTTGAGCGAATACTGTACTCGACGGTAGCTTGACAGTAGCTCGATGCAACATGCAGGCCGGTACTGTAGTAAGCAACTCGGTCGGCGACGCTTTCGAGGACAAAGCCAGCGTCGCGAAAGCGAACGTGCCTTTGCTGAACAAGGGAGTCCCGGCTCGTGATGGCCAGCCTTAGAAGTGCCGCCCCACGTCCTGAAAAAGAACCCCCTGTTTCGGCGGGGAATGAGACATGGTGGTGGCGCGCCGCTGTCGTGGCCGTTGCCATGTGTTATTGGTGCCCCCTTCTATCGGATAGCGTTCGAATACGAGTTCTCCTCGAGAAAGCCATTTCAGCCTGAGATTCCAGACTCCAAAATTGTGTAAAGTCTGTTCAGCCCTAAAGTGGAGACACTCGAATAGGATTCCCAGATACCAAGAGATGCGGCCATTAATCGTTGGTTCGGATATGATGAGCGAAACCGGAGGTTGGGTATGTAATGATGTAGAGAAAGAAGGTGAGAAACTGTCGAATTGCTTAATTATTCAACCAATGATCCGAATAAGTATTTGATAATTATCCTGCCCGTATCTAGCAATGAACGGAGCCTTCTCATACCGTACTTCATGCCCTCTTGAACCCAGAGATGGCTCGCTGCAAATTCATAGCATCCTACTCATCCAATTAGCATATCTAGTCTCATCTATCCTCGTAGCATATACCCTGACGTACCGGACTCCATGAACATCCCCTTTTGCAAGCTGCCCACACCTCGACATAATCGTGCCATTTCACTTTTCCCCACTCAGCTGTGTTTTACCCCACCAACGACCGCGCCCCGCACCTCACTCCAATTGATCGTCGCATCTACCTCCTCGTTTACCAGGCCTACCACGGCCACAGTGTCGCCACGGAGGAGATAAAGGCCGTGGTCCACCTCCTTGCTTTCTTCGGGGTCGCCATGAGGACGAATGATGCGCTCGACGGTGTTTTGAAGAACCATATTGGTAAGCTGATCGCACGAAAGTAGCGTTCCGACGAGACTACGGCCATCGGATGTGAGCACCATGACCTTCTCTAAGCGTAGCAAACATTAGAAGCCGAAGATTGGTTATATGTGGGGAAAATGAGGAATGGGTTTAAGAGGTATATAAACATACTTTTGACGTAAGGTTGGAGGGACATCTTAGCAGCCAGACTACTGAGCGTCGAGACTGAGCTGAGCTGATACTCTCTTAATTTGTGTAAACAATATGAAGGTGCGTCACAGTTGCTCACCTGAATTTGTGGGCAGCAGATGAATCTTCCACAATGAATTCTGCCGAGATTGACCGCTTCGAGCTCGGATTAATTATGGTCCGGCCACCGTGAAGTCGGATCAACGTTGTTCCATTCCGGCTTCCGCCGCCAATCACAAATGACGCTCGCCTTCACCTCTCACCTCATCACCGCTGTTTGTTCGTCTGTCCCGGACCGCCACGCAATCCTCATGGCCTCTCACAAGTGCGTGCACAAGGGTTGCGGCAAGGACTACACGGACCCGGACGAGGAATGCATCTATCATCCTGGACCTCCCATCTTCCATGAAGGACAAAAAGGTGAGCACATCGACTCAATGGGTGCGGCTTAGACGGTAGCGAACCGATGTCACTAGAAATGCTGATACTACGTCAACGACAGGATGGAAATGCTGCAAGCCTCGCGTGCTGACCTTTGACGAGTTCCTGTCCATCCCACCGTGTACGACAGGAAAGCACTCGGAGGTCGACGATGCACCCGTCGAGAAGCCGACGCCGATAGCAGACCAACCCACACCGACCGGCGAGCATCCCCCCACAGCCATTGATCCCTCGAGACCAACTCCGACGTCAGAAAAATCGCGGACACCTGCCCCGCAAAGACCATCCACCCCACCACCGCCACTCCAGTCCGAATCCGATGATCCTTCTATTTCTCTTCAACCATCCATGCAATGTCGACGTCGAGGTTGCCATGCCACATATTCTGGAAATACCAATCGAGAGGACGAGCAATGTGTCTTCCATCCGGGTGCGCCCATCTTCCATGACGGTGGGAAGGGCTATACCTGCTGTCGTCGACGGGTGTTGGAGTTTGACGAATTCATGAAGATCGAAGGATGCAAGACCAAGTCGCGACATCTGTTTGTGGGGTCCGGAAAGAAGTCTGGTGAGAAGCAACAAGGCGAGGAGGTGCTCGAGAGTGTCCGGTGGGTTCGGATCGACCAATTTTGTAAGCCGGGTTATTGATATCGCCCAGGAACGATTTTTATCAGACCTCCACGTCGGTGATCGTTTCATTTTATCTGAAGAAGATCGACTCCAGTCGGGCGACGGTGAAATTCTCATCACCATTGACCATCGATCTGGACCTGCCGACGACGGACCAGAAGCGATATCAAACGCAGGTTCCGCTGTACGCGCCCATCGATCCGGAGAAATCGACGTTCAAAATCATGGGCACGAAGCTGGAGATGACCTTGGCGAAGGCGGACGGATCGGGCTGGCCGTCGTTGAGAAGCGACGCCAAGAACACTGGCGAGATCATCCAAGTCGGGCAGGCCGGACGAGCATAGCATAGAAGATGCATCCAGTTCTGGCCATCTTGAGCCTCTTCCACACCCACGACGCAAACGTGAGCATGTACGAGCAGGGCATTGCCCGTGGATCACAGTCCATTTAGTTCATTCCGGGCATCAGGCTTTCTTTATCGAGGATCATGCCTTTTCGGGCGATCCAGTTGCGGAGCGCCTCCCACTCCTCACCCTCCTCTTCTCCTCTGCGCAGCGGATTCTTGAAGCCCCACGCCGTCGCGACCTTGTCGATGGCTGCGCGCTCGTCCTCACGTAGCCAGCGCTCCCGCAGCGGTGTTCCTGGCACCCACGTGACGCGCTGCATCTGATCGTTGGCCGTCGTCAACGCGACGAAGCCCAGCATGCCCGTGAAGCCGACGTAGGTGAGGATGGCCGCAAAGGCCACCTCGGTCGTCAGGTAGCCATCTCCGGCCAGCGAGTCGGCCGAGACTCGGCTCGCAACCACGTACGCAGCGAGGGGTGTCAGTGTGAGCGCGGCACCGGGCAACAGTGCTTTGCGGATGATCTTCGCCCGTCGAAAGGCCGGCGTGGCGTAGCTCCCCTCGATGATGGCCAGCGCCAACTCGAGGTCTTTGATGCGGATCGCGCTGTCCAATGCCATGACGGCGACCCCTGGCGGGATGGCAAACTGAGCGCGCTTCGGATTGGGCTTCTTATATTTCACTGGTTTCGAGTTCGCTATTGGCATCGGTTTGGTGGCATAGAGCGAGAAAATCTCGGGGAATGATTCCGGCCTTTGGAGGAGCGCCTGGAGCGTGACATAGATTCGTAGCACCGCCTCGGAAAAGAAGACATGTGGATGAATGACGGTTTGATATGCGAGCTCGGACAGTGCATCGACGACGCCCTTGGTTGGATCCGGGGACGAAGGAGGCGGTACAGGAGGGCTTTGTTCAGCATGGTCGAGGCCGAGCAATGCCGCCGCCGGGTTCCCTTGCTCCTTGGATGAGTCTTTGGACGTTTCTCGCCGAGCTTCAGCGAACTGCGATGCCAGAAGAAGACATTTCTTAAGGAGCTCCTCGACTTCGACCTCGGAGGCTAGACCATCCGATGGGCCCAATTGGGCTGTTCCTCGCTTTTGCAGTTCTTGTAGTTCTTTCTCACTCTGGTTTGCACTGAACGTGGCCGGTCTGACATATTGCCCAATATGACCTCCCACATTGAGTCTTGAAGGCCTCTGAACAATTCCTGATAAGTCTTTCTGTGATGAGATCCTTGGAATTGCTCCAGCTGAGCTCCAGATCTTTCGAGCTATTAGTGGACGTGCATTAGCGGTTACCCTGCATCTTTGGCAGATGAGCTTGTATGATCTTTCTGTTACCACCCTCATCTTTATGACCCTTGATATTCGAGTTGAGAAGTCAATTGCGCAATGTACTCTTCTTATTCTGAATATCCCATAGGGAGCTCCACAGGATAGAGACGTAGAGACGTTGAATTAATTTTGAACCTCCGAGGGTCGAGGTTGAAATATTATTTCTTAAAGGACAAACTTATCTCCGAAGCCGCGAAAAGCACCGCCACACCTGTCTTCATCACCGCCTGACGTCGCCTTGGTCCAGATTTATATTGTCGGCTCTTCCATCGCAGAACCACCTACATACTCCGTTCAACTCGCCGGTTGCCCGCTTCAGCGCTCAACATGTCTGCTCCTCCACCTCCTCCACCTCCACCGCCGATGCCAGGGGGCAGAGGAGCTCCTCTAGCCCCTCCCCCTCCTCCAGGCGCAGGCGCGCGTCCGCCAGCAGGCGCGGGCAACAGAGTGAGCTTCAAAACACTCAGAGTGTCCTAAATGATAATGTGGCTAACCTATACAGGGTGCGCTGTTGACCGATATCACAAAAGGCGCCAGGCTCAAGAAAGCGGTAACCAACGATCGCTCGGCTCCTCTGATCGGGAACGAATCCAAGTCATCGAGTGGTCTGCCAATGGGCGTTCCCCCAGCCATTCCGAGCATTGGCAAGCCTCCGGGATTGGCACCACCGGCTCCCAGTGCGGCTAATAGAGGTCGAAGTAATAGCGACACAGGTGGAGCATCCGGTGGATCAAGCGACGCTGGAGGAATACCGTCTGCACCGCAGCTCGGGGGGATCTTGGCAGGAGGAATTCCAAAGCTCAGAAAGACCGGGGGAGGTGTTGCGACTGGGGGTATGTTTCCGTGATTTAGAAGTACCAGTGTTCGTGTATTATCAGCTAACGTGCCGTTCCAGCCAGCTCAGATGCAGCGTATCTATCCGACCCGGAAAGCTCAAGATCGTCCGTGTCGAGGCCACCACCTCCGCCACCCGCGGTTGCTCCAGGCATACCAAAACCACCGCTCAGACCGACTCCGCTCTCATCAGCGTCAACTCCACCACGTGATGCATCCTCAGAGGGGCCTCCATCACGACTAGCGAATCTACTTCCGAGACCATCTCTACCGGCACCAAGCATTCCCCTTCGGCCGACACCTTCCAGCCATGACAGTTCCCCTGCTTCATCAGTTCCACGTGCCCCTCTACGTCCGATCCCCGCTGGAGGGAAACCTCCCCCACCACCGATCACATCACGAAAGCCCTCCATGCCCACTCCACCCAGACCTCCTCTGCCGCCATCAGCCGCTACGGCTCCTCCGGCTCCACCCCCACCACCTCCGCCCGCGGCGCCCAAGGCTCCACCTGTTGCTCCCCCTACAGCACCACCACCCGCTCCAGCAGCTCCACCTGCCCCACCTGCCTTACCGCCGGTTAGACCTCCACCTAGTTCCGCAGCGACCGATGGAGTCATCACCCCCTCGTTGGCCATGCAAGCTGCTCGCCGCGCCGTAGCCGACCGCGTCTCATCTCCTGCTATTGCTCCTCCACCTCCACCACCACCAAACCCACCTCCCGCACCTGCTCCAGCTCCTCCACCACCACCACCTGTAGCTCCTCCCATGAATCACGCCACGACTGCACCAGTGTTACCAACCCAGCCGCCCCCTCCGAGTGCTCGACCTCCTACGCAACCCTCTATGCGCTCGATGCTGGATCCAAGTACCTACACGCTTTCCAATGGAGGAGCAGGGGCGTCGAGGTCCGGATCTGCATCTCCACAGACCGATAGTCGGGCCAACAACAAAAATGGCTTGATCGTGATTGAAGATCGACGGTGGAAATTTCAGGATGAGAGCCAATTGCCGAAACCGAGAGAATTCCTAGGTGGACCGAAGCGATATCGAGCGGGGAGGGGGAGTAGCGTCCCGTTGGATTTGAGTGCATTGGGCTAGATATGTGTGTTTATTTACTGTATTTTGTTCAGAATTGGTGCGTTGTATGAAATTCAAAACATCATCGGCATGATAGTGTGTGGGTTATCAGTTCTTTACCTTCGCAGGATTTCTGAAGCAAGCTGACTTGTTCCCATACGTTGATGAGCCCGCAATAGAGTTGGTTCGAGCGGTGGCTTAGACCTTGAAATCGATAGTGAACCAGTGTTTAGTCTTCATATTCAAGCAGCAAACAAAAGAACCTGTAGCGATTGGACGTCTCTCCCGAGAATATAGACTGTCTTGGAACTGAAAGGCTTGCTGATAATGACCTCGCCATAACGTTATACATAGTTAACGGATTGATAGACTGTTCATGCTTTGAGAGACTCGTCAGTCGTGAAGGATCTTGTAAACTGATACCTTATAATGTTCTTACAGAATACAACTCCAGCTAAGCACAAACATCATGATGCGGAACTGAGCTTCTTGCTCTAATTTCTGGCGTTAAGGTCGCTTGCCGACCGAGCCGGGTTGAAGACATTGTCAGTTGAGGAGTGTGGCTGGAGCGGTAAATCTGTTGAAACATAACGCAGATGTCCCAAGGAGACTCATGAAGAACAGAAATCTCCAGTAGAACAAAAGGGTAAAAGTCCCCTTGGTTTTGATTTTCAATGTGAATACAAAACCATGGAAGTATGGCCTATCGATCCTTTAGCCCTCGAGATTCGAAGCTAGAGGTACGGAGAAGATTTACCACAAGGATAAAACGCTTTAGTAATACCAGACTCCAGATCCTCAAGAACCTAGTCCCGCCGTGGAATTGCTGTGGCTGAGATCCGTTTTGTCCTCAAAGAGCCGAAAAGATCACCTCTCCGATTGGCGACAGAGTCGAGGACGGTATTCGACTGTGGTATTGAAGACGCGGTTGATCGAGGTGATCAAAGATCCTGACAGCAGAAAATGACAAACGCATTCGTTGGTTCCGGAGCGCTTATAAGCATCATGAGCATGTCGTGAGACACATCTTATCACAGTGCTCTTTGAAACGTCCGGCACGACTTCCACGGCGGTTTGGTTAAAATGGTTCAATGGTCGTACCATCCCATCTTCATTTGACCGAAGTGCTGCTCTTATAACGCAAGTCGATACCACAGAAACCTGGTCGTCGAACCTCTCCAGTACCCGCCCATCTTTTGAACTCTTTTAATTTTCTTACATAGCTCATCATCAAACGCCATCTATAATCAATATCGAATCCTCTGTCCGTTTTCCCTCTATAAATGCACTCCCTGTTCGTTATCCTCTTCCGTCTCTGTAAATCCATTCTCAGTCCCCTCCCCTCTTCTATTCTCTCTGCCTTGTTCGCCACCTCCTGCCGCTCTTTGCACACCACTCCCATTAACCACTCCGCTCATTCGCTCCCCCTCCCCATGAACCGCATCGACATCCATCACATCATCATCATTGTTCAGAGCTTCCCCCTCCTTCTTCTCATCCTCAGCATCATCACTCCACCTCAACCCTCTCCGTTCCACCTCCACCCTCAGCAATCTGATTCGCTCTTGCATGCGTTCAATCACTTCTTTATTTTCATGTATGGCATCCGTACAGTCTTGATCTCCCTCCTCCGAGAACGGTCTTAGTTGCTCATTGGAGTCACAGAGGTGGTTGATGGAGTTTTGAAGCTCGGCGGCTTTGGAATGCAGACTCCCCACTGGTAGATCTTGGACGGCTTCGGCGAAGGCGGTGGGGGAAATTGGTTGGGCTGTTGCGGACATTTTCAAAATGTATTCATGTAATGATATCGTAGTATTTCGAGGTCTAGTATGCTATGTTGTTCTACTCCCGTACGGAGACGTGGTCCCTAGTAGTGGTGGTGGAGGAGGTTTGAACGTGGAGGTGGTAAAGGTCAGCTTATCGATAAGAGGTCGTTCGGTTGGACTCGGGCCAGAGAAATTTCTTCAACATGGCGTTGTCTACATCATTGGAAACATGCATGCGATAGAAGCTCTCAAAGGAACGGTTTAAAGCTTCAGGAAGAGTCCAGTAAGTTGCTGATTGATCGACCTGCGTCCCATATGCATAGACTCCTTTACTTGACCTCAGTAGAGCTAACTAAAGGCAGGCCATGGGCAATGCCTGGACGCCTTTGTTCCGGGCGCCAGGTGCAGCCAAGCCGAGTCGCAATCTTCTGGAGACTATCCCAGGAGTACTTTTGAAATCATTCCATCTAGCGACACGTAACACTCGAATATCGCAAAAAAGATGCGCTCGGACATTCATCAGCTATACCCATACTCCCCCTCTATCCACCTCCAGCAGTCCCATCCCGTGGTCCCCTACTCGCAGAAGTATCCAACCTCATACCCCCTCCCGTCGTCAATTCCACCGAACCCACCCTTTTCAAGACGAACGGCCTACTCTCTGGTCTGCCTTCCGCGAATTCATTAGCCGTCAACTCAAGGACGAAATAAGTGGCGGCTCCCGCTACGACGGTCCACGCTTCCGATCTCGCGACCTCTCTCAAGAAGAAATCGACGGGATCTTCGGCCCGGGCATCGACGTCGAGCATGGCAACCGTGTGGTGCGACACATGCAGCAGCGTCGGAAAGATGGTCAAATCGAGTGGGATCCACAGGTACCTCGAACCGAGATACACGCAAACATGGAAGAAGCGGCGTTGGGATGGTTGAGGGTGAAGTATCCCATGAATGAACGGGCGGCGTATCAAGAACGCCGGAGACGTGAAGAAGTAGCGGTGCAAGATGTGATTGTAGCGGATGCGGAACGACTGGGGATCTATAAACCGAATTCCAGCGTGAGTCGTAAAGCGAGCCCGTACGGCAAGAGCGTGCTTGAAGAATTCAAGGAGGAGAATCGGCGACGGGTGAAGGAGCAAGAGAAAGAACAAGAACAGAAAGCGAAGGAGCAGATGAAGAGGATGAGTCAGAGGTTGGAATTGATGAAGCAGAATACCGAATTGAGTATGTATATTGCTTGCATGTGGATGTCTTATCATTGTAGTAGAAGTATATTGATAAGGGTGATGATGAACAGAGCGACGCGAGATTTCTAAACGAGCGAAATACTATCGAGAGCGAGGCCAGTTGACCAACAGCACGGTGGTGCCTCAGATGAGCTCTGTCAGTTTTACCCACCTTGGCCACCTTCACGTCGAGTACTATACTACCGTCCAGGCTAACAGCAGCGGTATAATAGACCCGCCGTCTCCTCCCCGCCTATCTTCTCGGATTGACCATCATAGGTGCAAGCTTCCTCTATGCAGAAAACTACACCTTCCCTTCCCCTTCAGCACGAATCTTCCCGAATTTACCCCCCGCCGCAGCAACCGTGCTGGGTCTCATCGCGGCAAATACAGCTGTGTTGCTTGCCTGGCGTATTCCTCCGTTATGGAGGACGTTGAATAAATACTTCATATCCGTCCCCGGCTCGCCTCACATGGCGAGTATCCTGGGGAGCATGTTCAGTCATCAGGGTTTGCAACATTGGGGGTGGAACATGGTTGCGTTGTGGTTTTTGGGGACGAAGCGTACGTCTTGATATCCATCCATTCTCTCTTTATCTTGCCGACACTAACCCTCTTACCATCTAATCCCACCATTGCACAATCTGAGAATGCATAGTGTCCGTAATACTGACGAAATGTAACGATGGATGAACGAAAATGTAGTACACGACCAAGTCGGCCGTGCCAACTTCCTGGCCATCTACTTCTCCACTGGCGTATTCTCCGCCCTCGCATCTTTAACGGTATATGTCCTCTCTAGAAACCTGGTCGTGAGCAGTCTCGGAGCCAGCGGAGCGGTATGTGGCATCTTAGCTGCATTGTGTGTTTTAAACGCAAAGTGAGTTCTTTACATTCTTCCATCCCACTCTCCCTGCATGCATCAAGCCGTCCATCCATCCTACATCCCCATTTATCCAATCTATCCTAACCTCCCTCCCCCGGGCGCGGCGGGCCGGCCCCTTCACTGTCATTTTCCTTTCAATCAAACTCGACCATACCAGCGTAACTTACCATCAGAACGGAATGATGGTAATCAAAACTAATGCTAACAAACTCCTGATATAAAAGTAAACAATACACCTTCCTCTTCCTCCCTCCCGATCTCCTACCGGAGTGGATTCCAAACGTACCCACCCCGCTCGCATTCCTGTTCGCATTCATTTTCACGGAATTATATTTATTACGCCGCGGTCGGAAGAATCCCGGAAAGGCAACGACGGTCGATCATTGGGCTCATCTGGGTGGGTATATCTCCGGTGCCGTCGTCGCGGAGGGGTTGAAATGGCGCTTTCGACGACGGAGGAGAGAGAGGGAATTGAGGATGAGGAGTCCGTTGCTGGATCCACAGAAAGCTGGGATGGGGATGGGAATGATGATGGGAAGGAGATGAATTGAATGGAGTGTTTGTATAGGAATGCTTGAGTTGTTGTAAATAGTAGCTTATATTTGTTCGAGTATAGTATATGTTTGCTGGGTGGAGAGGGAAGAGCAACGCAACGTAGAATTTCCTTGCATTTATCGTACGCGGTATGGAAGAGGGGATTGCTTCATCATGTGTTCGGTATGTGATGAGAGTAGGGATGGTAGTCGCGTGACGGGATCAAAGGAACAGCTCAGTAGTAATTGTCAACAACGAAAGAGAGAGAGTTGTGATCGCTAAACTTGAAACGAATTCGTTCCTATATCATCATATAGGTTGCCCAATCTTTACCGCAAAGGCGATGAAGATGTCTCCATCGTCTATTGGACGTTTGCCAGAAGACCTCTCATGTCCTCGTCATCTCTTGCTCAAAGGTTCATCCACCAGCTGAGACGACGACGACGAAGGACGTCTCGTCTTTGCCGTCTTCGACTCTTGATCCCAACAATGAAGCAGTGGAGCCAACTCTTTCAACGCTTTTTGTACCATATCCAATCGTTCAGCAAGAGCGTGATCGATGATATTTCGAACGCCGGCTCGAAAAGCTCGTACGTCCTGCGCTTTCTTGAAAGAATAAAATTCAATCTCGGAGCTCACAAACCGACCACCATTTCCATTTCCATTTCCATCGTTATCATCATCAGTGCGACAATGAACCCATAATGAAGCTGCATCTGATTCGGCCACGCAGGAGAAGGCCAACGAGTCGACTACCTTCCGCGGTCTGTTTTGATCGTCACCTTTATCTTTATCAGCGACGAATCGAAGTAGCGTTTCGATGGAATTGACACAATGAGCTCCCGTTCCGGCATTTTGATTCTCAGCTACCCAACGAGTTCCTCCGCGGGAACCGGACTTGAATTCGACGGCAAAGAAGGGCCAACAGTTCGCCGTGATCGGTTGAGCGAACGGGTTTAGTTGCGGTTGCAACATCATCGCCGCCTCCCTCGTGCTGAAGCTCTCAACGGGGTATCCGTAATGGACATCTGGCTTGGGCGTCGCGATTGGAGGCACATTTAAACCCGAGGTGAATGGCAAAGCGGTCTGATCGAAGGGGAGGTTCCCACCGATAGCTACCTTGCCATTGTAATCTTTCCTTGTCGGAAATAATTTGGAGACATTCAGACCGGACCGCGTCGTTGCTTTGTCTGCGTCGACGAGTTCCGCCATTTCGTCCTGGATGGCTGCGACTTCTACGTCGTTGAGTTGGGGAGATTTGCGACTTCGCGCGATCACCTCTTGAGCGAAATCTCGCACTGCCTCAGGCATGACGCAACTGTAGGGATCGATATGGACGCCATGAACTCATAGTTGATTGCGGTAGACAGGCGCTCGCACCCGTTGGTTTCTTCTGCTGTCAGCCTTCGATGTTGATGTCGACTGTGAACGGGATTCTGGTAGTGACACTTGCGAGGATGTTCGATCGATGTCAATCGAGGGTTCAATGTCTCCTGCTGCCCTGGGTCGTCCTGTCGGCCGTCCAGGTCCTGGCAAGGAGAGTGGGGTAAGAGGTTGACGAGAGGACGGTCCGCCATCGTCGTCCGTGGGAAGGGCCAATTGGGATGACTTCGAGATCCGGTCCGGTAGTGGTAGATGTCTGTTACGATGGACGACAAGGTAGCTATCGGATCGAGGTCGACACGGTGGCCCAATCTCCTGCAGCCAGTGCAATACCTTCTGGTTTGGGATTGTCGGAGGGCAACGATGTCTCTTGTATTGCCAACTCTTCTGCTGACAGTCGTCCTCGTCGTCCGAGTGTTCCAAGAGATCAATTTTCCTCTTGAGCGGGCGTTTTGGCTGAGGACATTGGAGGAATGAAGTCATATTCGGTCGACAGGAAGATGGTTACCGCTTAAGATATGAGGGATCTCGACGAAGTGGAGAAGCTGGGAGAAGCATTAGGCAACACAGCCGTTGAAGGTGGGACAGCGGGAGATGATTGGATGAGGAACAATGCAGCAAGAGATGCGGGAGCGATGTCGCGCGCCGGTCGGAGTTTTGGCGCGGTGAAGTGCTTCCCTGGACAAACCGCGCGGGGATATCGTCGCCCTCAAATTCCTAAGGAACGTTGATGACAGAGTCAATTATCCAACAAAAACATGGTTAGAGTTGGGAAGGAGAGGATGGCCTCTACCGTTGACATGCTAGGGAAATGGAACAGCTTTGACAATAACGACCGAACAGTGGAGAAGCCTCGTCGTCGTCAATGTCATGTTCAGCCCTATAGGGGTCGAGAATCCAAGTGAAAAGCTAAGTACTGAAGGCCTCGTTCGTGCGTCGTCGCTGGCTAGCTCTCAGCTAGCCTCCGTCTGACTAGGGCGTTGGCAGCCCTCTCGTTGCGGTTCGCTGCGCCGTCCACTGTCTATTTGACAGCCAGTAGCTGTCTCTCACTCGTCGTAGTCAGGGTCTCGTCGTCTCTAAGCCCTCTATATTCTCTCCTGACTCGCTCGCTCTCCTCTATCGACTCTCTCCTTGGAAGGAAGCTATATAGCGGGACCGCAGGCCAATTAGGTGTGGCCGTGCGTCACATGATGTCAGGTGACATCACCTGACGTCCAAAAACGGCTATTCTCAACCTCGCCCGTCAAACCGCCGACAGTACGATTCCATAGAGGTTACGTTGTCTGAGTAACGCTACCACTACGCCAAAAGACACCGTGGCGTTGGAGTACGTGGTAGGTAGCTTTTTATGCCCACAACGTTCGACTTGTACATAGAGATTAAACTCGTTCTCACCGACCATCTAAATGTCAGAGAAAGCTTTACTGTAGCTCTAATATCAAAACGCACAAATAAGAAACACACTATATTTTCCAGAGCGACGATTCATTTCCGTGCTTAACAATCCGGATATCTACGTCCACAAAGTGTAGCTTAGCTTGGTCGATATTGCATGGTAATTAATTATCAAGTTCAAGTGCATAACTTCGCGCGAAGATAGGCTACAGAATGTGAATCCGACACAGCAACAGAGCAATAAAAACACAAGACAGTCGAGAATAGAATAAAACAAACTCGCAAAGCAATAGGACTGCAGGGCATACACCCTCGAAGTAAAGCGAACGGAGCAGCGAATCGAAGTAAAGGGGAAAAAAAGGATAGGTAACAATGGGGTATCTCTATCGTGGTCTGATTAATTCAATGCTTGGTGGGCTCAGAGAGCCAATGGAACGGTATGCATCGTTGTCGATTCTTGTTCATTTGAGGGAAGTTAACCCCGGGACTAAATTACATCGATTCATGGTTAGTTCATCAGGTCTCTTCCAAACAAACATGACAACCACAGAAGGAACGGAAAGCAATACAAGATGAGATGGTACGGAAAGAAGTAGTACAAGATGAGATGAGATGATATGGGAATGGGAAGGAAGGAAAAGAAATAAAATAAAACTTACTATGCAATCCATACCCCTCCGTATGTCCCTGCGCATCAGACGGATCAATCTCGACCCTGATCGAGACGTCCAAACCGCACGGTTGACCGTCCTCATGGCGAGTATGCATCCCTGAAGCAGCAGGGTGGTCGGTTCCCGCGTCGATTTCACCGGGATGTAAAGCCCCGTGACCCGCTTTTCGATTATATTTCCGACCGTGCGATCGTTGTTCTGGTGGCATTGATGGAGTTGCGCTGCTCTTCTCCCCTGCCGCCACTGTGCCGTTGACGGTGCCGTTGGCAGTACCGCTGGTGGTAGTGTTACCCCCCGGTATTCCTGTCTCGGTGATAATGGCGTAGTTCCGACTTGGCATCGTGCAGTGGTTGTTCGCCGCGGCCTTGGGCTTATTCCCCGGGCCACGGTTGAACATATCCAACAGCGTCTCGTCGGTGTCGTCATCGAGATGATGAATCTTATTCCGTCGAGCCAGCATGTTCGCTACCCCGGCCGGAGGAGGCTTGTTGGTGATGGCGCTGCTGACGACATTGACGATGTATCGGTGGTCGTTGGCCACAGGGATATGCAGCTTCGGATGGCTGTAAAACCTCCCTAGCGCCGCTAGATGTACATCCCCGCTCAGGATGGTGATGCGCACGCTGTGTCGTTGCGACAAAACTTGCAGACGATGGATCAATGCCTGTCGCTCCGGCTTGTGCTGATGCGCTGTGTAGTGATCGTCCAGATCATCGAGTAGATCGACGGATCCGTCGAAGCTGTTGAAGAAGGTCCCCGCCAATCCAAACCGTTTGTTCAAGAACCGGATCGGCCCAATCAGCGGCGATCTGAGGATGTTTTCGAGCCAGATCAGACGCGGGTAGGCGATGGGTACCCCCAACAGCACGAGTAGATGCTGGATCTGTCCCCCCGCTCGCGCCAGCTCGGCATCCACTCGGCTGAACACCAGGTCGTACGTGTCGTCGTAGTTGATTTGATGTCTTGTCCGCTCCATGCGCGCATCAATCCCCATGAACGCCATCCCCTTGCCCAGCTGCGTAAACATGTTTCGACTCGGCTCCGGCACGTACGGTCCCGGTCGCCGGCCGATGATGTAGCTCGGTTCCTGTTCGGGAGGCAGGTCTCGCAACACATACGTATCCTTCAACTGCACCGGATCCGGGTTCGCACCCTGTTGTCCAGCCTGGATGTTCGTCCCCGGCGCGTCCGTCGTGAAGGTCGACGCCGGCGGCGGCAGATGATGCTGGAATAGTAGATAATACTTCTCGGCCACGCCGCCGATGCCGCGAAAGACATCACATCGCATGAACCGGTCGGTATAGCTACCAAAGCCGTCGATGATGTCGTGGTCGTCCCAGATGTTGATCTGGGCAATCTGTCCATTGGCCGTCGCGAAGGGTTCCGTCGAATACCACCGCACGTAATTGTTATAGTAAAACTCGTCGCATTTCATCCGCATCTCTTCGTCGAAGGGGTATTCGCGCCGTTTGACGGGATTATGAATCTCCGTCCATGGCCGCAACGGTCCTTCCACTCGCACGTTGTCATTATAGATCTGGTCCCCTCCGCCGATCATGACGTGGAATGGTCGTTCGGCATGCACGCGCAACACATCGTTCCATAACGCTGGACCGGACCAGGCGTCGACATCGGTGCCGACGGAGAACCCGTTGCATGAATGGAACATGACTCGCATCGAGTTGTGTCTCGAGGGGACGACGAAGTTCCGCGTGACGACATTATTACGCTGGGCCAGTGCGGTCGAGCTCAGATTCGAGATGCTGTACTCCCATCTAGTTTCGGCGTCCTGGAGCGGAACGTCGAGGTTGATGCGCCAGAACGTCTTGTTCGGGTCCGAGAACAGTTTGAATCCAGTTGACGTGGATGACTTGTCCGAGTCGTAATTGCCCATCAGCCCACTCTGGGAGCCATTCGCCATCCCAAGCTGGCCGTTGGCTGATTGCGGACCTTGACTCGATGCATCTCCAACCGATCCAACGGGGCGCAACCGCAACTCGGGCGCCACATCCCCAGGCTTGGCCACGATCAACACGCTTCCGTGCCAGATGGGCCTGTTCGACTGAGCATCGGTCATATGTCGATAGTTCAACAGTGGTCCGCAGAGCACCTGGATGGCTCCCGTTCCGCCGTGATGTCCATTGACGCCATTTTCAGTCGTACCATTATTGTTTTGCATCGCCGGCTCTTGCGCCGCCCTGGCTGTATTCCCGCCTTGGTTCGACGGCTCCATTCCCGGAACGGAGGCTGTGGCGATCTGCCCGGCAGGTTCAGACGTTGATCCAGTTCCATATTGACCGATATTCGATGTAAATGGTCCGGGAGGTTGACTCCCATTTGATGCATCCGCGACCAAGGCAGGTGCTGGGTATTGGTGGTGGTAGGATGGGTCATGGATCGACCAAGAAACTGGTGGGCCGGTAGCAGCCTGCGTCTGTCCGTTCGAGGCTGCCATCGTTTGAAAAACGAGAGCCTGATGGCGCGATAGTCGCCGGTCGATGTGCTTGCTCTCCGTCGTCTGCGAGACGTGCGCGACAATAGTGTGATCGGGATTGAGAGCTATCCAGGAACCAGTCGGTGCGCGCCAATCAAGTCTGGTCGCAAAGTCTGCCGAGCATCAAGCTTATGTCGCGTGAGTCGAGGTCTTATTGCATCGGCCTGGCCACGCTGGACTGTACCACCACTCCAAGGAGAGCTTTCAAGGAATGTATCGCTTGTCCAAATGATGTTGATGTCCACTCCCAAGTCCAGTCAACTTAAAAGGAGGCGAATATCAAGATGTCTCAATTCCCCAGCCCCCAAGGTCGATCCCGTCATCAGCCCTTCGGCAATCATAGTCGGGAGGTTGGAGATTATGCTTTTTCGTCCCTTGTTGGTTCGTCACCCGCCACCAGCCTTGATGAACGGAATTGTCGACGGCATCGATTAGGTCAGCTAGGCCTTGGCAGGCTTCATCCAGGTGATCAGCGTCATCCTCTTATTCTCATCCCTACAGTACGGTGATGGCCTAGTTTCACTTTTTCATTATTAGGATATGGCCTTCTCGACAGCTGTATTGTATCATCCAAGAGCCTATTTGACCTGGTGGAGTTGAGTTTCGTTGATGCGACCCAAGGATGGCTCAAGCCCAGCGTATGATAGCCGGTTATTGACCGGTTTCGGTGAGGCTCTGCAGAGCCGCGCAGAGCCTCGCAGAGCCTCAGCTCACCCGAGATCGCTGGAAGGGCCGTAGAGCACAGGATTTTGGCCCCACTAGAATTATCAATATCACGCTCCAAGACGTCGATCAAAGTGATCAAGGAGTGATCACATATTGTAGTTATCGACCAGAAATTATCATACCCTGCTATGCCAGGCCAAAGGCTACTTCAGCATGTAAACATCGCTATTCGTATGTTCGTAGGGAAAGATTTTAGCATCTGGTTCAGTCAGTCTCTACTTAGCTTTATTCTACATCAGTGTCATCATCCACCAGTGTGATTTCAGCTATTGGTTGTGAATGTATCACAACAAGATCTTGCCTGCGAACATTATCCCTTCAAAAATATAGAGTTTGTTTTCAAGATCAGATGAAACGTTCTCATTGGCAGATACCTGGTAGTGCGAGATGAGTATCCCGACGGTCCGTCGTCTTAACAGCCGTCCGAACGGGATATCAAGCAAGAAGCGAAGTTGTAGTAAACTATCTGGGTATCAGTCGTTGACAGGTCTTCCCGTTACAAGAAAAGTCATCATAAGGATAAATGGACGGCTTCAAGCCAGCGAGTGTAGTTTGGTTCGTCCAGTCGAAAGTTTCCTATACAGATACTCCACCTCATGGGTAGCTACACACGCGGGTGAAAGAGAAAGTGGGACAGCTCAACAGTAACCGCTTCGTCACCCTTACGACGAAGGGTATCATCTTCATCAACCTTATGACAATGGTATCTTCGTCACGCTTATGACGAATGAACTAACCTTTATCGCACTGATGATGATCATATGTGATTGTATCGTGAGGTGACAAAACAAGCGCTCCAAATGGAGATAGCACAACAACGAGAAGCCAAGACACAAATCATCTCGAGAACATAGAGTAAATAGTATAGAATGATTCCATCGATCAATATATAGTGTAACCCCCTCGTGCTTTGAGAACTGCCTGGACGCGTTTTGGCATGCTCTCCATGAACTTCCAGAGATAGTCATCCCTGACAGCTTTCCAAGCTTCTTCCACCGCTTCAACAATCTGTTGCTTGATGTCCTCAATTCCTCTTTTCATGATGCGCAATTCTGGATAGTGTTTGTGCATCCATGTCTTCAAAACGTACCAAACACATTCAATCAGATTCAGATCTGGCAAATATGGGGGCCACAACATGACTGAATAGCCATTTTCATCAAGCCAATTTATAACGACATGCCCTGTATGAACTTTGGCATTGTCTTGCATATAAACTCGATCTAAATATTCATCTAACATTGAGAGAAGGTGTGTTTTATACGCATTGAAGACAATCTCCGTTGTAACGCCTTTCTTGCCTGTCTGATTGAGTCTGGCCATAGAAAGGTAAACCCTCCTTTCTTGCGTCCTGTAAAACAACCTCAAAACATGACTGATGTTTTTGATGCATTGGTAACTCTTTCAAAGCACTCTTACTCCCATTTTTCTTGTGGGGTGCAAAACACCCAAGTGCGTATCTGACAGTCCGTTTGAGGAATTGTAACCTCGTCGCTTCAAATTACATACTACCAATCTTTGGCTGTGTAATGCTTGCATTGCCGTGCTCATTCTAGCCTAAGTTATTTGTGTTTTTGATTAAGGAGTGGACGCTCGGTAGTGGGATGCTTGGTGATATTGTATTTTTTTAGCCGGTGTTAGATGGTGCGCTTGGAGACTTGCAAAACGACATTGTGTTGCAACTCCGCTAAAGGTTCACGTCATTTATCGTAACCTGGTTTGGCAGTGCGTACAAGCTTTTGATCATCTCTTTGGCTTATCTTTTGAGGTCGACCATGAGCAATAGACTTGTAGGTTTCATTGACGTTGTGGAGGGCTCAAGCAATTGTGGTGTGATGAACACTAAATTCTAAAGCAATTGCACGAGTTTTTGCACTCATTTGAGCCATGCCATGGGCACGAGCTCTTTCTAGTAGTGTCAAATGACGATATTGATGTTGTGATGCCATTATGAAGAGGTGTTTGTTGTTCCTCGACACGCGGTCGAAGAAAAAACCGGACAATCCCAGCGGTAACTGGTGTTGCGATGAGTCTGAACGGTGCCCTTGATTCTAGAAACTTGGGGTGCCAGACCCCTTCTATATAGACAATAACACGACCCATTTACCCGCAAATGGCTCAATACCTCGTAACCCGA